>Ga0076930_100345_pt1 | contig 49943 bp, 47 predicted proteins | sample HotLakConsoUCCRE_FD_71149 | JGI IMG/M metagenome (GOLD analysis project Ga0076930, IMG submission 71149) | Hypersaline microbial mat communities from Hot Lake, Washington, USA - Hot Lake Consortium UCC-RE (version 3) (version 3) ...
GACTACTTAACTGAACGTTGCATACCTCGGATTAATTATCCTGACCTACTTATTTGAGAGCGATTTCACCCGTGGTTGGGGGCAAAATTTTGCCATTAAAAAAAGGAAGCCCAGTCAGAGCTTCCCCCCATAAAATCTGAAGTTGCCGGGCATCCTTGCAATCCAGTGTTAATAAACGGGTCGTGCATCTGGTCCGGGAGAGCTACGCGCCCGCTCTTTCGCTTTGGCGGCACTCTTTTTCAAGGCGTCCAGGCGCTTGATGTATTGATCGCGCTTCCGCTTTTTGGGCGTTTGCTCAATCAAGGTCTTCAACGCACTCCCTAAGCTCTTGTAGGCATTGGGCAACGTGTAGCCAAAGCGAGTCGCGATCGCGATCGCCCGCTCATCCGCCTCGATCGATTCTTCCACCGCTTTGATGGGGTTGTTGCGCTTGTAGAGCCGCCAACCTGAAAAGCCACAGAGCGTCAGGGCCAACATCAGCAAGAGGCCATCCTGCACCCACAGTTCACCAATTGCGCCACCCAGACCAATCGCCAGGGCCGCCATTTCCCAACCATCGCGGGGAATCGTATCGTTTTGGATGCGACCGACTTCATGCCAGAAGAGAAGGTTGCGCTGATCAAGGGCAAAGCTTTCCCACTTCGCGAGATCGATTTGAACCTCCACCTGGTCTTTGCCGAGTTCCTCGCTGGTAATCAGCGGGGGGGTCACATCGGTGGCGGCTTCCACCGTGACCCAGCTCTGAAGCTCTGGCGGTAATAGACTCCGTAGGCGGCGTAACTCTCCCATATCGGCTCTGGCGGTGGTGGTTGCGTAAGACGTCATGAAAACTCAAGGAAAACTGAAACACCTCAGATTTAACATGACCAAGCTGATCAGCATTCCGAGGCAGTACTGCTTACTATCCTAGCCAAAAATTGGCAATCCTATGGACGCGTTCGGTAATTACCCCACCATGGGCACTGGCTGCCCAGCGCCCTGCTGCCGGAACGTTTTAGGCTGAAAACCCCACATGCAGGCAGCTTCGCCCTGCTTTTCCAGGTTCGCGATCGCCCCTTGCAGCAGGTCTTCGCCCGCCGCGACCGACTCAATGCGACACAGCGCTTCCCGTAATTCTGCGGCCCCTGCAAAGCCTTTGACGTACCAGGTCATGTGCTTACGGGCCTGACAAATGCCGCGATCGCCTTTGTAGTCAGCAATCAGCCGCAAATGTTCCTGAGCGCAGAGCAGACGATCAATGAGAGTTGGCGAGGGCAGGCGATCGCCGGTTTTAAGAAAATAATCGATTTCTCCGACCAGAAATGGGTAGCCCAGCGTCCCCCGCGAGCACATCACCCCATCCGCCTGGGTCATCTCCAAACAACGCACCGCCGCCTCGACCGAGTCAACATCGCCGTTCGCAATCACCGGAATCGATAACGCCTCCTTGACCCGCCCAATCCACTCCCAGCGGGCCGTGCCGGTATAGCCCTGCGCCCGCGTGCGGCCATGCAGCGTCAGCAGTTGAATGCCCACATCTTCTAACCGGCGGGCGAACTCGATCGCGTTAATGTGGCCATCATCCCAACCAATGCGCGTTTTCACTGAAACCGGCACGTCTACCGCTTCGACCACGGTGCGCGTAATTTTTACCGCCATCTCCGGGTCTTTGAGCAGGGAGGAACCGCCCCCCTTGCGAGTAATTTTGTTGACCGGGCAGCCCATATTGAGGTCAATGGTATCCGCCCCTTCGGCCACTGCCCGACGAGCCGCATCGGCCAAAAAGTCAGGCCGACCATCAAAGAGCTGAATGCTGATGGGATGCTCATCGGGGTCGATTTCCATAATTTGCGGCAGCGTGTCGACATGGCAGACCCCTGCCGCATGCACCATCTCGGTATACATCATGGAAGTGGGGGCATACCGCCGCACCAGCCGCCGAAAAACCTTATCCGTCACCCCGGAGAGGGGCGATTGCAAAACCCGGCTATTGACCCTGACAGAACCAATTTGCAACGGCTCTGTCAGCCGTTGACGAAGTGCGGGAGCAAGCGAAGTCATAGCCTCAACCCAAACGGAATTCACCCCAGGGGGCTTTCTCAGTATGCCAGGGTCAGCTCTTGATCGGGCCTTTGTGGCTCAGCAGCCAATAGGTTTCCACATTGCCCTGACCTTTGACAAATACAGTGCCCCGAGATTCGAAATGGTAGTGATGCTTGAGCCGTTCGTAGACTTCGGGGGTGACCTGGATGCGCTCGGGAATGCCGGTGCTCTCCATGCGGCTCGCCAAATTGACCGTATCGCCCCAGAGATCATAGGCAAACTTGCGCACGCCGATGACCCCGGCGATCACGGGGCCAGTGCTGATGCCAATGCGCAGTTGAAAGGCGGTCCCGTCCGGACGCTGAAACTGCCGGATGGCGGATTGCATGTCTAAGGCCATGGAGGCGACGGCATCAATGTGATCGGGACGAGGAGTCGGTAGCCCCGCAGCCGCCATGTAGGCGTCCCCGATGGTTTTAATTTTTTCCAAGCCATACTTTTCGGCGAGGCGATCGAAGGTCGAAAAGATCTCATTGAGCAGTTTTACCAGGGCCTTGGCTTCCATCTGGCCCGAAGCGGCGGTGAACTGCACCAGGTCGGCAAAAATGACGGTGACTTCGTCAAAGTTTTCCGCGATCGTGCGGGGGCCGGTCTTCAAGCGATTGGCGATTTGGTAGGGCAGGATATTGACCAAGAGCCGATCCGCCTGTTGGCGCTGCTGCCGGAGTTCCATTTCCATGCGGCGGCGTTCGGTAATGTCATGGACGATGCCTTCGTAGTACTGAAATTCGCCCTGGTCGCCATACACCTTGCGAATGGTTTCACTAATCCAAATTTTGCTGCCGTCTTTGCGGTAGACCTCGGATTCTGAAGCCTCAATCTGCTCAAATTGCTCCAAATAAACCACTAACTCCGCGCGCCGCTGGGGCTCGACGTATACCCCTTTGCCGATATCCGTCACGCTGTGCATGAGATCTTCTGGCGAGTCGTAACCGTAAATTTTCGCCAAGGCCGGATTGACGCTGATATATCGACCGGCGTAACTCGACTGAAAGATGCCCTCGGTGGCATTTTCAAAAATGCGGCGATATTTAGTCTCGGTTTGCTGCAGCGCGGCTTCAGTTTGCTTACGTTCGCGCACTTCATCGAGCAAAAGCCCATTTTGCTGGCTCAACTGCTGGCGGCGCTGATAATCACTCAGTCGGGCTTGGATGCGGGCGATCGCCTCGGCCGCCAAAAACGGCACGATGAGGTAATCCTGAGCCCCCGCATCAAAGGCGGCGGCAATTTGCTGAGGATCGCGATCGCCCACCACAATAATGGGAATATCCCGGCTCAGGCGACTGGCTTTTAACTTGCGACAAGCGTCATACCCCAACTCAACAAGCAAAGCTGATTCAAAGAGTACCAAGTCAATGCCCTGTTGCTTGAGGAAGGTGGGAGAAACCTCAGGGTAGGAGCAGGTTTTAACAAGGTAATGAAAGTTCAGAGCCTGAGTTAAAGATTCACAGGTTTCAGGGTCACGATGAATCAGCAGCAGGTGTTCTTGACCTACTGGACCGTACTTTCCCTGAATGACTGAAGCTCCTTCCTGATTAAGCAAGACTCACGTATCCCTGCAAACACTTTTTGTCATGATTTAGCTATTATCAGCGAGCGGCAGCGCTTTCTTTACACTCCTTCTGGAAAACTTACAATGTTTGGGCGATGGCTTAGCCGATTTTTCAAAAATTTGGTTGTAGCTATAGTCATAATCGATGGCGACAGTAGTCGTCACTCACTGTCTGACCAACTCACCAGAAAGCCTTGATGAGTAGTTACCTTTACTCACGATTTCACTGGTTCTCAGGATAAAGCGATCGCCCGATTGAGCAGTCATTGAGCCAATTCCTCTTGCATCCTATCAAGATCCTTTAGCCAGCCGCCGTAATCAGTGTATATAGAGACAGTCCGGTAGTCTTTCTTGAATGACTGGTCAAGGGGTGGGGTACAATTCTGGAAGTCGGTTCGTTAAAAAAATCTGCAAATCATGACACCCTCTCTTACTAATTTTCTGTTAAGTCTTCTCGCTGGCGCTGTCATTATCGTCATTCCGGCAACCGTTGCGTTGATCTTCATCAGTCAGAAAGACAAAATTCAGCGCCAGTAATCAGCTTTCGCTGACTCAATTTGCCTGGACTGGATGTTTGAGAACAGGGAACCCAATCACTGGTGTTCCCTGTTTTGCTTTGCAACGGAGCAATGGAAGCGCTGAACGGCGTCGCGTAGGGCGGCATCCTCCATCGCCCCCTCAGCCGCTGTTCCCCCTAAAGACTGACGACCGAGGCGACGGCAAAAGATTTTTCGAAAGCCTTGGAATGTCCGTTAGCATGTGAACAAGTGGCTGATGTACTGAGTGTCAAGGTACGAGCGGGCAATTGATCTCAATCTCCATTACCCGCAATAGTTTCGGCAGTTTTTAGAACGGCTTGAGACGATGCCACCCGTGAGCTAAGCGCATCGACGTTGCGTCTTTACCCTGAGAGGAATCTTCTGTGAATTTTGGTACGCCAGTTCCCCTTTTAATTGGTATCGTCTTAATTCTTGGCGGAGTTGCCCTGTTTTTCCTGGACAAGCTCAAGCCCGGCTATGGGCGAGACGCTGACAAGGTTTATGCGGTTCTCTGGCTAATTTCGGGCGTCTTTTTGCTCGGTCATCTCACCATGGAACTGCTGGCCTCATTTCAGCAACTCCTCATGGCGGGTATGCTGATTGCGGTGACGATTGAAAACATTTACTCGCGCACTCCGAAAGACGATCGGTATGCCCCTCAGGGGGGTAGCGGTGGCGGTCGCGATGATTATTACCGTCCCAGTCGCTCCCCCGACTATCGGGGCGGCGGCCCTCGGATGAATGTGCGGGCCGAACTCGATAACGAAGGGCCTTACCGACCCCGGTTTCCCGAAGACCGGCGCATGATCGGCGGTCGGGAAGAACCTCCCCGCCGCTCTGATTACTATGACGAGGGATATGGCGATCGCTACGCGGATGATCGCGGCAGTTATGGTGGTGAGCGGGTCATGCCGCCAAGTGAGCGCCCAGTCGAACGGTTGAACCCCAGCAATGGCGATCGGATCCGCCGTCGCCGTCCTAAGGCCGGTGATACGCGCTATGGCAGTGCTCCCGGCCGGGGTTGGGATGATTCAGCAACTGGGTACGCAGCCAATTCGGGCGGCGGCTATTCGGCCAATTCTGGTGGCACTGATGGGGGTAGTTACTCCGCTAATTCCGGTTACTCGGCGGCCAGTTCTGACAGTTATGTGGGCTCCGGTGGCTACAGCAGCCACTCGACCTCTAGCCCCAACGCGCCATCGAGCGATAGCTCTGCTGGCGACGACAGTTATGTAGACTATCGTCCGGTGAATAATTATCCGAATGACGATTCTGGCAAGCCCCCGGCTGATTACGGTAGTCGGTATTAGCCCATCGTCTAGGGGCAGGTAGACCGCCCTCTTTTCACCTGGGGCTACGTTGCCTGCCCGTCTACAAATCGGCAAATTGGCGTCCTTTCACCATGAATATTTCGAGTCTGCCCTGGTCGTGTCTTTCCACAGAGACTCCAGGGCATTTTCCGGTTTTACCAGGGGCACGGTTTTCCTGAGGAGGGGTACCCTTAAACGACCCCGGCCAATTGCATCCGGCTTAAGAAGGCTTTGAGGCGATCGCTCTGGGGGTTTGTAATCACGTCGTAGGCTTTACCGTCCTCTTCGACTAACCCCTGATTCAGGAAGATGACGCGATCGGCGACATCTCGCGCAAATTGCATTTCGTGGGTGACGATGACCATCGTCATGCCTTCTTCGGCCAACTGTTTCATCACCTCCAGCACTTCTCCCACCAGTTCCGGATCGAGGGCACTGGTCGGTTCGTCAAACAAGATGATGTCGGGCTCCATACAGAGAGCACGGGCGATCGCCACCCGTTGCTTTTGCCCACCGGATAACTGTTCCGGGTAAGCATGTCCCTTTTCGATCAGGCCCACCTTGTTGAGAAAACGACTGGCAATTTCTCGACTGGTCTTGCCATCTTTGCCCAACACCTTTTTAGGCGCTAAGGTCAGATTTTCCAACACCGTCAGATGGGGAAACAGATTGAACTGCTGAAACACCATCCCCACCTGCGCCCGCAACCGCTGCAATTGTTTGCGCGATAAATTGGTCTGTGATAGATCCATGCCGTTCACCATCAAGGTGCCGCCATTGATCGTCTCCAAACGGTTAAAGCAGCGTAGCAATGTACTTTTGCCACAACCAGACGCGCCGATGATGGCGACGACTTCCCCCGTATAGATTTCGCCGCTGAGCCCTTTTAAGACTTCTAACGGACCATAACTTTTGCGGAGTTGGTTAAACGCGATCGCAGTTTGAGAGTCGGGCATGGCTGGCAAAGCAGATTATGTAATGGTTATGGCATTCGGAAAATAAGGTGAAGCTTATCATCAGTTAGCTCTGCCGTATCGTATCGTGGAAATCCAGATTGTGGTGAAAGGGAAGGTTACGTATGTCGATTAAGCGTTCATCATTTTTGCGCAACATCGCGTTTGGGTTAAGCGCCTCACTGGTTTTAGCGGCCTGCGGGGGCTCAACGCCCACCGATACTGCCGATACCAGTGATACCGCTACGGAAGAAACCGCCGAGGCCGGTGGGGCTAATGGCACCCTCACGGTGGCTACCGAGCCAGCGTTCCCACCTTTTGAGTTTCAGGCGGATAATGGCGAATTACAGGGGTTTGACATTGATTTGATGAATGCGATCGGGGAAACGGCTGGCCTCGAAATTCAGTTTGAATCGCTCCCCTTTGATGGCATCATTCCGGCTTTGCAAGCCGGTACGGTGGACGCTGCCATCAGTGGCATGACTATTACGGAAGAGCGTCTACAGACGGTTGACTTCTCTCGCCCTTATATCATGGCGGGGCTGGCGATCGCGGTCAAAGAAGAAAACACCGAAGTCACTTCGCTAGACGATCTTCAAGACAAGAAAATTGCCGTACAAATTGGCACCACTGGAGCCAGTCAGGCGGCTGAAATTCCCGGTGCTGAGATCAGCACTTTTGACTCTGCCCCGTTGGCTCTCCAAGAACTCGCCAATGGCAACGTGGATGCGGTGATCAATGATGCCCCTGTGACGCTGGATGCGATCGCATCTGGCAACATTGATGGGCTCAAAGTTGTGGGTGAATTGCTCACCACTGAGTACTACGGCATTGCCCTACCCAAAGGGTCAGAAAACGTAGCCCTTATCAACGATGCCTTGATGACCATGATGGAAGATGGCACCTATGCCGAAATCTATCAAAAATGGTTTGGCGAAGAGCCCGCCGAACTGCCCGAATCGGCCTTCTAGGGACTGTCATCAGATCCTTTTGCTCAAAGGGATTCAGCCCCTAGCTCAGTACTTTGATGCGGGCGCGGGAATGCCTGTAGGTCAGGCTTTCTAGCATTAATTGATGACGTGTCCTAAAGAGCCCGTAAGAAAAACAAGGGCTGATTGGATGCACCATCGTTGTACGCCAATCAGCCTTTGCGGATGGAGCTAACGATATGTTGCCCGCCCCGGTCAGATAATTTGTCGTGGCCGCCTAGACCGCGATCGCCTCTAGACGGTCTTGAAGATGTTGTTCGGTTGCGGGAATTTCTCCGGTCTGCAACCAATGGTCTAGCCCCGATCACGACATTCCAAACCACGCAAAGGATGCCTTGACCTTCGGGTGGGGGGCAATTCACGCTCTAGCTGGGAGTGTTGGCGCATCGGTGAGGGGCGGACCCATCAGCCGTCGGATTATGGTCAGGGCAATCTTGGTTAAGCCGCCAACGAGCTTTCAGAGGGATCGGGGCGTTGCGTGATCGCTTTCGGTGACTTGGCGGCCTTGCCAGACAAGACGCGATCGCCTGATTCCGCCACCTTCAGCACCTCACATCCCGGCGGCGCCGGAAATGCACAGGCCAGCCTAGCCGCCACGGTAGGCGGCGCTTCAAACAGCAGATTGGTAAAGCCTTCGGCCTCGTGACGATTAATTAGCCTCACTTGTAGCTCAAATAAGCGCAATGCGACCAGCGGATAAACCTGTTGAGGAATCCCCAATAGTGCCCAGCCTTTTTTTTCTTTCGCCCGCCGAAATCGCACCGTTTGCCAAACGGGTGATGAGAAAGAGACATCTGCATTAGTAGCAGTGAGATTTGCCATAGTACTTTCAATAGTCGAACATCTGTTCTATTTTAATTTAGTTCATGTGTACCTAATTGTCAAATCTCTAAACAGTCTCGGTAGTGCTAAGGGATGAGGATTATTTAAAGTCCAATTTTGGTGAGAGATGTCCCTTCCCTGTCCGGGACAGCCGAGACGGCTATCCCAACTTATTCAATTCTCATTCCTAAATAGGTCAGGATGCATGGTCAGGCACGCTCAGGGAGTTGCTCAAAAATAGGGTCTCCGGTCGTAGGAGCTTGGCATTGCCAACCCCCCTTAGGAATGAGGATCAAATAACATCCAAATTGTTAGGGCAGGCATCTTGCCTGCCTTGGGACAGCCGAGACGACTATCCCAACTTATTCAATTCTCATTCCTTACAAAATCGTCTATGGGTTGGGTATATTTTGAGTGCAGTTCCCTAAAGCACTGGTACAGTAGGGCTAAAAACCCGGTTTCTTCGTCGCGGCTCTAACGGCATAACTAGCCTTCTGGCCAAGAAGCCGGGTTTCTGTACCGATGTTCTAAGCTTTGTGGCACCAACCCCGCTTTTACATCATGGGGACTAACTTTGCGAAAAATCCCTTTAGTAAGCGCCGCGACACAGTTGATCCAGCACGCTATAGAACTCGCTGTTAGGATCAGCCGCTTCCATCGCTCTCTGATAGGTGTGAACGTCTAGCGTTTGATCGGTCGTGTCTAAAAACTCCGTGCGCTCAATGGAGTACATCATGGCTTCGCAGTCGGCCACGTAGTCGAAAAGTGCAGCGGCGGTGCCGTTGTCGCTGGTGGGCGATCGCCGGGCTAGCAAGGTGAAATTGAGTAGAGTGTTGCGCTGTGTAGTGTCGGGGTCGAGCCACCACTGCTGCGAAATTTCTTGTCCACTGCTGTTTTCAAAGCTGTCTTCGTAAAGGTATAGCCAACCAGCATAGGGATCGGTACTTTGGGAAATTTCCACTGCCGTTGGGCTAGTGACTAACAGGGGTAAGGCAGCTAGGGCCGCCGCTAATTGAGTGAGGAGCATGGCAAACTTCCGCAACGAGAATTTTATTAAGTCACCGATCGCGCCCCGTTCTGGACGATAGAGAGTGACTGGGAGGTATCGAGAATTGCAAACAGGGCTGGAATCAGGAATCAAAGGGGCGACACCTTCAACTTAATGCGAGATGCATCGATCCTTTCTCAGGAAAGTACACTTTGGCGGCTGTCATAGGCAACCGGCACAATTAGAGGTCGGCAGTGGCTCAAAGCTGGGGGCTGGGGACTGCTTTGCCAGCGACTGGCTAGAGGTGATGGACGGCTTCAACGCAGTAAGTGTTCCGGGTGCGCTTGGCTGCATACAACATCTTATCGGCCCTGGTGATCGCCGCCATTTCGTCAATTTCGGTGGGCATATCGACTACGATGCCCCCCAGACTAACGGTAACTTGGGGCGCAGTGGGAGAGGACCGATGGGGAATCGCAAGCTCCGCAATCTGTTGTTGAACCCGTTGGGCGATCGCGATCGCCCCCAATTGGTCCGTGTTGGACAGCAACATAATGAATTCCTCGCCACCGTAGCGAGCAACCAGATCCCCCGGACGCAGCGTACATTTTTGCAGAGTGGTGGCAATCTTGATCAGACATTCATCCCCTGCCGGATGCCCATAGGTATCGTTAAAGGCTTTGAAATGATCGATGTCAAGCATCACTAAGGCTAGTGGACAGCGTTCTCGTTGATGTCGCGACCACTCGTGAAACAACGTCATGAGAAACTGCCGCCGATTGGCGACCGCAGTCAAACTGTCGGTGGTGGCTAATTTCTGCAACTGTGTGTTGAGCAGCTGGAGTTGGAGCTCCGCCTGTTTGCGATCGGTAATGTCTTCGACGATGCCTTCAATCGCAATCAATTTCCCCTGGCTATTTCTGACCGGATGCTGCGAGGTCAAAATGGTTCGCAGGTCGCCATCAGGATGGATGAATTCCATCTCAAATTGTTGAAAGTCAATGTGGCTATCCTGCATGGCTTGCACGGTAGCCGCAGCTCTGGCGGAGGTTTCTGGCAGCCAATGGACCGTCTCCATCCAAGTTTTGCCGATGACGTCTTCTCGGTGCAGACCAAACACAGACGTGACCCCGTCGCTGACATAGGTCAGCACACCCGCTGCCCCCGTGTGGCTAAAGACGACAAACTTTTCCCCAATATCATCGACGAGCCGCTGGTATTGGGCCTGACTGGCGCGCAAATCGGCCTCGGCTTGCTTGCGATTGTGGATATCTCGGCCCACGGACTGCAATTCCACCAGCTCACCCTGGTCGTCATAAATCGCGCGATTGGTCCACTGCATCCAGCGGATTGCGCCTTGCACCAACACCCGATGCTCAATGGTGGCATAGGGCTTTTGGGGCGAAAGGCGGGCTAAACATTGCTCGATCGCGGGCTGGTCTTCGGGATAAATCAGGGGATGGTAAGGCTTGCCAACAACGTCAGCACTATCGACCGCGTAGTATTCGCAAAAGGCTTGATTGACAAATAACAGGGTGCCATCCGCCTTAAAGCGGGTTACTAGCTCAGTTTGATGTTGCAAAATTGCCAAATAATTGGCTTCTGATGCTCGCAACTCCGCCATCGCCGCGTCGCGTTCAGCCTCTAGCTGATGGCGATCGCTCACGTCTTGGATGATGGCAATGGTGTGTAAGGGTTTGCCGTCGGGCGATCGCAGCAACGATACCGCCGTGTTGCCCCACAACAGGCTACCGTCTTTGCGCAGATACCGCCGTTCGATCGAATAAGACTCAATTTCTCCCCCGTAGAGTTGCCGAAACCGCTCAGTTTGGTCGGCGTGACAATCGGGATGCGCCAGCATTTGAATTGGCTGCCCGACTATTTCGGTCTGACGGTAACCAAACATTGACTGCAACTGCTGGTTGCAGCCCAGAATTATGCCCTGCTCGTCGGCATAGCCAATCCCGACTGCCGCTTGATCATAGATGCCCCGAAACTTGGCTTCACTCAGGGCCAATGCTTGCTCGGCTTGCTTGCGATCGCTGATATCCATCATGACCCCCACCATGCGGAGCGGTGTCCCATCAGCGGCGTACATCGCCTGTCCTGTGGTCAGCACCCAACGCACCTGACCATCGGGATGCACCACCCGATATTCGATTGACAAGAGCGTGTGATTGTCGATCGCCTGTTGAAAGTCCGCTTCCGTAAAGGGCAGGTCTTCGGGATGCACGCGATCGCGCCAGGTTTCATAATTGGCTATAGCAGCGTGAGGGGCTAACCCCATCAGTCGATAATGGCTATCACTCCAGTTGGCCTGCCCGGTGTTGATGTCAAATTCCCAACTACCGGTATTGGTCAGTTCCAGAGCGAGACGGCGCTTCTCTTCACTGGTGGCCAGGGCCAACTCCGCCACCTTGCGCTCCGTAATGTCTGAGGTCGTGCCATAGAGCCGCACCACCTCCCCGCGCTCATTGCATTGTGCTGCCCCGCGATTGATGATGTAGCGTGGGCTGCCGTCAATCCGGCGGATCGTCTGCTCTAGGGTGTAGGGCTGGCCCGTGGCGATCGCGGCCTCTACCGCTTGTTGTAAAGCCACCCGATCAGCCGGTATCAGCAGATCATCAATGAGCCCCTGCGGCGGCACCCCCAGAGCTGGGTCACGCCCCACGATGCAATACATCTCTGCGGACCAGGTGAGCTGCTGAGTGGCGAGATCCAATTCCCAACTGCCGACTTTGGCGAGGCGCTGGGCTTCCCCCAGTTGTTCAGCCGTTTGGCGCAACGCAGCGGTCTGGGCGGCAATCTCCGCTTTGAGCGATCGCGCATGGTCGGCATAGTGTTGGTCAATCTGGCGCTGTTGCTCATCTGTGGTTTGCATCAGGGCGACAAAGGCGCTCCGCAAGGCCTCAATTTCTTGAATGAGGGTGGGCTTAGTCACCACGGGTCGCGCTCCCCGAGCGTAGGCTTGAGTCGCCCGATTTAAGTCTCGGAGCGGACGGATAATGCGCCGGGATAGCCAGATTCCAAACCCCATCGTGATTAGCAGGGCCACCTCTGTCCCGATGATGGATCGGCGAAGATGGTCGCGCAGCGTGGGAGTCAGGGCCGCTCGGGGCACCGTAGTGACGATGAACCAATGCAGACCATGGGTATCTTGATAGGGCGTAATATAAATAAAGTGGCGATCTCCCTGCACCTGCATCTGCAAATTTTGCGGCCCCGGCGAGGTCGAAAGTGAGCCCACTTCCGTTTGAATCAGCTGAGCCGCGGCTCGAATGACTGGATTATCGCTCTCCGCCGCTGACAATCTTTGAAAGGTCATCGGTAGCGGGGGAGGGGAGGCATCAGGAGCCGGAGCTGTCTGGTCGGTCGGCTCGTCAGAGGAATTTGCGACTAGCAGACCATCAGCTTGCATAATGAAGGCTTGCCCCGTCTGGCTAAACGTTAAGTTAGCGAGAAAGGTATCTAGTTGGCGCAAACTCACGTTCGCGGCAAAAACGCCTGCTAACTGCTGTGCCTCATCGTAAACCGGGGCAAAAGCGCTAATGGCGAAATGATCAGTCGAACCAATTTGAAAAATTTCACTCCAACCGGGTTGCTTCGTCTCCGCCGCTCGACGATACCAAGAGCGGTCTTGGACCGGCAGATGGCGAATGGTTTGCAGATAACGCTCCGGATTGCCCTGGGCATCAACGCTGTAAAGTCGACTGTCAGGTGACGCCGCTGGGTCCAAGATGACGATTTCAATGGGCACCTCTGGCGGCGTCAGGCGAGAGTTGAGGTCATAGTCCTGAGGGCTGACCCGATGACTCGCGCGCAACTGCCCCTCGGGAGTGCCCAGCAAAAAGGTGGTGGCCGACTGATGTTCCAGTAGTTGGAGGGTCAGGTAGCGATGCAGGTGGGTGAGGTTGTCAAAGCTAATCGCTTCAGCCTCTAAGGCGGCGATATGCGCTCGATTTTGCCGGTGAGCCGATTGCAGGTAAGCATCGAGATTTTGGCTAATGAGACTGCCGGTCTCGACCATGAGTTCACCGGCTATGTCTTCGACGACTCGCTCTCCACTGCGATAGGACAAGTACCCCACCACCGAAGTAATGCCGATGATTTGGATGACGAAAGGAACGATAAGCAGCGATCGCAGCGATATACGCATCGGTAGTTTACAACCATGCCCTGTTTAATTGTTCTAGACGGCTGGGGCGGTTCAGCACTAATCAGCACTAAATTGCTACAGCAATTGTAAATTCAAAAATTCTTGAGACTGAAACCCTTGATACCTCGTTCAGATCAAGCTTCATTGATGGACATTGATCGGCTGAAACGCCCTAAACTCGTTCCGAATTTATTTTTGCTGAAATTGCTAGAACTCAGGCGTGTGCCAGAGGCGTGTTCTAGAATTTAGATGTGTGAAACCGTAGATGCAAGCAAGCTAATTCTGCGGAGGCGTTCACGACAGTGTGCTATCCGACTCAAACGCAACTATCCCTGATGACTGTGACTCCGAGGCTCCTATCTCTATCTTGCAACACTTCGACAAACTGTTGCGCTCCCATGACTATCCTTAAACACTTTGCAGCATTGCTTATGATTTCTTACAAAGAAATCTTGTTTTGCGGTCACATCAGCTACCTTTAGCCCAGCCAGCCATGTCGGCTTATCGTCATACTGCATTGATGTAACGAGCGAGCGATTCGCGATCGCCCCCAGCTTGGCATTCTCTCCCTGAGCTGCCGTGGGTGCAATCATTCGCTAGGGGGTACCTCTGCCTAGCGGTTTTTGCTATGTTCCCTATGGAAGTATTCTTTGGTGCCTCGTGGTCCCCTTAAAAGACGATAACCCCGTCGAAATTACCCCCTATGTGACCTACGGACTCATCGCAGTCAATTTACTGGTCTTTTTTTATGAGTTAACCCTCTCGCCGATCGAACTCATGACCTTCTTTCGGACGTGGGCGGTAATTCCGGAGCAACTGACCGCCACGCTGCAATCGGGGGGCGGCATCACGATTTTCACAGTGCATGAGTGGTTTACGATTATCTCGGCCCAATTTATGCATGCGGGCTTTTTGCACCTGGGCGGCAACATGCTGTACTTGTGGATTTTTGGCAACAACGTCGAGGAAGAGTTAGGCCACGCCCGTTTTCTACTGTTTTATCTGGTGTGTGGCACCCTGGCCACCCTCGCGCAATGGTATTTCGGCATGTATTCTGAAGTGCCCTCTTTGGGGGCGAGTGGGGCGATCGCTGGCGTCATGGGAGCGTATATTTTCCGCTTTCCGGATGTCCGCATCTTGACGATCGTGCCATTAGGCTTCTTCTTTTTGCCACTCAGAATTCCTGCCATGTTTTACCTGGGCATCTGGTTTTTGCAGCAGGCCTCCTACGGGCTGGCTAGCTTGAATGCCCCAGCCAATATTGGCATGGCCGAAGGGGGCATTGCCTATTGGGCTCACGCTGGTGGCTTTGTGGTCGGAGCCTTGCTGGGCTTGCTTTTAGGGCTATTTGACAATTCCAGCGATCAGTTTTCATCCGAAGACGCCTCCTAAGATCAGCGATTGCGCCCGAGGCTGGCTGCTGTTCTCCTCGCGATCGCCAAGAAGCGGTGATGTCCCAAACGCCATTGAGCGTTAGTGAGTCGGGATAGTCATCTGTCGGCGCACAGGCTGGCTTCCCGCAACCAACTTCTCCAATGGAGCCATCCGCGATCCCCAGCTAAAAGCGAGCGAGTGTTGTAAACTCGCCCGCTTTACGTCTGCCCGGTATGGCAATTCAGCGATCGCTGAACGCGCCCACCATTGGCCCTAAATGAGTGGTGCCAGCCGGTGTCAGGCGATCGCCACTACCGTTCTATCCGTCACGACTTCCCGCAAAAACGTGATCAACTCATTGCAGTCACGGGTTTCTAGGTCAGAGAGTAACCAGTGCTGTTCTGGGCTCCACCGTGTCAAAGCGTGGTTTGCCAGTAGCGCCTCCTCTCGGCGGCTATTGGCCAGGCGATACCAAAAGGCCATTCTCATGTTGGTATCTAATTCGTCATAAGCTTCGGCCAAGCGGGTCGGTGTGCCGTGCAAAATTTCTTCCAAAGCCTGATGGCGCTCTGCCCGAGGTAGTTGTTGCAGTTGCTTGATCACGATTTGCACTGTTTGGGAGAAAAAAGCACTGGGCGTCGCCGTATTAGAGGCCCGATGAATCTTTTGCGCAAGGTAGTGCAAGATAACCAATTGAGTTTCGGCGCTGGCATCTAAAAATTGATTGATGGTGTGATTAAGTTGAGGATGTAAATTGAGAGTTGTCATGGCAAGATCCTGACGCTTATAAACGGTCCGGGCAAAAAACAAAAAATCGCGAAAAATTCGCGTAACTAAAATACAAAGCTGAGAGCTAGGGGATTTGTGGGCGATCGCCCCCCACTGGCCTTTCTCAACATCAGGAGGTCACCCCCCATCCATCGTTGGGGATCAGGTGTACTCAATTTGCTAGAGAAAGGCTGTCAAGTAGCTCTGGAACCATTGCCAGAGCGCTTATTTCAATGTTGCCGCAAACCCTCTAGATATGACGTGTTAAAGCCAACATTCACAAATCTCGGGATCAGACTTTAAAGCGGACTTAACGCCGTCTCAACCCTGTTATTCCATTAATCCCCGAGAATTAGTTTTTGTGGGAAATCTTTAGCTTTTTCTTCATTTTTTGAAAGCAACAATTTGTCAAAGACGGATGATGCTTTGAATTCCCTTGTGTTAACGAAGAACAGTCGGGGATCAAGGGTTTTGGGCTCAAACATAGTTTGTCTCATATGTGTTTGAAGATACAAAAATGATTGTCTATGTTCACAAGCCCGCAACCGCCTACAATAAATTAGAGGAGTCTTATTAACCGGCGTCTCGACAGGGTGAGGATGCAGGTCCTTTCATCACCGGTTGGGAAAGTGGCAAAGAGAGTATTTTGGTGATGTTACCTACTGGGTAAGTTGTCTAAACGTTAAGCGAGGCAAATATTTTGTATGTTCAGGCGCAAATCAGCCCCCCTACTCACCTATCTCAGTCAAAAAACTGAATTTGAGGGCATATTGCATGCTGAGGGCATGTTGCGGGTAGATGGTGTCGTTCACGGCACCGTGGAAGTGCAGGGCGATTTAGAGATTTCTTCGACTGGGTTAGTTGAAGGACCTGAGGTGAAAGCGCATAACCTGGTGGTCCATGGGGTGCTCAAGGCCCGTGTAGTGGCCCAAGGCAAGCTGACCCTGAGCCGCACCGCCCGGTTAGAAGGCGATGTCGTGGCCGGTTCCCTGGAGATTGAGACCGGGGCCTATTACACGGGCTTCATCGAGACCCGTGATGCAAAAACCCTCCCGCCATCGCGCGAAATCCCCGAGCTATATGGCACGACCGATACCCCAACCTTCCATTCCTGAGGTTAAGGTTCGCTAATGAACGCGGCGATCGCGCTGACCCCTAAAATGCCGATCAACCAGAGTGGTAGCCGGTCAAAGAGATGCCAGGCGGTTGGTATGCCGTCAATGATGTCTGCAAAGAACCAGGCGATCGCGATTAGTATCAGGCTGACAATAAAGCTCATCGTCTCAAGCTATCCCTGAGGGGCTGTAGGTAGGACCGTGTTGGCAGTGGGCAGTTAACGGGTTGAAAGCAGGCCCCCAAAAATGGGTTGACCGCATGACACTTACAAATCTTGCCTATCACCTCAGCCCTCCTGAGTAATGATGCTCCATCATAAGGATATTGAGGCAGGTTAGTAACCATAGCGGCGGCGTCGCTTAACCTGCGTGACAAACTTGTGAGGGGATGATGATGATGACTCAATTGACCAAGATGCTGCGCCATCCGTGGGTGGCTTTAAGCGGCTTGGCCCTGTTGGTGAGTATGGCCCCAGCCGTTGCCCAAACCGCCCATGCGGAAGGCATTACTTTATCTGCGTACCCTCCCACCGACGCCACGGTGACTGGTCGCATCGTCGGTTCATTTTCGCTGTCAAATATTGCTAGTAGCGACCAAGGTGGCAATCTCTGTGCGGGCTTTGCCGATACTAATCCCAACCACATTTTGACGCTGGAGAACGATTTTCCGAGCCTGACTATCACCGTAGATAGTGGTGAAGACACTACGTTGCTGATTCAAGGTCCGGATGATAACTCTGTTCATTGCGGGCAAGACATCAGCCGCAGCAACCTTGATGCTCAGGTAGTGGGTAGCAATTGGCGAGCTGGCACTTACCGCATCTGGGTCGGAGCGCATGAACAAGGACAGCGTTTCAGCTATTCACTGACCGTTGAAGAGTAGCGTGAGACTTCGATAAGTAGATAGGCTTAATTATTTGTAGGATGTGTTAGCGGCAGCGTAACGCATCCGATCCCTGTGGAATGGGGCGTTACGGCTTCGCCTAACAGCACCCTACAACATTGTTTGTTGATGTCCACCTACTGACAGTCTTGCTGCGAGTCGACGGTTCTAAGTTTGGTTGGCTGGCAACCCTCGACGCGATCGCCCCTCTCTCCCCTATCGGCTTGGCATCCCTGAACCCACCCGGTTTGGGGGGCTCGACGGCAAGAACCGGCCCTCCGAATTCAAGAATCTGAACCCATGGAATCACTGGAAAGCGCGGGCTAGAGCGTCGGTACAGCAACCCGGTTTCTTGGCCAGAAGGCCAGTTATGCCGTTAGAGCCGCGACGAAGAAATCGGGTTTTTAGCCATACTGCACTGGTGCTCTAGGGCGATCGCTTTGGGATCAATCCCCCTTGAACGGCTGCCGTCATGCACTGCGGCTATTCGAAATCCGCTCCCCCAAGGCTATTGGGTCCTATCGCCATGCCTTAGTCTGGCTACCCAGCTGGGGCGATCGGGCAATCCTCACCTCTATAACTGTATCCAGAGGCGAATGAGTAACGCTAAAATTGCACAGTGCGTTTTATTTCCACGAGGCGATACCAGTGCTAAAAGCGTTGCGAGCTGATTTCCAAATTGTCTTTGAACGCGACCCCGCCGCCCGCAACTGGCTGGAGGTGCTGTTTTGCTATCCCGGTTTACAGGCCCTCATGTTTCATCGAGTGGCTCACTGGCTGTGGAATTTAGGACTGCCGTTTATCCCCCGTCTGCTCTCCCACATCAGCCGCTTTTTTACCGGCATCGAAATTCACCCTGGGGCAACTATCGGCCATAGTGTCTTTATCGACCACGGCATGGGCGTCGTCGTCGGCGAAACGGCTATCATCGGCAACTGTTGCCTGATTTATCAGGGCGTCACCTTGGGCGGCACGGGCAAAGAATCGGGTAAGCGTCACCCCACCTTGGGCGAAAACGTCGTTGTGGGGGCCGGGGCCAAAGTCCTCGGCAATATTCAGATCGGCAATAATGTTCGCATCGGGGCCGGTTCGGTCGTGCTGCGAGAAGTTCCCTCTGACTGCACCGTGGTGGGCATTCCCGGTCGGGTCGTCTATCGAGCTGGTGAAAGAGTCGGTCCCCTCGACCACGATCGCTTGCCGGACTCAGAGGCGCAGGTCATTCGCGCCCTGGTCGATCGCATCGAAGCCTTGGAAGAACAACTGGAAGCCATCAAGACCGACAAGGTTAGTCAGCAAGAACTCACCGCCGTCAGTCAGAACCGGAGCTGTCGCATTGACGATCGCGCCATCACCGAATATCTCGATGGTGCAGGCATTTAGTTAAGAAATTTCGAAAAAAGGAAGAAGGTCCCAGTTGCATCGGGGTGGGTTTGGCCAAAGGCTTGCTGATAAGGACAGCACCATGAAGCCAAACCTGCCCCGATCGGCATATCTATCCATTTCTGAAAATCGCCTTAAGCCGTGCAAAAGAAACCCGGTGTTTGGTTTGGCTCCATGGTTTTTGCTCGTTGACCAAAGCAGCCCAAACGACAATCCCGACCCCGTGGCTAATCGACTGACCTGGGTAGGAGATGTCCTTTAGAAGCAACTTGGGTTTTATTTGAGCAACTTGTAGCGTTTGAGTTCGCTTTCCACTTTGGCTTTGAGCTGAGCGTTGAGGTCAGCCGCATTGTGAAAAATAATCTGCTGTTCCGAGGGAATCTCAAAGGGGAAATGTCCTGGTAAGTCGTCCCGTTCTTGGCGAGCCAGGATAATTTGCTCGGGGCGTTTGCATTGCAGAGCGTAGCCTAACTCGACACAAACGTTAGCGCTGGGTAGCAGCGCAGGCGGCGAACCGGGGAGTTGCGCGACAGAAGTGCCGTCGGCGATAAACAGCAGCGATTTGCGCAGCTTGCGCATGAGTGGGCTATTGCGCTTGAGGGCTCCTTCGCCCGTGCGGTTGGCTTCCTCCAGGGAGAGGGGCAGGCGCGATCGCCGGTTTACCTTTTCAATCAAAGCCTCCAGGCCTTCGCGCAACAGAGCGCTGGATTCGGCATAGTCGGTTTGATAGCAGAAGAAGATCGCGGGATCCTGCTGTACTAGCGATTCCTGCTTGGTGAAATAAATTTCGTGGCTGAGCAGGTCGATGTTGGAAATGGCATAGGTGCCGCTGCCCTCAATATAAAATTCGACCGCTTCCCCTGCGAGATACCGCTGAAACCACTCAGCCTGGCGCACCTCTTCACTGTCATCCAGAAAGTCTGCCCGCATCCCCGATTTCAGCAGACTATTGCGACTGAGCCGCAGGTCTTGCGATCGCTTTTCCAACTCCTGCGCGGGCTCGTACTGTTCTAAATACCAGGCTTTGAGGGCAATAATCGCCATTGACGATATCCTTTTTGATCAAACGGGGCAAGACGAATAATTACTCGATACTTTACGCGGCATTCTCCCAAAATCAAGCGATCGCCTCAAAAATCCCAATAGTTTTAACACCGCTAGCGCCATGCTTGGGGGCAAGGCTGATGGCACAGGGGAAGGATCTGGGGAGCCGGTTGGGGCGTCATGCCTTCGGTCCCGATTTGCCGGATGCGCTTCGCCGTAACCGAGAGTGGGGCGTCAGCACCCTGCCAATCGAAACAGCGACTGCGGCTAGAAATCCCAACCGATAGGAAAACCTTACGGTAGCAAGGAAGACAATCGCTGCTAAGTCTTGAGTAGTTCTATTGTACTATATTAGTCTTGGTTTTTTGCGGCGGAAGATGGCGTCGGTGGCTGCCCTGTGAACCGCTGCCAGATCATTTGTAAGCCAAGTAGCGTCAGGCCGATCGCGGCAATCGCGAAGACCCCTGTGCCCAATGTAATGCTGCCCAGCACCAGGGTCCGCACGGCGGCAGAGAGATTGATGACAGTGATGTTGTCAGAGGTGACGGGTTTATGGGCAAATGAGGTGGCGACTGCCGTCAGCATTTTGTACCACAGCAGGGCGATCGTGCCTGCCATCAAAGATCCGGTAAAGGCTCGCAAAATGCGTGAGGTTGATAGCGGATTTTCTAGCGGCTTGGCGGCGGTGTCGGTGTCGCTGGAGGGGACTGGCGTGCTCATGGTGTCAATTCAATTTGAGACGGTCACTATCCTGACATAGAACGCTGAATCGTGACCTAGTGGGTCAATGAATTGTCGCCAATAGGTGAGTCAGGGCCGTACTCGCAATAAAAGGACTGACTTCTGACCCATCCATCCATCCATCCACTGCCGTCAACTAGGATGTTGGTGTTTCCTAACCAAAAGCCCTTATCCCCAGGGGCTCAGCGGTGTCTGACGCGGCACATATAGAGGATGTCGCGGTTGGCCCGTCTGATTGCAGCCGAGACAGTAGAGGCGATCGCGAAACGGCATCAGCAACTGCAACACGGCTTGATCCCGCTGATGCAGGCGGCCCCAGTTGCCCCAGGCTAAGACGATTTGCTGGGCATCTCGACAGGCCGCGAGAATGTGGGCGTCATTGTCCTTGCCAATAGGGTGCGGTGCAGTTTTCAGAATCTTGGGAGAGGCGGTGCAGTAGGCGAAGAGATTGACCACGGTGAGGCGGCCAAATTGCCATTGCTGGGCCAGGCCGATGCAGCGGCGCAGGGTGGGGTCATCCTGATGCTGATCAGCGCGACTGGGATTGAGCATAATCAGAGCGATCGCCCCTTGTTTGGCGTCCCACTCTCGTTTTAGCCAATACCGATACTGTCCCGTCAGGTCAAATTTTGCCGATCGCAAAATGTTGACGGGTGCCACCAACTTGTTCACCATGCGGCATCTCCCTTAGGGGGCGCTCAAAAGGCGCAATGGTTTGGCTGGGGATCGACATCGGCCAGCTCGACGGCGAAATCTGCGGGGAGGGTTGTCGTCTGAAAGCCCTGATTGGGGCTACCCTGCATCGCTTGGGTTCCGTAGCCATCAGGATACATGTGGGCACGGACAATCACCGTTTGGTCTGGGGCGATCGCGACTGGGCCGCCAGCGCGTTCAAAGGGTTGCTCATCCCCATGGCTATGGGCCAGAATGCGCCGATAGAGCAAATCTCCCTCCTCGGAAACTACCTCCCACCAGTTGGCGTACTGATCGCAACCCGTATCCGGACTTTGCACCGTAACCGTAAAGGTATAGCCCTCGTCGGTTTGAGGGATCGCTGCAACCGCTGTGACGGTCGCCCAGGGAGCAGTCGAGTTCCCGGCAGCCGGGGCAGCAGTCGGCTCAGGGCTCGGCGGCGGCGGCGATTGTGCCCCACAGCCGATCGCTAAAATGCTGGCAAGACAAAAGGTGAGGGGAGCGATCGCAACTTTGGTGTGTAACATGACGATTTGGGCTCAAGCAAGCTTCTTCCTGGGCTGATTGTGCGGTAGAGCCTCGATCATCACCCCTCCCCATAAAGTTTGCAATCGTGAGGTTAGCCATCCTTGCACAAAAGCTAAAGTGCGAGGTACCACTTCCGGGAAAAGTTGCTCCCAAAGAACTTTGTTACATTTATTAACAGCTTCAGGTATTCCAGCTAAGGAAATCAGGTTTTGTGAGAGTTTTTGCCACATTTACGCCAGCGTTGCGCTGGAATCTCGGAATTTTATTTGCGGCGGGTCTGTGCTTTTGGGCGGGCTTAGCGGGCTTGCTGCCAACTTTGCCCCTCTATATTGAGTCACTGGGGGCGACCGGTTCACAAATTGGTGTGGTGATGGCCTCCTTTGCCTTGGGTCTGCTGGTGGCACGTCCCTGGTTAGCGCGTCTGGCTGACGAGCGGGGGCGCAAACTGGTGATGTTGATTGGCATTGTTGCGATCGCGATCGCGCCCTTTCTCTATCTGTTGGCCTTATTTGTACCGCCGTTGACCTGGTCACTGAGTTGGGGCGATCGCGTCATCACCGTTAATGGCGTACTGCTCTTGCTCATGGTTTTTCGCGCCTTTCACGGATTGAGCATCGCCGCGTTTGTGGTGGCCTATAGTGCTCTGATTGTCGACATTTCGCCGCCGGCCAATCGTGGCGAGTTGATTGGCTATATGAGCCTGGTGAATCCGATTGGCCTGGCTTTGGGGCCAGCGCTGGGCGGCTTTTTGCTGGCCTGGACCAACTTTGCGATCGCCTTTACCGCGATGGGCATCCTCGGCCTTTTAGGTATCATTTGTGTCTCTCAGGTCAAAGAAACCTATACGCCGGTGCCCCGCGATCGCAGTGCCAATGCCCCGCGACCCCGCTTCTGGAGTCTACTGCTGACCCCTCGCGTGAGAACCCCCGCTTTGATGCTGCTGCTGGTCGGATTGGCGTTTGGCACCCTCAGCACCTTTGTGCCCCTGTTTGTGCGTGAGACGGGCATTGCGCTGAATGTGGGCCTCATCTATACCGCGTCGGCGATCGCTAGCTTCGGCATTCGGCTCGCCGCCGGACGCGCCTCCGATCGCTTTGGGCGTGGCCGCTTCATTACTGCGGGGTTGCTGCTGTACACCCTGTCGATGCTGACCTTTTGGCAAGCGGAGTCCGCTACGACCCTGCTGCTGGCGGGGCTGATTCAAGGGGGCGCAGCGGGCACGCTGATTCCCATGGTGGCAGCGATGATGGGCGATCGCTCGGCCCCGACCGAACGCGGCAAAGTCTTTGGGCTGGTCATGGTCGGCTTTGATGTCGGTATTGCCCTGGCCGGGCCAGTCTTTGGCACCTTTGCCGACTGGGTGAGCTACCGGGGCTGCTTTGGCTTAGCCGGCTTGATGACCTTTATTGGCCTCATCATCTTCATCACCACTTCGAGCAAAGACCTGGATCACTCGCTGCGGTTTGCCCTGGGGCAGGGGCGCGATCTCTATGCCGTCGACCTGCCACCCTCAGAATAAAGTTCACGTCAGGCACGTCAAGCAAAAAATCACCGCTCAAACCCGTAGGGCAGGTCCGCTCCAGGCGGGCGCGATCGCCTGCTAAACCACCGTCCGACATCCGTTCAATGGCCTTCAAGACCACCGCTCAATACTGTGACCTTGATGATTTAATTAAAACGGGCGAGGAGGGATTCGAACCCCCGACACCGTGGTCCGTAGCCACGTGCTCTAGTCCACTGAGCTACACGCCCTTACAGGAGTTAAATAGTAACACAAGTCTCAGGGCAAAAAAAGAACTCTTATGTCTCAATTGGGAAAAAAATCTGCTGACCTGAGTCACCTCAACGCTCAAGGGGAGGCGAACATGGTGGACGTCTCACAAAAGCCCGCGACCCTGCGGGAGGCGATCGCGGAAGGGTGCATCCACATGTCCCTCACGACGCTGGAGGCAATTGAGCAGGGCGACAGTCCTAAAGGCGACGTGTTGGGGACTGCTCGGCTGGCCGGCATCATGGCCGCCAAACAAACAGCCTCGCTGATTCCGCTTTGCCATCCGCTACCGTTGAGTAAAGTGCAAGTCACGATTGAGGCGGAGCGATCGCTGCCGGGTTATCGGATCCAGGCTGTCGTCAGCACCAAGGCCGAAACGGGGGTTGAAATGGAAGCCCTGACGGCAGTTTCTGTAGCGGCCCTCACCCTGTACGACATGGCGAAGGCCCTGGAAAAATCGATGACCATTCAGGCCATCCGGCTTTTGCAAAAAACGGGTGGAAAGTCGGGAGACTATCAGGCTGACCTCTAAAATAGGGAGGTGAACTGTTTGGATGACCGCCCATGCCGCCTCGTTGGCCTCGAAAACCCGATCGCCGCGATCCCGCCTTCCGTAAATTAGATGACCGCATGACCTTTGCTGTGCATGTGGCAGGGTTTGCCGCTGTGAACTCTGGCCTCTGGTTTGCCCATCAAATTAATGCCACCTGGGTGCCCTGGGTCAGTAAACTCACGCTGATCTGGCTAGCGGGATTGGCGATTCACGCGATCTATATTTTTGCGATCGCCGATTACGCTGGCGCGGATGTCATCGAGCCTGAGGATGCCCCCGATGGTGGAGGTTAGGGTCGCGATCGCGGCTCTATGCTAGGCCCCGTATATGTGGAATTTTGGAGACCATGATGAGCGATTCCCCCCCTGCTGAGACCCTTGAGACGCTAGCTGCCAATATCGGCGAAGTCGTCTATATTGACGTGGCGAAGTGGCACCTTTATCTCAACGATGCCAAGCTCCATACTTTGGTAGCCCAACGGTTGTATCCGATGGTGGCCGATGATCGCATCGCTCAAGACGGCATTGTCAAAGTCTTCCAAGATATCCCCATTCCCTTAGGCGGCGGCCAGAAACAAGTGCCGCTGATGGAGCTGGTGCCTGCTGCCTGCCTAGCCGATCTGATGCGAGTCCTGGAAGACTTTAAAAAGCAACTGTAATCTTTGCGTCCTCTACTGGGCGTAGCGCCTGAAGTTCTAAGATACCTCCCAACTCGGGTGTGAATCCGGTGGGGGCAATTGGGTATGCTCTGATCACAGTCGCAGGCTACTTGCCCAGGTGCTGTAGATCTTACGGTTGCCCTTCACTCGTGGATGGTTGCTGATGAGATGAGTTGCATCCTACGGCCAATTGTTGACGATCGCCCCAGGTATTTTCCCATGACCTCTTCTCGCCCACCGAGTCGCATGCCCCCCAAAGTCAGTACGATGCCCCGTCAGCAGACGGAGTCGGCTCACTATCTCAGCATTTACAAACTCACCATTGAGAAAAAGCGACTACGGCTAGAACTCGAAAGTTTAGATAAGCGCCGCGATCGCATCCAAGATCGCCTCGTGAGCTTAGAGCAGGAAATCGCTGCCCTGGATGACCGGGCGCATCAACTCAGTGGCCCCTCTGTGACTCTCAGACCATCCTACTCAGAACCCAACAGTGTGATTTATCCCCCAGCGGCGAGGCAAGGCCCATCGGGGGCAGACGAGGCATTCAACACCCTGACCTTAGATTATTAGCAGTCGGCAACGCAGTAACAGCCGCAGCAGTCGCCCCTATAAAAAATCGCCGCAGCATTCCCTGAGAATGCTGCGGCGATTGAGTTTTGGTCAAAAGAGGAGGGGGCAGGGGCACCGCTACCGAGATTACCGCAGTTAGCGATTCATCGCGGCTAGAGCAGGCGTTTCCTGTTTACGCACTTGGACTTGACCGTCCTCGTCCACATCCAGCAGTAAAGCATCCCCGTCTTGCACCGTACCCACCAAAATAGCCTCCGCTAAAGAGTCTTCGACCAGCCGGGCGATCGCTCGGCGCATCGGACGAGCCCCATAGCGCTGGTCGTAACCAGCGCTGATCAGCTGATCTTCGAAGGCTTCGGTCAGGGCGACCGTGATTTGACGCTCAACTAAACGGCGATTCACGCCCTCCAGCATGAGTTCGGCGATTTCCTGAACCTCCGGTTTGGTGAGTTGACGGAAGACGATAATCTCGTCCAACCGGTTTAGCAACTCAGGGCGGAAGTATTGCTTCATCTCTTCCTGCACCAGACTGCGGATGTTGTTGTACCGTGTCGTAGCTTCATCTTCTGCGGCAGCCGTATCAAAGCCCATGCCGCTGCCCCCTTTCTCGATGACCCGAGAGCCGATGTTGGAGGTCATGATGATGAGCGTATTCTTAAAGCTCACCGACCGCCCTTTAGCATCGGTCAGGCGACCATCATCCAAAATTTGCAGCAGAATGTTGAATACATCGGGGTGAGCCTTCTCAATTTCATCCAGCAGGATGACGGAATAAGGTTTGCGGCGTACGGCTTCGGTAAGCTGTCCACCTTCGTCATAGCCGACGAACCCCGGAGGCGAGCCCACCAGCTTCGAAACGGTGTAGCTCTCCATGAATTCGGACATATCTAGGCGAATCATCGCTTCTTCCGAACCGAATAGAGCCGCTGCTAAGGCTTTAGTCAGCTCAGTCTTGCCCACGCCGGTTGGGCCGGAGAAGACGAGGCTGGCAATCGGACGATTGGGACTCGACAACTTGACCCGCGAGCGCCGAATTGCCCGAGCCGAAGCAGTCACCGCTTCGTGCTGACCGATCACCCGTTCATGCAGCACCTCTTCTAAATGCATGAGTTGCATCGCTTCCGACTCGGTCATGCGGGTCACTGGCACCCCGGTCCAAGAGGCGACAATTTCGGCGATGTCATCTTCACCGACGATCGGCTGAGTCATCGGCGGCGCTTCAGCGGCTTCTGGTTGCGGCCCCTGAATTTCTTGCAGCAGTGCTCGCTGACGATTGTGCAGTTCGGTGGCTTGGGTAAATTCTTGAGACCGCACGGCAGTTTCCAGGTCGCGATTGACTTGGCGCAACGCTTGCTTGATTTCAGCGGAAGGATAGCTGATCTGATGACGCAGCTTAATCCGGGAACCCGCTTCGTCGATCAGGTCGATCGCTTTATCTGGCAGGAAGCGATCGCTGATGTAGCGATCGGACAGTTCAGCGGCGGCTTTCAGCGCTTCATCCGAAAGCACTACGTTGTGGAACTGCTCGTACCGACTACGAATGCCCTGCAAAATTTCGATCGTGTCCACTACCGAGGGTGGAGCCACCATAATGGGCTGGAATCGCCGCTCCAGAGCCGCATCCCGCTCGATATGCTTGCGATACTCGTCTAGGGTGGTCGCACCAATGCACTGCAGTTCGCCTCGGGCGAGGGCTGGTTTCAGCATGTTAGCGGCGTCCATGCCCCCTTCGAGCGATCCGGCACCCACCAGGGTATGAATTTCGTCAATCAGGAGAATGATGTTTTCATCGCTCCGCACCTCGTCGATGAGTTGCGTAAGGCGTTCTTCAAAATCCCCGCGAAAGCGAGTGCCCGAGACCAACAGCCCCATGTCGATCGCGTAGACTTTCTTACCCAGCAGCGCTGTGGGCACATCTTGATTGACGATGCGCTGGGCTAGCCCTTCGGCTAGGGCAGTTTTGCCGACGCCCGGCTCACCGACTAGCACCGGATTGTTTTTGGTGCGTCGCCCGAGAATCTGCACCAGGCGCTCAATTTCTTTGGCGCGACCGATGACCGGATCCAGTCGTCCTTCGGCGGCCTTCAGGGTGAGATCGGTGCTGAATTCTTCTAAAACGCTGCTCTTGCGGCGGCGATCGCTGCTCCGACGATTCGGACGAGCCCCGGCTGGAATGGCCGCAGCCTCTCCGAGGTCCTTGATTAAGCGAGTTCTGACTTTGCCAGGCGAAACGCCCAGGTTTTCCATCACTCGGTAAGCGACACTCTCGCGGCTTTGCGTCAAGCTCAGCAACAGGTGTTCTGGCTCGATGTAAGAAGCATCCAACTTACGAGCTTCCTGAAAAGCGCTCTCAAAGACTTGTTTGACTTTGGGCGTAAACGGGACTTCAGAAGGCGGATTGCCGCTGCCACGACCAATGATGGCCTCGACTTCGCTGCGAGCGTCTGCCAAATTAATGCCAAACTCGGTTAAAACAGCCGCTGCCAAGCTGGAGTTTTCGCGCAGCAGACCTAAAAGGAGCTGCTCGGTGCCGACAAAGTTGTGCTGTAATCGGCGAGCCTCCTCTTGGGCCTTCATAATGACGGCGATTGCGGTGTTGGTGAAGTGCTCAAACATAGCCCCATGTTTGTTTGGTGTGCAAGGAAGCAGGGTTCCTATAGTTGGCTGCTCTAGCGTCTAGGTGGCTACCGTCTGTAGAGCCTGCTAAGCCTCTGTAAAGAAACTGTACAAAGAAACTTTACTAAACGGCAGTAGGGAGAGCCGAATACAACTTCGGAAATCTCTTAAAGCCAGTCGGGTCAAGGAGAAATTTACTTGGTGAAACTTCTGCGAATACTCTCTGACCAGAATCTAAACTGAGAGCTTATTTACATAATTTAACAAATTATGCTGCCAGATCAGTACTTTTTTGAAGAAATAGGGATAGAATCCCTGTCTGAAAATGACTGATTGGCAATTTAAGTTACGAGGTTCAGATGTTCCAACCGACTCACTGGCTAGTGTCACGCTCTCGCAAAGTCCCCGTGGTGGTGCAGTCAAAGGGGGATAAGACGCTAATCTTTACCGAACCGGAATGGGAAAAAACAGGCACCCCGGCGTTTGAGCTGCACGCCAAAATGGGGATGTATTGTAGGGGCGTGCAAGTTCTGGGATATTCCCTGGAACCCATGGCAGCAACGGCGACTATAGTCGAAGTCTAGACAATTCCCCTGCCTATAGCCTCTCTTGTTGGATGGATTTAGGCAGGGGAAAGGGGCTCATCCTGGCAGGGTTTTCAGGACTGCCAGGAGTCGGTCGAGGCTGATATAGGACGTGCTAAAAACGGGCGATCGCCGTACCAGCGATCGCCCGTTTTGCACCTAATCCAGTTTGCGCTGTTTAGCCGGTTTAAGCTTGTCCCTGACAGACTTGTAAAACGTGCTGGTCGGTTGCGCTCAGTTCCGAGATGGGATGAAAGCCGGTGGGCACCCACTCTCCGGCGATCGCCTCTGAGGCGGCTACCGCACTTTGGCTCTCTAGGGCCACGGCGAAGGGGTAGGACGTTTGGGCATAACTATCGATCACGGTTAAAGCCAGCTCATTTTGAGTCACGGTGCCATGAAAGCAGTCGAACGATGAGGACGGTTGGTAAAAGCCCCCTTTAATTTCACCGGCGGCCACCTCCATCACCATGTAGGTGGTTCCGAGTTGTCCAGCTTCTGGGCTTTCACCAAAGACATAAACGCCATTAGTCACGTTGTTCATGGGTTCATCGGCCATAGAAACACTGGGGGCGATCGCCAGCGAACCGGCCACCAGCCCCACCCCGCCAGCGACGATCGCCAGCGATCGCTGACACCAGCGGCGGAGTTGACGTTGGCGGCGATGGGTAACCGAGGTCAGATCAGAGGGCGATGCAGTGGGCATAATTCGAAGAATTTAAAATTTAAGGTGCAGTATTAATATCAATGGCAGTGACAAAAATTCCAGTGACAGTGCCAAATTTCTAAGTTGATCTTCGTCTGATCCCCCGGTGACCGACATCCTGCGCAAGTGTGATCTTGATCGCGTTGCCGAAATGGGTACTGTCTTTTTCCAGAAGTTATGTCTATTCACTTGCTCCGCGATCACCTCTACGCCTTAGATGGTCAGGGGTACAAAGCTTATAAGTCCCTGCGGGGGCGGCATGATTTTCCTGAGTTCACTCTGCACATTGATTATGTGCAAGGCGACCCTTTTGCTGCGCCCAGTCGTTTGCGGGTGGAAATTCCCCAGGCGATCGCCCAATTTCCGGCGCATCTTTACGCCACCACTCCTCGGCGGATCGCCCTAGAGGACTATTTAATTCGCCAGTTCGATCGCCAAACTCGCACCCGGAGTCGCTCAGCCGGTTCTGGTAAAAGTGGCCTGATCGAAATCGTGCCCCCCTCACAGGCGATATTGCCGCGCTCGGCAGCCCAGGTCTCTGACCAGCGGGTGGAATTGCGGTTCGTGGCCGGTTTGCCCGCGTTTGGTCGCCGCATTGCAGGGCGACAGGCCGCAGACCTGCTCTGCGATCAATTGCCTGTCCTGGTGCGGCAATCCCTCTATTGGTCGCAACTCGATGGGGCTGATGTCGAGGCGCATGGTGTCTGTGCCGAAAACGCTGAGGCGTTGCGGGGGCAATTGCGCGATCGCCAACTGGTCGCTTTTGTCGCCGATGGGGCCATGCTGCCCCGGCAGAGTGGGGTGGATGAACGCCCCTTACGGACTGGTGCGGTCCCTTTTCAATCGCCAGATTCTTTACGGGTCACGCTGCTGCTGCCGGATGGTCAAGGCGTTGCGGGCATGGGCCTGCCGGCAGGAGTGACGCTGATTGTCGGGGGCGGTTATCACGGCAAATCGACGTTGCTCAAAGCGATCGAGGCGGGCATTTATAACCACATTCCCGGCGATGGTCGGGAACGGGTGGTGACGGATAGGGCGGCGATGAAAGTGCGGGCTGAAGATGGTCGCAGTGTCGCCGGGGTAAATATTTCGCCGTTTATCAACCATTTGCCCCAGGGGCGATCGACCCAACATTTTTCGACCCAAGCCGCCAGCGGTAGCACCTCGCAAGCCGCCAGCATCATTGAGGCGGTGGAAGCGGGAGCCGCAGCCCTGCTGATTGATGAAGACACCTCGGCGACTAATTTCATGATTCGCGATCGCCGCATGCAGGCGTTGATTGCGAAAGACCGCGAACCCATCACCCCATTTGTCGATAAAGTCCGCCAACTCCGGGACGACTACGGCATTTCGACGATTTTGGTCATGGGGGGGAGTGGCGATTATTTTGACGTGGCTGATACGGTCATCGCTCTCGATGATTATCGACCGCAGGATGTGACCCAGCAGGCCAAGGCGATCGCTGCTACCTACCAAACCGAGCGCCAGGCCGAAGGCGGCACCACCTTTGGCACATTCTCACCCCGCATCCTTTCTCCTGACAGTATCGATGCCAGCAAGGGCAAACGGGCTGTGAGTCTCAAATCGAGAGCGACCGATGAAATCCGCCTCGGCACCCAGGAAATTGACCTGTCCGCCGTCGAGCAATTGGTGGAAAGTGGGCAAGTCAAGGCGATCGCCGCTGCCCTGGTCTACGCTCAGGATTGTTATGTGGATGGCCAGCGATCGCTGGCGGCGGTGCTGGACGCCGTAGCGGCAGATGTTGAGACCCACGGATTGGACTGTTTGAGCGATCGGCTCACGGGGGAATTTGTCAGCTTTCGCCCCCTCGAACTGGCCGCTGCCCTCAACCGCCTCAGAACGTTGAAGATTTTGCCCGAGCCATAGTCCAGCGGCGGCCCAACTTACCGCTGCCAAAGATCCTGCGCCAGATTAGCCAAGTCTTCTGGTCCTAAAACCTGTTAGAGACTTGAATTAGGGCTCTGATTTGAGCACCAGGCTGTAAATGGCTAGCCGCTTGATCCCCTCATAGAGCGTGGGCTGCCCCTCGGCGGCTTGCCGGACGTCATTGGCACCGACTAAAAACAGCGCCCAAAAGGCGAGCCCGATGACCAATCGGCTACAGATAGCCAGGGGGCAAAGGTAGGAGGGCTTAAACATGGCGGCAATCGTCCTTGAAGATGGGGGCAGGACCGTAGAAATGCTTGGTGGGTCTATGCTATCGATTTCCCGTTTTCGCTGCTATTAAAAAATATAGCGATGTGGCAAAGCTTGTTGACATGAATATCCTTCAGTCAAGGGGAATTACCGCTTAATCGGGTTCGCGCTTGAGTTTGCGGGGGCGGCGGCGATCGCCACCAGCGGCCTGTTCTAAATACCACTGTCGCCAGGCCTGAGAAGTGCGCGAAGCCAGCCATAACAGCAACAGCGCAATCAAGCCCCCCTGCTGCGGGGCATCAAACGCAAAGAGCACCAGGCAAACGCACAAAAAGTCTTCGGCACAGATCAGCCAGACCGAGGGGCGCTTGAGGCGGTATAGCCAACCGACTTGCACCAGGTGAATGACCAGGGCGAGCAGTCCCCCCAGGACACCCAACAAACCCGTAATCCACGATTCCATTTGAAAGGTGCGAGCCACGGCAATCCCCGCGATCGCCCCCACCAGCGGACTCAAAAATAGCTCCACGCTGTGGACGACTCGCTGCACCAGGGACTGCTTGGAGAAAATCAGCTCAGCTAGAGACCACGATACCAATCCGCCAACCACTAATGTGGGCGGCAGGGCCGACAAGATCGGTACCCGGCTCCATAACTCGCCCGACAATAAGCCAATCAACAGTAGCGGCAAGGCAATGCGAAACCCGGCTGCTGCTGAAACTGACAAGACCGCTAAGAGCTCGGTGATGATCACAGAGGGCCTGAACTCGCTATGCTGAAGATTGAGGCTCTTACAACATATGACATTGCTACCTTAAACTTCCAGTGGCATCGTGGCTGTCCATCAAAAACCTATTGTTCGATGGACAGCCAAACCTTGGTAAAGTACTGTCTACAAAAGCAGCCCAGGGACCAATTTTTTTGAAGCTTCATGTCGTTACCGCCTTCAAAGCCGACTCGGCGATCGCCTCGCAACCCTATCCGTACGTTAGCTGCCATCGCTGTGGTTCTTTGGAGCATTCAAATTCTCAACGTGGGTCTCTTTGATAGTCGATTGGTGCTGCAGGGCATCTACCCCCGACAGATTGAGGGGCTACAGGGCATTTTCTGGGCACCCCTGTTGCATGGCAATTTTGGCCATTTGTTGGCTAATACCCTCCCGCTGTTGACCCTGGGAGGGTTAATTATGTTGGGCAAGGCCGAAGATTTCTGGCCTGTTACCATCGTCTCAGGCTTAACCAGCGGGTTCGGAACCTGGCTCATTGGCGCACCCAACTCGGTTCATGTGGGGGCTAGCGGGGTCGTTTTTGGTTACTTTGGCTACTTATTGCTGCGAGGATATTTCGATCGCAGCGTCTTTGCTGTGACTTCATCCGTGTTGGTGATTATTTTTTACGGCAGCTTTTTATGGGGCGTATTGCCCAATCAACCCGGCGTCTCTTGGGAAGGGCATTTATTTGGATTTTTAGGTGGGTGTTTGGCGGCCTGGTTATTATCTAAATCCGCCAGGGGATCGGCGTAACCAGTGGGCGATCGCGGCAAGGATCAGCGATCGGGGGGTGGGGATCGGCGCTACCGCCCCACTGGGAATTCAAAGTTTTGACTGATCGGTCCAAGTCAATCAAGCTTCGTTTGCGTCTGACCGCCTCGGCAAGCAGGCGCGGCTCAGGCTTGCCGACCCCCTCCGTCATTCTCACCGTTGACCTGACAGCCTTAACTAATCTTCTGCGTCCGCGTCAATGGGCTCAGCGATGACGGTGCCGTCGGGATCAAAAGTGATGCGGAACTGGGCCACCCGCTCATCGGAGGCACTATCCGCATCTACTGGCACGAACGTTAGGGCTGGTAACGGGGTGACGTCGACATTTTCCAGGGCGGCATCGTTTTCGTATTTGTAGCCCAAGATATCGCCGGTCTCTGAAACCGCCACGCGGTAAGTAAGCGATTCCTCAAAGGGCAGCTCATCGCCATCGGAGAGGTCTGCGAGGGCGGTTTCAAGCTTGGATTCGAGTTCAGCTTCCAGATCATTGAGGAGGTCATCATCGGCGATCGCGGGGGCTGACGACAACCGCCCCAGGGCAATGCCTGCTGTGACGGGATCGACAATTGCGGCGTCCGCCTCCGCTACTTCATTGTCGGTCGAGGCTTCGGGGTCTGAGTCAGTCGCTTCCGAGGCAACTTCAGCGCTCTGCTCCGTCTCCGGGGCGGCGGCATCTGTTTCATCGGTGGGCGGGTCAGTTTCGGTCGAGGCGTCGCTTTCAGCCAGGTTGTCCGACTCCGTCTCGACGAGCTCAGAGAGGTCTTCGCGATCGCTACGCTGGGGCTCAAACTCGGGCACCGGCACCAGGAATAGCAGTGCTGCGGAAGCCGCCAAGGTCGACAGCCCTACCGCCGCTGGAATGACTCGTTTCGTTACGGGTTCCGCCGGACGCGCATGACGCCGGTTGAGGGGTGACACCTGAAGGGACATGTCTGGCAAGGTAGCGGTGTCTGCTAAGAGTTGGTCAACTGCCTCCATAAGGTCGAAAAGCTGCACCGAATTGAGGTCGACGGTCTTTTGGGTCGCGGCACCGTCAGCATCAGCAATGGTAGCTACGAGTTGGTGACGGTGCTTATCGGTCGGGGTGAGCGTCACTGGTTGCGTTGCTGAGGGGCTCTCTTCGAGGGGATAAGGTACGCCGCTGAGCAGAGATTGGCCGTAGTCGCTCACGGTTTTGACGATCGCATTCAAAAATTCTCTGCCGCCACTGAGGCGATCAGCAGTGCCGGGAAAGGACAATTCAGAATTCAGTACGACGGTCAGGGGCGAGGTGGGATCGCCCTCGTCGCCAGCCAGCAGGCCCTCAATCACCAGGTTGCAGTTCGGCAAAATGTACTGGCGCTGTACCGTCATACGACTTCTCCATCAAACAGGCTGCTCCAAAGGCGTTGCGGACCCTGGGTGCCGGTACAAAATAATAGGCGCGTGAGCATGGCAATTGCCAACTCATCCAGTTTGTCGTCGGTGCTGTAAGCAATCACCCCGGCCCGTTTAGGATTCATGCGGGCGCGAAACAGGCTGCGAAATCGCTGCAAATATTCTGCCAGCCGAAAATGATGCTCGGCGGACAGGTTTTGATCCTGTAGTTGCTGGTATCCCAGCAGTAACTGCCGAATCAGCACGGTCAACCGCTTTGCTAAAAAGCAAATCACGAGGGTCAGGGCTTTAGCCTGGTCGATGGTCAGCGGATCGCGCTGGCTTTGACGACGCAGGGGGTTGGTGCTGCGGATGAGCCACAACTTCACTCGCCCCGGAATGACCGGCTGCAAACCCAGTTGCTCCGACACTTTGAGTAGGGCTTCGGACCCGGCAACATCCAAAGATTCGATCGCCAGGATCAGCAAATCTAGATCCATCCGCACCCGACGCGGACAATCTTGCGACGGGAGGTTGGGGCTGGGGAGCGTTTCTAAAATTGGGGGCGATGAGGACGCCGGAGGACTGTCGACTTGCATATCCTCTCTTGAATAGGTCAGCAACATTAAAATACCCTTTGTCAAGCGAATAATCATGACTACCCGCTTGGCGGGATCATCATCTTAGCGCTGACACACAAGCGCTCAACATACCGCAAAACGGTTTCATTCACCACTATTTTGCAGGGGCGATCGCGAAAACGTTATGGAGCGATCGCCCGGTTGGCTGACTTATGACGGCGGTCAAAGTTTCCCAATCGGGCGCTATTCCCCAACTTGAGCCATATCCTGGACAAACCACTCATCCCCTTGCCGCACAAGTTCGTACCGCATGGTGAGCTTCGTATCGTAGGAGAGGGCATCGTTACGCGTCCCCAGTTCAAAAAATTCTGCCACTTCATTAACTTCCGCCTGCACGGTGAGGGCTTCTGCCGACGGATCCTCTGGCTCAACGCTGATCACGTTGACCGAATGTTCAAACGTGTAGTACCAGTTGTCGCGTTGCCCCCCGGTGGCCCGATTGCGCCACTGGGTGAGCGCCGGATCCACTAATACCGTTTCTAACACTGCCGTGTTGTGTTCTGGTCCCATGGCTTGGCGTTTGGCCTCTAACCAGCTCGTGATCGTGCGCTCGGCAATATCCGTAATGCTGATTTCTGCTTCCGGGGGGGGCGTTTCGGGCAGGCTAATGGGCGGAGCTGACAGGCCGATGTCGAGGGCGGGTTGCTGAATTTTTGGCCCTGAGAACATGCCCCCAATCCAAGCCAGGGTGCGCACCGTGACCATGCCTAAGGTGCCCATCGCTAATAGCCCCACGACGATGACCGCCGCCAACCGCCCCCACCGAGGCGATCGCGACGGAGCCGGACTGCTGGTCGGACGGGGCTCTGGCGAAACCACTTGCGCCGACGGTCGATGGCCATTGCGCGTGGGGGGAGCCGATGACGTAGCTTTGGATCCCCGCAATTTGCCCTCGGGCGAGAGGCGCGACACCCGCTCCGCCACCGTTAACTCAGTTCCGGTCTCGTCACTGCGAGCTTCTCTGACACCGGCGGTGACGAGCTGCTCATCTACCAAAGAGGCGCTTGTCGGAAATGCCGTTTCTTGCAGACCCAGGGGGTGGGTGGGTTTGCCGTTGCTGGACGCGGTGGCCGATCGCGGCATGACGGGAGTCGTCCGGGGAGTGGGCAAGGGTTCTGGGGCGGGATACGAGGGGGCCGCCGCCGCCGAAAGGGGGGCCGCTGCCACCGGCATTGTCTCTAAAAAAGATTGCACCTGTGGATCAGCAAAATAGTCTTTGAGGGCCGTCTGCTGATTGGTGAGATCCCGGAAGTGGCTAAACACTTCTTCCCGCAACCAGCGCTCAGCATATAAGCAGAGTCCTGGCAGCAAGTCAGGCGACCCTTGAGAATGTTCGCGAATAAAGGCTAGGGGCTCGTATTCCTGGCTGAGTTCTAACGCATGACCGGCCTCTTCGGCCTGCCCCAACAACAGGGCGCAAACGGCTTGCTCGAGGTGCACGTCTTGGCGGGTACCCACCCGCTGCAACAGGTGTTTGGCCCGACGCACCAGCGCCGGTTGATGAAAGGAAAACCCGCGTGCCAACAGGGCATAGACGGCTAAATAGGTCGCGACGGCGGAGGGGCGACTGGCCTCAGCTTCAAAAATTTCTTGCTGCTCGGCGGCGGTCAAATAGCCCCGCAACTGCTGAATAAACCGTAAAAAATCATCGGTCGATAGCCCCGAGTGGTCGTCGCCCGCCCCATCAATGCCGCCTCGCTCCTGCAGCATGGCCTTTAACAACTTGAAGCCCTGACGGCGCTCAGGCAGTTGATCGAGCGGACGCGCCACTAACTCTAAAACGCGGTAAGGCCTCAGCTTATATAAATCGGACTGTAGTTCGGCCTGAATGGCGGGGAAACTGTTTTCCTGTAGCAACAGGGTGAGGCCGGTATCTAGAGACTCTGCGGCATTTTCATATTGGTTTTGCTGCCACTGCTCGCGCCCCAGTTCGAGACAGGCCAGGGCGAGGGATAACACCACGTCGCCTGTGACCCGGTCAGGATCGCCATAACGACCATCCGCCAGGGTATCGCTGCCGTTAGCCATAAACGGACGCCCCAGGCGAATGGCCTGCTCATATTCTCCCAACTCTAGGAGAATGAGTAATGCCCCCACAAATTGGTCATCAGCGATTTCAACGGTGGGGGTGTAAGGCTCTGGCGGGGGAATGGGAACGTTATCGGCGGCGAGCGATCGCAACGCCTCTTCCCCCATCTGAGGATTAAAGTCGGCGGGAAGCGCTGCGCCCTCACCGGCTTTAAAGGCCGCCAGGGCACCGGGAGTGTAGGTGCGTGCTAAAAATTGAGCATCATAGGTCTGCCGCTGCTCGGTATCCGACAACAGACGATAAGCTTCATCGATCAAAGACTTGCGAGACTCGATCGCGATTTCCGAATATTCCCGGCGGGGGAGCTGTAGCGTGCGATCGCGATGGGCTTGCTTCAACTGCTCCGCTGTTGCCTGAATCGGCAAACCCAGTATTCGGTAATAATCCAGTGGAATTCGCACTGCCATCTTCTTATATGCCCATTTTCAGCCAATTGTCGGGTTATTTGCTCAGCTAACCCTACGAGATGCCCCTTCCTTTCTTGAGTGAAGACCGGCGGGGGAATAGTTGTCGAGTGGCGATCGTTCCGGATGAAACGTTCCTCATGATATGCCGGTTATTAAGTTCTTAACAGTCCAATGTGAGATTGGGGAAATCTAATTTTCATTTTCTCAGTCATCCGCGGATGTCCAGGGGGGATTGTAGGTATAGAATTGTTGAGCTTGTGAGTCAGGGGTAGCACCACTGACTCAGCCATCATTAAGTGTTGTCTGCCAGCGGCATCGGTGATCGAAGATGCTCAAGAGCGAGACACTTTTGTTTATTGTGTAAAGTTGGAACTGCCGTAAGGATACGTCAAAGCCATGGCCCAGGAACGGACCCTCCCCGTATTTGATGCTGCCGATGCCCTTGTGACCCGAGAAGAAGGGCTCACAATTTATGAAGATATGGTACTCGGTCGGTATTTTGAGGATAAGTGCGCCGAGATGTACTATCGGGGCCGCATGTTTGGCTTTGTGCACCTCTACAACGGTCAAGAGGCGGTGTCTTCTGGGGTGATTAAGTGTTTGCGCCCCGACGACTACGTCTGTAGCACCTATCGCGATCATGTGCATGCCTTGAGTGTCGGGGTGCCCGCTGATAATGTCATGGCGGAACTGTTTGGCAAAGAAACCGGCTGTAGCAAAGGGCGCGGCGGGTCCATGCACCTATTCTCGTCGGAGCACAATCTGCTGGGCGGATTTGCATTCATTGGGGAGGGCATTCCGGTGGCGTTGGGGGCCGCGTTTCAATCGCACTACCGCCGGGTGGCCCTGGGGGAGGCCAGTGCCGACCAGGTCACGGCTTGCTTCTTTGGCGATGGCACTACAAACAACGGCCAGTTTTTTGAATGTTTGAACATGGCGGCGCTGTGGAAGCTACCCATTATCTTTGTGGTGGAAAACAACAAGTGGGCGATCGGCATGGCCCACGAACGGGCCAGTTCCCAAACCGAAATCTTTAAAAAAGCGAGCGTGTTTGGCATGTCCGGCGTCGAGGTAGATGGCATGGATGTCTTGGCAGTCAGAGATGCCGCTAAAACTGCCGTCAGTCGGGCGCGAGCGGGGGAAGGACCGACCTTGATTGAATGTTTGACTTACCGCTTTCGGGGCCATTCGTTGGCGGACCCGGATGAACTGCGCACGAAAGAAGAAAAAGAAGCATGGCTCTCGCGGGATCCGCTCAAGCGGTTCGAGACTTATTTGCTCAAGCAAAATATCGTAGTCGAAGCCGACCTGAAGGCCATTCGCGACAAAATTCAGCAGGTGGTGGATGCTGCCGTGACCTTTGCGGAGCAGAGCCCTGAGCCTGATCCCAGCGAACTGCGACGCTACATCTTCGCAGAGGGTTAATCGTTCTTGAAGGGTAGAGAAGCTGGTCCTTGGCGATCAAGTTCTTTCCTATGCGCTCCGACCACTGACAGATTTTTATTCACTCACTCTGATTTCCAAAAGCACAATCCATGGCAGAAACTCTCTTATTTAACGCCCTGCGGGAAGCGATCGACGAAGAAATGGGCCGGGACGAAACGGTTTTTGTCCTGGGGGAGGATGTGGGAGTCTACGGTGGCTCCTATAAGGTGACCAAAGGACTTTACGAAAAGTACGGCGAGTTTCGCGTGCTGGATACCCCGATCGCGGAGAACAGCTTTACCGGCATGGCGGTGGGCGCAGCGATGACCGGCCTGCGCCCGATCATTGAGGGCATGAACATGGGGTTTTTGCTGTTGGCCTTTAACCAGATTGCCAACAATGCGGGCATGTTGCCCTACACCTCCGGGGGTAACTACAACATTCCCATGGTGATTCGGGGGCCAGGAGGCGTCGGGCGGCAATTAGGGGCCGAGCACTCCCAACGGTTGGAGGCGTATTTTCAGGCGGTGCCGGGGCTGAAAATCGTCGCCTGTTCGACTCCTTACAACGCTAAGGGCTTGCTGAAGTCGGCCATTCGGGATAATAACCCGGTGCTGTTTTTCGAGCATGTGCTGCTTTACAACCTGAAAGAAAATTTACCCGACCACGAATATCTTGTGCCTCTGGATAAGGCTGAAGTGGTGCGATCGGGCCAGGATGTTACGATCTTGACCTATTCTCGGATGCGGCACCATGTCGCTCAGGCCGCAAAAAAGCTGGAGCAAAAAGGCTTTGATCCGGAAGTGATTGACCTGATTTCCCTCAAACCCTTGGACTTTGAGACGATCGGGGCTTCGATTAAGAAAACTCACCGGGTCATTGTCGTAGAAGAATGTATGAAGACAGGGGGGATCGGGGCGGAAATTGTGGCCTCGATTAGCGATCGCTTCTTTGACGAATTGGACGCACCCGTGTTGCGCCTATCTTCGCAAGACATTCCCACCCCGTACAACGGTAAACTAGAGAGTCTGACGATCGTTCAACCTCGCCAAATTGAGGAAGCGGTTGAAAAGATGATGGCACTGCAGATTTAAGGACATTATGGGCAGACAACGGTTGCTGCTAGCACTGATTTTAGGCCTGGCGATCGGCGCGATCGTCATCATTAGTACGGTTCCCCTGCGGTTGGGGCTCGACCTCCGGGGGGGCACCCAGTTGACCCTGCAGGTGGAGACGACGGACAAAGTGCCCACCATTACCGAGCAGGATATGGATGCGGTGCAGCGAGTCATCTCCGACCGGGTCAATGAACTGGGTGTTTCAGAAACGTCGGTGCAGCAGTTGGGACAAAACCAGCTCCTGGTGCAGTTGCCGGGGGTGAGCGATCCCGAGCAGGCCCAGCGCGTCTTGGGGGAAACGGCACAACTCGAGTTTCGTCCGCAAAGTCCTAACACTGATCAGCAATTTCAGATCGAGAATCAGATTTTGCAGCAGCACCAGTTGGAGCTGTTAGCCCTGCAAGAAGCGGCGAATACGGGTTCGCAAACGCTGCTAGAGTCGGCGACCGGGGATGACGCCACCCCAGGTGACCTGCAGCAACAGATTGAGTCGGTACAGCAGGCCATTCAGGCAAGCAACCGCGCCATTCGGGATTTGTTTGCGCCGGCGGATTTGACAGGCCAAGCCCTCACCGACGCCTATGCCCGCCCTCGTCAGAGTGGCAATCTGTGGGAAGTGGTGATTCAGTTTGACTCGGCAGGGGCCAACAAATTTGCCGAAATCAGTCGCGATATCGCTGGCACTGGACGCAGCATCGGCATCTTTTTAGACGATCGCCTGGTCAGTGCTCCCAGTGTGGACGTGCAGTACGCCGAGACGGGCATCACGGGCGGGAGTGCGGTGATTTCGGGTAACTTCAACGCCGAATCCGCGAGTGATTTGGCTATTCAACTGCGCGGGGGGGCGCTGCCGCTGCCGGTCGAGGTGGTCGAAACCCGGACCGTCGGTCCTACTCTGGGCCAGGACAGCATTCGCCGCAGTCTCTACGCCGCGATGGTGGGGCTGGGGCTGGTGCTAATTTTTATGGCGGTTTACTACCGTTTACCAGGAATTTTGGCCGATGTGGCTCTGGTTGTTTATGCGCTACTGACGTTGGCTGCTTTCAATATCTTTGGCGTCACCCTCACACTGCCAGGCATTGCTGGTTTCATCCTCAGTATCGGCATGGCGGTGGATGCCAATGTGCTCATCTTTGAGCGCACCCGTGAGGAATTGAGAGGTGGCAAAACCCTCTACCGTTCTGTGGAATCTGGCTTTTATCGGGCGTTTTCGAGCATTCTCGACAGCAATGTCACGACGCTGATTGCCTGTGCGGCGCTGTTTTGGTTTGGGGCGGGATTAGTCAAGGGCTTTGCCCTTACGCTAGCGATCGGGGTGGCCATCAGCCTCTTTACGGCAGTGACCTGTAGCCGTACGCTGCTGCTCTTTTCCCTCAATCTTCCACAGTTTCGTAAACCAGAACTCTTTTGCCCTGGCCTGTCCACTGCACCTTCAAAGTCATGAAGCTAGATATTATTCGACAGCGACCATTTTGGTGGTTAATTTCGGGCCTGGTGATCCTCGCCAGTTTGATTGGCATGATCATTAGCTGGCAGCAGTTGGGTGCGCCGCTGCGACCGGGACTTGACTTTGTGGGCGGGACCCGGATTCAGGTCACGCGGAACTGCTCCCAAGCCGACTGCGCATCTCCGATCGATTCGGGGGATGTGCGATCGCTGCTGGCTGATCAGGGGCTCGAAACTGCGGTGATTCAGGTGACGGGCAGTGAGGGGCAGAGCGTTGCGATTCGTACCCGTAATCTGGATGTGGACGAACAATCGACTTTGCGATCGGCCCTAGACACGGCCATTGGTCCCTTAGATAGCGGCTCGGTGCAGATTGACTCCGTGGGTGCCCTTATTGGGCAACAGCTTTTTGCGTCCGGTCTACTGGCGCTGCTCGTGTCCTTCGCGGGCATTGTGATCTACCTGAGTCTCCGGTTTCAGTTGGACTATGCGTTGCTGGCGATCGTGGCGCTGTTGCACGATGTATTGGTCACCATGGGGGTGTTTGCGTGGTTGGGGCTGTTGCTCAAGGTTGAGGTAGACAGTCTGTTTATCGTGGCACTATTGACCATTGTGGGCTTTTCGGTCAATGACACCGTGGTGATTTACGATCGCATTCGCGAAAATATCAACTTATACCCCGAACGTCACATTGATGAACTGGTCGACAGTGGGGTGAACCAAACGCTGTCGCGCTCCATCAACACCACTTTGACGACGCTTTTGCCCCTCATCGCGATCGTGCTTTTTGGCGGCGATACGCTCAAATTCTTTGCGCTGGCTCTGATTGCCGGATTTATTGCCGGGGTTTACTCCAGTATTTTTATCGCCAGTACCCTGTTGGCTTGGTGGCGCGTTAGAACGGGTAAAGCGATTGTCGGGCTGCCCGAACCCTCGCAACCCGTGGAAGAAACTCCCTGATGTTCTATCGTGTCTCCCGAAGCAGCCTCACTGGAAACTGAGCAAATGCTCGCCCTGCGGCGGCGGTGGATGCGCCGTTGGTGGTTGACAGTGTTGGTGCTGTGGGCTTCCGTCGGCGTCGTTAGCGTCTGGAGCCTACGGCGGACTTGGGAACAACTCGCTGATTATTTCACCTGGGCGGCATTGCGCTACGGCCTAGCATTTAACCGGCTAGCGGCGATTGGGCTAGGGCTCTGCTTGGGGCTCACGGTGGCCCTCTTGGTCAAAGAAACGCGATTTGTACTCTTTGGGCTCACGACCACCGAACGTAAGACCTTGCGCGAGGAACTGCAAAAACGGCGGTGATTAGCGACACTGCGATCGCCCGCTGCGGTTTTAATGGGGTGCGTGTCAAGTCTCGCTTGCTTGATGAGTCAGAAAAACGCGGGGTGAGGTCTCGAATTACTAAAGTGATGTTCTACAATAGCTAAGCCTGGAGAGGTGGCAGAGTGGTCGATTGCGTCCGACTTGAAATCGGATGAGCCGAAAGGTTCCCAGGGTTCGAATCCCTGCCTCTCCGTTGTTTTACAATTCGTTGCCCAATGCTAGGGCACGGCAAGCCTGTGTGCGGTGTCTGAAGGAATTGGGGCGCTACGCAGGGATAAAAGTGGATTGGGCAGGTTTAGCGGGCAACTACAGGCCGGAGGCGTTTGACCCGAATGAGTTGCCGACTGACGAGGTGATCGAGCAAACCTGGGAGCAAATTGCCAGCCCGATGGTGCAGTGGGTGTATGGAGTCAGCGCGACCTATGGCATCCGGCCCCATGAGGTGGATCACCTGGATTGCTCACGGTTGGGTGGTGACGATGTATTGGTGGTGCTGCGAGGGCAGACGCGGCGCAGGGTGGTTTATCCCTGAAAGGCGGAATGGGTAGAACTCAGATCTTGCACCAGTCTCATATTCCCTATGCGTTGCGCCATGCCTATGCGATTCGGTTGGTAAGGGTGGGAAATCGCGGCAAAGTGGATGGGCCACTCGGTCAGCGTCCACACTCAGACTTACCACGGGGCCATGTCGGAGCGGGAATATCAAGAAGTCTGGGAGCGAGCGGTGAAGAGTGGCCAGTAACCTGACTCGGCTTGGTTTTAGTGACGGAAAATTTTGGTCTTTAAGGTCAGAGTGGTTGCGAGTCGGGGCAAACACTTGAGGGTAGTTCCTTAAAAGAGGAGAGTAATACCATTGTGCATGGTTACCCATCTCGAAATGGGATCGTAAACCATCGAAACTCTTATGCTGTAGGTAATCTTAGTGCTTTGAGAGTCCGTCGCATTAGATGGAAAGTTTCTCGCTGAGAAATTGTTAGACCGTGGGAGATTGCTATGGATGACGAAACCTGGTGGAAGAACTTCTCCCTCCAATTAGAGCTCGAAATCTCGGGGGCGTTCATCTACAACGGTCTCAGAACACTGCATTCGGTGCCTAGTTTTGACAACGAGGCCACATCCTTCGAAATCCTGTACAACCTGTCTGTGGGAATCGAACGTCTACAGAAGGTGACCATCGTTCTCCTTGAATCCCAGGAGTGGCCTGATCAGGCCAGCCTAGGGGAAAGCTTGAAAGGACATAGCACGAGCGTTCTTGCTGATCGAATCGAGAAAAGACATGAGAAATACCTCGCCCCAATTCATAGAGAGTTACTGAACGTGCTATCCAATTTCTACGATAAGCATCGATACGGAAACTTCTCATTTGCTTCGGCTGTTGCTCTCAGTGCCGAGCGCAATTCCTTGCTTGCTTTTCTGATCAAACACCTCCAAATTGATGCAGAGGCTCCAGACCTGGCGGGACTTCCCAACAGCGATCAGATACGTTGCTTCATGGGCAAGGTCGTTAAGAGAATTGTTGGACCGCTTTACGAAGTGATTCGCACTCAGGCAAGGCAGCTTGGAATCTTCACGTACGAATTGAGTTCCGATTCAAAAGCGGGCAGGATTTTCTTATACGAGAAGCTTAATTTCGTCGATGACGGGTTCATTCGGCGAGAGATACTCCTCCACCTCCTGCACCCGGCGAGTGATTCCGTTCACCTGAAGAATATTCGCGAGTTCTCGCCGCTAGAACTGGATTCCGGGTTGGATGCCGAATACATCGCCTACCTCCTGGACGAAACTCCTGCCCGCTTTTCCCAAGTCGAGGAGGAAGTAGAAACTGCGTTTGAGGGCATTGAAAAAGTTGGCGAGCGCCTGGAGTTCTTGCGAATTATGGATCAAGCGGTCGATTGGGTCGGCCCCTCTTCTGACCTTCTGCCGTTTTTGCGGGAACGCTTTGGCAGCTGGCTTGAGCAGAGTATCGTGGGCATCAATCTGCTTCTGGTATCCGACAGCTGCATTCTTGAGGTAATACGCCAGCCTGAGAGGAAGGAGCAAACGGTTACCAAATGGGAACCCATTTCTCTCCAAGGTCTTGCCGTTTCAATGGATCTTGACCATGACGATCTTAGACGGCACGAAGATTTGCTGCGGGAGTGGGACGCTTACACATGGCTCATGCTCACCGACATTTTCCATGCAGATGCTCAAGCCGAAATCGCAGCGGAGTGGGAATCCCGTGAAGATGCGGGGGATTGAGATAGGGTTAATCCATATGCGATCTAATAAAGCACTCGACCCGTGCCGCTTCGCGCGGGGCAGCTCCATTGTTACAACTGAATGGTTGCCCACCAGCGGCTACCACTCGCCAGTTCCGGCAGGGGGGTGGCAGAACTGGGTGAACGGTACAGCAGGCTCGCTAGAACGGCTTCCCAGCGCTGCCAGTTGATTTGTAGATTCTCGGTGGGGGGGACGAACCGATAGTGCGTCCCCAATTGCAGGGTGCAGCGGCGATCGGTGGCCCTGGCGGTTTCGGCCCGGTCTACCAGTTGCTTGATCTGGTGTCGGCTAAGGCTGATCAACGACTCGGCCTTGTGGGGGCTGACCCAATCTTCGACTGAGAGGCCCGTAATTTTGAGGATTGCCGCCAGTTGCGCTTCCAGGGCGGCGATGCGCTGTAGCAGGGGCTGTGGCTGTGGCGCGGTCATAGGGCCTCCAAGATTTCGGCGACAGGACGGTGATCGCCACCGTGGCGATCACCGAGGTGGGGCAAATTTCCCATTCATGCCGCATTTTGCCCTCAGACAGACTTGTTCCGGTCCACAGGCTTGGCAGTCGCTTCATTCACCCACTGTTTCTGATGTAGCGGCACGTAGCGCCTTCAGTTCTTGCTCTAGAGATTCCAAACGGGCTTGTAGTTGCTGATTGGTTTCCAGCAACTCTTGAGAGCGGGCACTCAAAAAGGGATCGCTCTCCCACCAGTTAATGCCCATCTCACGGGCTTTATCGACCGACGCGACCAGCAGTCGAATTCGAATTGTCAATAACTCAGTTGAGCCTACGGAAACGGAAATATCGCCAGCAATGACGATGCCTTTATCGAGTACTCGTTCTAAAACATCGACTAAGGTTGACCCTTGGGTGGCGGTCGCCATTGGGCGTTGGTTGCCAGAAGCGCGAGATAGAGATTGGCCAGTCATGGTTGCCCCCTTGTGCAACAGCGCAAACACCACAAACAAATCGGCCAGCGTCAGCGGACGAAATTTGTGGTGAGTACGCTGAATTAATTTCGGCGATCGCTCTTATTGTGAGTCACCAGCGAATAATGCTCAGTGATCATTTACCTGACTTAAAGTAATCGTCGCTTGTGGGACGCAAAGCGGCTATCACCATGGGCGACCAAAGTAGGTGTGGCGATCGCCCGTGCTGAACAAAGCGTTGATCATGCTGTGAGCTGAATCCGCCGCCTCATCTAGGCTCCAGGCCTGATCGACACACTAATCAGCGCTCAAGTGATAGGTAGCCGGTTTGCCAGAAAGACTCTCCTTACGGAGATGCCCCGCTTCGATCAGCGATCTTAAGGCATCGACCGCCTTAAATCGAGTGAGGGATAATTCTGATTCAATCTCCGAGAGGGAAGCGGCTTCTTTATCGGTCAAAAAAGTCAAAATACTCGACTCAATTTCACCTAAAGGAGCGGCTTCAGGGGTCTCGTCCGGAGCTTCGGCAGTCTCGTCCACTGATTCCGGTTGTGCTTTTGGATCAACAGCGGGATCAACCGCTTCATTGTCTGACTTCGCCTGGGGTGCTTCGGATGCCTCGGGCTGCGGTGCTTGGGGATCTGGCCTCGCGGGGATGGCGATCGCCTCATCCACTGGTGCCACCGTCATTCCCACCGTCAGCTCGTTGAACAAGTCCCATAAGATATGGGTCGCCGTGGGCAAGTCCTGAGTGATGCGAGACAGCAGCACGTCGCTGCAAACATCGCGAAAATCAGCATCCTCCGTTAACATGGGCACGCCGTGTTCGTGACAGATAGTCGCGATCATTAGACTGGGGCGCAAGCTCGTCGCACTCTGACTCCCCTTTTGGGATTGAAAGGCCTTGACCAAACGCACAATCAGCAAGGCGTCAGCCGGGTCAATCCCTACTTTTTGGATCAAGATTTGCTGCTGAGTGAGTTCATCCGGTTCGGGCATGTGAATCGTGATCAGACGATCCAGCAGGGCATCTTGCGTACCGTGCACCCCAGCATATTCCTCTGGGTTTGAGGTGAAAATAGCCCGAAAATGAGGATTGACCCGCAAATATTCAGGGCGGTGACCGCTCGGCGGCAGCACCAGCAATTTTTCTTCTAGTGCGGATAGTAAAACGTTGTTGACTTCCGGGCGCGAACGGTTGAACTCATCGTAAACGAGGGTAAATCCCTCACGGCAAGCGAGGGTCAGGCGGGAATCGACCCAGTTGTGGCGCAGTTCATCTTCGACTTTGACGACGCTGTGAATATAATTGTCGACAACCTTTTTGCGGGTGTAGCCCGACTGATTGCCGATGAGGTCAGACGTTTTGAATTCATCGTCGCCAAATACCAGCATGATGGGCCGACTTAATAAATCAGCCAGGTGCAGGGCGAGCGTGGTTTTGCCAGTGCCCGCTGGGCCGCGCAGGTGAACCGAATACCCTGATTGAAGATATCTCAGGGCTCGGCGGGCAATGCGCTCGACAGCGGGAGTACTGACAAAGTTACGGGGGCGGGCTTGTAGAACGGTGCTCACAGAACAGCTTCCTCTTGAATACGGTAGGTTCTATCTTTTTGGATAATCAGCTCTTTTTGAATGAGCGATCGCAGGGCGTCAACGGCCTGAAAGCGATTGATGCCTAAGGTCGACTCGATCTCCGTCAGACGAGCCCCATCCTGGTGGGCTTGTAAATAATCGAAAACTGCTTCTTCGGTCGGAATCGCCGCTTGGCTTGAGGCTAACTTTTTCGCTACAGGAGCGGTGGCCTGGGTCCCATTAGCTGATGCCGATGGCTGAGCCTCACTAGCCGGAGTGGGTTGAGCCTTGGCACGGGGTTTACGGGTTGCCGACTGGCGCGTCGAGCTAGCGGCTTGGGGTGGGCCAGATGGTTGAGCTATCGGCACCGCATCGCCCCAAATTGACTGCCGCAAATGGTCGCGAAAGTCTCGCAATTGCTGGCGATAAATGGCGAAATCGTCGCGCATGGCGGCGACCTCTTCGGTTAAAGCCTCGCGATCGCGATGGCGTTGGGCCTGATCGACCACAGCCAGAGCCTGCCGGTTTTCAGCAATTTCCAACAGGTAGTCGGCAACCGTAGCTTCTAGCTCTGCAACGTATTCTGCAAGGGTTTGCTGTTGACGATTGCGCATGACCGCGCGATCGCGCGGATGCCCCGCTAACACTTCTTGTGTCACTTGCTTCAGCTCGGCAACCCGTTCTGCCACATCAATCATGGCGTCTCGGTTCGCCGCTCGCAGTTCGGCCACAGCTTCCCGCAGTTCTGCCGTAAAGGCTTCTAATTGGGCTACTGTTTGCTTGGCTATCGTCCGGCGTTGTTGCTCAATTTGGGTTAGATACAAGCTGGTTTCAGCTTGTATAGAGGCATAGTTGTCTGCCAGCGTTTGCCGTGTGACTGCCGCCTCTTGTTCCCGCACTTGCTGACAATGATTTAAGTCTTCTAGCACCGCTGCTCGGCGCTGTATGACTGCTTGCTGGCGCGCTTTTCGCGCTGCTTCCCATTCATTTCGGAGTGCCGCCACAGTCGTCATCTCCTTTCAAAACTCTGTAATTGGCAAGGTTTCTACTGATTTCCGTCGGGCTCAGTAATCGCAATTTCAAGCAAATTAGCAGCCCACTAGCGATCGATTAATTCAGTTTTAAAGCGTTGAAAACCGAGTAGATAAAAATGAGAGGGGCTTGGGAAGAAGTCAACCTCGGGGCGATTTCTTCCCAAACGTGTTCATTTAAATGAATAAACGCGATCGCAACCTGAACTAGGCAGCTGGGACGGCTGCCTGAGCAGTCAAACCAACAGCTTCTGCATACTTCAGGTAAGTATCGACAGAGGCAATGACCACTCTGGCTTCAATTGCCAATAGTTCAATACCTACGAGAGATACACGAACCCAAGCGTCAATGACGATACCTTTATCAAGAATGCGATCGACAACTTCAGCCAAGCTGGACGAAGAGTTTACTTTTTCAACAGCCATGGTAATAAACCTCAAAATCTGTTTGGTTCAAGAAATGGAAAACATGTTGTTTCGCGTCTGACAAGAACTGCGTAGCGCAGCCAACACATTTCATGTTTTGCACAGATTTATGTTGCCCAGCTGTTATAAGAACTCAACACCCTTTACATTTCAAAACTCAAAAAAACAAAACTGTGGTGCGATCGCTGAAAAGCAATATCTAAGGCAGTTTGAGACAGTTAACTCCGTATTTTTACAGTCAAAATTTATTAAGTTGCTCATTTTTCTCGTCACGCTTATAGCTGAGATCCTTGCTATATAAGGATTTGAGGGATTCAAATGAATTAGTTGCGGCACCTGAGTACTCTTCAGTACTCGTAATAATACGGAATTCCTGAGACGGTTTTATTTCTGACGATTGATTGATCCGATCAATTAAAACGAAATTGATTGAATTAAACAACGGCAAAGATCAGTGCTTTTTCTCTAGCCAAAATAAGAAAGGCTTTTTAAGGGACAAGCGATCAGGGTTCTACCATGAAGCGCTAACTCTCCCTGATCGCCGTGATAGGGGCAATACCTATGTTGCGAAGGAGCACTAAAGCTGCCCCCTGATGCTCTGGGCGATGTTGACCAAGCGCCTGCCCTCAGGGGATGCGAGCTGAGCTAAGTCGGCCACGCAGCTTGCTCCCAAATCAGTTTCTGAACAGTGCTTCACATCCACCCTATCCATTATGCTTGCGGCTTCTCAGATGTCTGAGATGGCGGGTGCGACGTTACTGTTTCGGACCGACGGGCTACTGATGCTGCCGATATAAACCACGTCTAAGTTGAGAACTGGAGTTTTGTTTGATCGGGCAGAACCTCACC
>Ga0076930_100346_pt1 | contig 49838 bp, 49 predicted proteins | sample HotLakConsoUCCRE_FD_71149 | JGI IMG/M metagenome (GOLD analysis project Ga0076930, IMG submission 71149) | Hypersaline microbial mat communities from Hot Lake, Washington, USA - Hot Lake Consortium UCC-RE (version 3) (version 3) ...
CCATGCCCGATCTCGTGGTGTTGATCCCCGGGATCGGGGGTTCCGTCCTGCAGCGCCACGGCAAGACCGTCTGGGCCCCCCGCCCTGGCGCGGCCCTCCGGGCAGCCCTCTCCCTGGGTCGGAGCATCGGGGATCTGGCCCTGGACGGCGACGACCCTGCGCTGGACCACCTGGACGACGGGGTCACGGCCCCGGCGCTGGTGCCGGACCTCCACATCGTCCCGGGGCTGGACTGGAAGATCGACGGCTACACCCGCCTGCGGCGGGCGCTGTTCGAGCGCTACGACCTGGAGGAGGGGCGGAACTACCTGGAATTTCCCTACGACTGGCGGCGGGACACCCGGGTGGCGGCGCGGAATCTGGAGCGGGTGGTGCGGCCGGCGCTGAAGGCGTGGAGGGAGCGGAGTGGCAACCCGGAGGCCCGGCTCATCCTGGTGGGGCACTCCATGGGGGGGATCGTGTCCCGGATCTTCCTGGAGTTCCACGACGGCTGGAACATCACCCGGCGGCTGGTGACCTTCGGCACTCCCTACAGCGGCTCCATCAACGCGCTGGAGTTCCTGTCCAACGGCTTCCGGAAGGCGTGGGGGCTCATCGACCTGTCCTCCATGCTCCGCTCCTTCACATCCGTGTATCAGCTCCTTCCGTCGTACCGGTGCCTGGACGTGGGGGGGGAGTGGAAGCTCCTGGACGAGGTCGACGCGATTCCCAACGTGGACCCGACGCGGCTGGCGGATGCGCTCCGCCTCCACCGGGACCTGCGGCAGGCGGTGGAGGACGCCGGGGAGCCGCTGACGCGCTACGACATCCGCCCCATCGTGGGAGACACGCAGCGGACGAAGTGGGGCGCCCGGCTGACCCGGGACGGGGTGGAGGTGCGCTACGACCGGGGCCAGGGGCAGGACGGGGGTGACGGCACCGTGCCCCGGGTGTCGGCCGTGCCCCCGGAACTCCTGGACGGCTGGCGGAACGTGTCCTTCTTCAGCGAGAAGCACGGGTCGCTCCAGAACGATGAGGCGGTGTTCGAGCACCTGTCAGGGGTGCTGAGGATCATCCCACTGGAGACCCGGGACGTCTTCCCCGCCGGGGACACCCCGGTGGCGCTGGATGTGGACGACGTGAGCACCGCCGAGCCGCTGGAGATCCGGGCCCTTCCCCGGGACCCGCTCCCGAGGCTTGAGGCACAGGTGGAGTCGGTGGCGGACGGATCCACCCAGACGGTACGCCTGGTGGAGGGGGCGGATGGCTGGTTCCGGGCCGAGGTTCCCGGGCTCCCGGAGGGGGACTACCGGGTGCATGTGGGGGGGGCGGGGGTGCGCCCGGTGACGGCCATCGCCGGGGTGGTGGACCTGGCCACCCTCGAGGCCGGGGTGGACGGGTGAAGGGTGGGGGGATGACCGAGGTTCCGGGACGGGGCTTCGAGCCGCTGGACCTGAGTGTGCTAGGGGCCGGCGACCGTCAGCTCTGGGTGTCCGCCTACTCCCGGCAGGGGGAGGTGCACGGCGTTCCCCGGCCCATTCCCGCCTTCCCGGACCTTCCAGGAAACGGGGCGCTTCAGGAGTGGTTCGGCACCGCCATCCGGCAGGCCCAGCGGCGGAGGGAGGAGGGGCTGGCCATCGGAGCCGTGCTCCGGGACCTGGTCTTCGGGGTCCCCGAGATCGCGTCTCTTATGGAGCAGACCCGGGGGGTGGCCGCCGCCCGGGGCGCCCAGCTCCTGGTGCGGCTCCTGGCGGCTCCCAGCGACATCGCCGCCTGGCCCTGGGAACTCCTGGTGGATCCCCAGAACCCGGACCGCTTCCTGGCCATGGCCCGGGACGCCCACCTGGTCCGCACCCCCCCGGGCCCGGACCTACCCCGCCCGACAGACCCCCGTGACCCCGCCCCTCCAGGTGCTCCTGGTCCTCTCCAGCCCCCTCCTGTCGGGGTCCGGAGACGGGGAGGCGGTCTTCGACCTCTACGGCGAGAAGCGGGCGCTCCTGGCGGAGCTGCGCCCCCTGGTGGAGCGGGGGCTCCTCATGGTGGAGGTGGAGGAGCGGCCGTCGGTGGAGCGGCTCCGGAGCCGCATGGCCCGACAGCGCCACGGCTTCCACGTGGTCCACTACCTGGGGCATGCCCAGCCCACCGGACTCAAGCTGGAGGACCCCCAGGGGCGGGGTCGGCTGGTGCGGTCGGGGGACTTCAGTCGCCTTCTCCAGGAGCTTCCGGACCTGAGGCTGGCGGTCTTCGCCGGCTGCGAGACCGCCCGGGCCCCCACCACCACGATGGCGGACGTGTGGCCGGGGCAGCTCTCCACCACCGACCACTGTGTCCGGGACGCCAGCCCCGCCGTGGTGGGAATGCAGGCGGTGCTTCCCTTCGCCACCGAGAAGATCTTCACCCGCTTCTTCTACCAGTCGCTGACGGCGGGGCGCACCATTGCCGAGGCGATGCGGTTGGCCCGGCTGGCGGTGGCGGGGGACGACCAGGTGGGGGGTGGGCTGCTGGACTGGGCGGTGCCCTGCCTGGTGGTGGGGGGCGGCGACCCTGGGGCCCTCCTGGAGCCCACGGCCCGGACCACCCCTCCACCACCGCGGCGGAGGGTTTCCCTGCGGCTGGATGCCCGACAGGGCGACATGGCCTTCTTCGCCCGGCAGACCGAACTCCGGGAGGCCATCGACGTGCTGGAGGGGCACAACCGGGTGCGGCTGCTGCAGGTGGTGGGTGGGTCGGGGGTGGGGAAGAGCCGCCTTCTGGAACGGGCGGTGGAGGAGCTGGACGACGGGGTGGCGCGGCTCTCGTTGAATGCGGATCGGCTCCTGGGGGCCGAGGACCCGGTGGAGGCGCTGTGCCTGCTGGTGGACGAGGTGATGCGCCTGGCGGGGCGGCGCACGGCCGCCCGGGGACGCCGGGACAGCGGCGCCTGGTGGGAGCGCCTCCTGGAGGACCTGGCGGAGGTGCGGCTGGCCATCGCCGTGGACGACGCCGAGAAGCTGGCCGAGGATGCCGCGCTTCCCATCCGGGAGGCGCTGGGCGCCCTGGTGCAGCGTCGGAGCGAGACCCGGCTGGCACTGGCCACCGCCCGGGAACTCAGCTCCCTGGGGGGAGACCTCCCCAATGCCTGCCGCCGGGTGATCCGCCTGCAGCCCCTGGCGTGGCCGGAGGTGTGGGCCTGGATCCGCAGGAACCTCCCGGTGCTCACCCGCTACGGAAACGAGGCGCTGTCCCCCTACTTCGCGGATCTGGGGGCCTACCTGGAGCTGTGGAGCGACCTGGCGGACCAGGTGCAGGCGGGGCGGGCGGTGCAGGCCGGGGACCTGTCGGACCTGGTGAAGGATGTGGCCCGGCGGGTCTCGTCGCTGCCGTCGAATCGGTCTGAGCCCCCACCGATCTTCGGGGTGCCGGGGTCGGAGCGGGTGGTCAACGCTTTCGCTCCCGTGCCCATCAGGCCCGGGCCGACATCGCCGGAGGCGCCCATGGCACCCCGGGTGGAGCATTCCCGGGCGCCCCTGCGGGTGGCCATCGCCGGCCCCCACACGGATGGGCGGACGGTGGAGTTCTCCCGGGCCACCACCGCGGTGGCCGCCCAGTTGGGGGTGGGGGGGCGGGTGGTCACCGGGGATGCCCTGGACGGGACGTCGTCGCTGGGGCAGCTGGTGGATCTCCCCTCGCCCTTCGGGACGAAGGGGTCGGCCTCCACCGCCGACCTCCTGCGCTGGTTCGACGAGGCCCTCGCCGCCCGGGCAGACGTGGTGCTCCTGGACTTCGGGGCCCCCACCCCAACGCCGATGTGGGAGGAGCTCATCCGGTCCGCCACGCAGGGCCGACTGGTGGTGGCCGCCGGCGGAATCTCCGAAGGGCCCGTCTATCCGGCCTGGTTCCCGGGGATCCTGGCGGTGGGGGCGCTGGAGGCGGACGGAACTCCGGCCCAGTACTCCACCTATGACCCGGCGGCGGGAAAGCCGGAGATCTTCGCGCCCAAGACCACCGACGGCAGCCCCCTGGAGGGGGTTCCGGTGCGACCGGGGATGGAGGGCCCCAGCTTCGCCGCGCTGCACGTGGTGATGGCGGCGATCCTGGTCTGGGCCAGCGACCGGAGTCAGCGGGCGGAGGATGTCCGGGAGCGGCTGCTGTCCAGCGCTCGCCCCGGGCCGGGGGGGATCCGCATCCTGGACCTCCCTGCGGCGCTGGACGACGTGCGGCGCCAGCTCCTTCTGGACGTGCTGGAACGGGGGGCCCTGGAGACCGGCGAGCTCCTGGCGGAGGCGGGGATGCGGTCGGAGCTGGCCCTCCCCCTGTTGGATGCCATGGAGGGGGAGGGCATGGTGCGGAAGGTCACGGAGCGGGGGGTGGAGCGGTGGGAGAATCCCCGGGCGGTGTATCAGGTCTACGAGGAGCTGCGACGGGACGTCCCCTCCAGCAATGCCCGCACTGCGGCGCTGGAGACGCTGGTGGAGCGGATCCGGGAGCTGGCCCGCAGGGGTCGGTTCGATGCCGAGGAGGTGCAGGCCATGTGGAAGAGCGACCAGGAGGGGCGGCGCATCGCCGCCCTGGCGGCCATGGAGGGGCGCCCCGAGCTCCAGGATCCGGAGATCGTTCTGGACGGAATCGCCGCGTCCCGCACCGCCTTCGAGCAGTTCCACGCCCTTCTCCTCGCCCGGGAGATGCTGCCGGGGATGGATGCAGGTCTGCGCACGCGCCTGGCGGCGGCGATCCAGGAGCAGATGGGGGGGGACGGCCACATCGACGCAGGGACGGATCGGGCCATCCTCGGGGCGGCGCTGCTGGGGGCGTTGCAGGACGAGGGGTAGATCCCACCGGAGGTGCGGAGGCCTGATTCCCCTGGCGTCCCGGTCGAGAAGCCGTATGGCGAAACACACGAAGAAATCCGACCTTCCCACAAAGGTGTGCGCCACCTGTGGCCGCCCCTTCGCCTGGCGCCGGAAGTGGGCGAAGGCCGCTGCCGCGCTGACGGCCGGCGGCCCCGTTCGGTCCCTCCCAGCCCCCCTCCCGGAGATGAACCGCGTGTTTCCACTCCAGAATCTCCGTCTCGGCCTGCTGGCGCTGCCGCTCCTCCTGGCCGCCTGCGGGGACCCCGCCCCCGACCAGTCCCATCTCCCCCCGGACCGCCGTGTGGAGACCCGGATCTCGCCGGCCCTCGATGTGGAACTGTCCGCCATGGAGGCCCGGCCCTCGGGGCTGTACATCCAGGATCTGGTGGTGGGGGAGGGGATCCGGGCGGACTCCGGCGATGTGGCGAAGGTCCACTACGCCGGGTGGCTCCCCTCAGGCATGCAGTTCGACGCCCGCCGGGAGGGTCCCGGGCTGGAGGTGGCGCTGGGGTACGGGCGGGTCATTGCCGGGTGGGACCAGGGGGTGGTGGGGATGCGGGTGGGGGGGCGGCGCCTGCTGGTGGTTCCGCCTGGGCTGGCCTACGGGGCGGAGGGACGGGGGAGGATCCCCGGCAACTCCACGCTGGTGTTCCAGGTGGAGTTGCTGGAGGTGGAGGACCGGACACCGGCGCCCGGGGGGGCGCCGTAGACGCGCATGGACTACGATCTCGATGGAAGGGTCTTCCGGTCCGTGGTGAACACGGAGAACGGCGAGGTGGGGTCCGATACCGTCTTCCACTACCATCAGTCGGGGAGGGTGGTCTGGGCCGAGTACAGCGGCGGTGCCATCGTGGTCGGCCATCTCGTCGCCAACGTCCTGCCTGATGGAAGGCTGGACATGCGATACCACCACATCAATCGCGATGGGGAGATCATGATCGGCACATGCCTGTCGACCCCTGAGCCCACAGCGAGCGGAAAGCTGCGAATCAAGGAAGAATGGCAGTGGCTGTCCGGTGATCTGTCGTCGGGATACTCGGAAATCCTCGAACAATAGAAGGCACAACCGGATCCCGCCGTGACATCATCCTCCAGCGAGTTCCGTCTCTGCGAAGGGCCGGCCGCCGTTTCCGATCCGGAACTGGTGGCCCTTCTCAGGCGTGCCTATGTGGACGGGGGGTTCACGACGCCGGAACGGGCGCTCACGGTCTTTGCACCGGCCGCCGTTCGACAACGAGGTCACATGATTCTTGCGCGAGGGCGAGAGGACCATGCGCTGGCCGGCATGGTGGTGGTGGTCCCGCCCTCTTCCCACGCCCGGCGTCTGGCCGGACCGGACGAAGCGGAATTGCACCTCCTCGCTGTGGATCCCGCGTATCGTGGTCGCGGGGTGGGCCGGGCCCTGATCCTGGCCGCCCTGGAGTCCATCCACCGGCAGGGATTCCGGAAGACCGTTCTGTGGACCCAGCCATCGATGGTGGGCGCGCAGCGGCTCTACGAAGGTCTGGGGTTCGTCCGGAACGCCTCCCGTGACCCCAACTTCGATGGGATCCGGTTTCTTGCCTACGAGGTCTACCAGTCCGCCAGCACCACGAACTCCGCCAGGTCGCCGGCTCCGCCGTAGGGAGCCACGTAGCGCGGAAGGTTCGCCATCGGAATGCTCACCACCCCCGTGTGCCCCGGGTCCAGGAACAGCATGTCGTTTCCGGCGTTGTCAGGTCCGATGCAGACAATGGCATGTCCGCCTCCGCCATCCCAGAGCGCTCCCGCCACACCCGGCTTCCTCTTCGAACAGGAGCGCAGCAGCGCAATGAGGCCGGCGGCGTTGGCGGCCTCCCTGGTCTTCGCATTGCGGCATCCCAGACTGCTGAGGGCGGCGCCCCAGGCGTGGGGCTGGATGCCCACCTCCATCCACGTGTAGGCGGCGGTGCCATCGCGGAAATTCTTGATCGATGCGTCCAGCTTCCCGATGGCGTCCCGCGCGTTGCTCTCGCTGCAGAGGGTGTTCTTCACCTTCCGCACACACATCGCGATGCTCGCCGCAGCACAGGAGTTGTCCAGATCCTGTCTGCACAGATCGTGATTGACGCCATCTGCGTCGGCCACCACGTGCCATCCCATGCCGGTCACCTCCCCCGGGTTCGTTCGCAGTCGCAACCGGGTGGGGAGAGGGGTCGACCACCCCGGCTCCCCACCTGTCGGCCCTGAACACCTCCCCGACTGTAGGGGAAGACGGCCGGAAAGTCACGTAACGTTACGAATGCCGCTCCCGGGGCGGTCCCATTTTCCGGATCTGCCGGCGGGGAGGACCACCAGGCGGTCCTCCGGGGTGAGGCCGTGATGGCTTCCCGGCCCGGCGGTGGCGGGCCGGGCGAGCGGTGACGGCGCAGGGTGCGCCGTCACCGCCCCCTCCAACTCAAGCGGCAGGTGCAAGCTGTGCCATGGCCCCCGTCCAGTCTTCCAGGTGGTGGACATGGACGATCTTCCCCTCCTCGACGGTCACGATGTCGATGGACATGATCTCGAAGCTGCGGCCCGTGGGCTCCTGGACGGCGAAGAAGGGGCCCACAGGTGTGCCGGCAGCGAGGCCGCGCACGACGAACCGACCGTCGTTCAGCTCGATGATCTCCTGGGGTTCCCACGTGAGGTTGGGCACCACCTGGCCCAGGTACGCGATCGTCCTGAGCATCCCCGGGGCCCCGGGACCGCCCGGGGGGGCGGGAATGGAGACGACGTCGGGGGAGAACAGTTCGTAGTAACGCTCTTCCGTGGTCTCCGCCGGAGCCGTGAGAATATCGGAATAGAACGCGCGGACGGTGTCGAGGTCGCGGCGCCCGGCATCCGGGAACCCCACATCACCGCCGCCCAGCACCGACTCGAGCTGCATCTCCGTGAGGATCCGGTCCTGGATGCCCTGGGTGCGGGCGTTGATGTCGTCCACCCCCCAGGAGATTCCCACCACGGTCCGTGTGGGGCGGTGGCCGGCCGGGGCCTCGGCAAGGCGGATGTAGGCGTCCACCACCCAGCGGGGATCGGGGGCGTCGTCGCTCTTCAGCATCGCGTCGAAGCCGGCGATCATCCGACCGGGCAGGTCCCCCAGGTCGCCGTAGGAGGCACGCACGGCTTCGTGTGCCGGGGGCTCGCTTCCGGCCAGGAGGTTTGTGCCGAACGGGCCGGGCTCCACCAGGGCGATGTCGACGCCGAAGGGCGCCACCTCGTAGCGAAGGCTCTGTGAGTAGGCCTCCAGCGCGTGCTTTGTCGCGCAGTAGGTGCCGAAGAAGGGCACCGCCACCCGGCCGGCCAGCGAACTCGTGTTGATGATCAGGCCGGAGCCGGCCTCCCGCATGGCCGGGAGAACGGCCTGCATGCAGCGGATGGCGCCCAGGTAGTTGGTGTCCATCTGCCGCTGCGCCTGCTCCTCGCTGAAGGCTTCGGTGGTGCCGATGTACATGATGCCCGCGTTGTTGATCAGGACATCCACCGGCCCCTCGGCCAGGATCTCGGCAAAGGCCCCCCGTACCGACGCACCGTCGGTCACGTCCATGTCGATGACGGCGATGTGGGGGGAGTGGGCCAGCAACGCGTCCCGTCGGGGGGCGTTGCGCCCCTCGACATCGCGCATCGTTCCCCAGACGCGGTATCCTCTGTCGGCGAAGGCCTGGACGGCGCCGGCCCCGAACCCGCTGCTTGCACCCGTGATCACGACCCGCTTCTGCCTGTCTTCCATGTTGCTGCACCTCGGCTGTGTGTATTAAAGTACCGGTCGGTACGCATCATCTATAGCGCCCCGGAGGGGGCGGGTCAAGAATAAGGTACCAGGAGGTACGAAAGTGGACAGCCAGAGGCCGAAACGATCGAGGGGGCGGCCACGCACCGTCGATCCGGAACACGTCCTGGAAGTGGCGATGGACGCGTACTGGCAGCGAGATCCGGCGGATGTGTCGGTGAACGAGGTCTGCCGTGTGGCCGGCGTGTCGAAGCCGTCCCTGTATCGGGAATTCGGGAGCGAGGATGGCCTCACCCGAGCGACCCTGGAGCGCTACGCCCGGCTGGTCCTCGCCGAGGTCCTGGCCATCCTCCAGCCCGGCCGCGGCCTGCGGGCCACACTGGACGCCCTGATCGACTTCGCGTGCGACGACCCGCGGATGGAGACGGGGTGCCTGTTCTACAAGATGCGCAGCGGAAAACATCGGCTGGGCCCTGAGACACGCGCACTCATCGAGGAAATCGATGCCAACGCCCGGGAGGCCTACGCGACCTTCCTGCAGGGCTGCCGGGACAGGGGCGAATGGCCCGGGGGGCCCACCGTGGAGGCGGGTGCGCGCTACCTCTCCGAGCAGATCGTGCTGGCCATCACCCAGCGGGCCTCAGGCGAGGACCGCCACCAGATCCGGGAGTCCCTGACCCTGGCGCTCTCGGTGTTCACCCGCTGACGCGTTCGCTCGGCCTTCCTGCCGCGGCCGCCGTAGCCCCTCGAGACCCGTCTGGCCCCCCGACCCTCCCCCGCCTTATCCTTTCACCGCTCCCCATCTGGACCCCGCCCCCGCCGGCGTGGTCAGTCTTCCCTCCCCCACTCCCGTGGAGTCCCTCCCATGCGCCGTGACCCGTTGAGGCCCCGCGTCCCCTTCCTGGCCGCCCTCCTCCCCCTTCTCCTGGTCGTGGCCTGTGCCCCTGCCGACGAGGGGAGCCCTGCCACGGTGTACGAGGGGGCCCGCCTCATCACAGGTGACGGCGGCGTGGTGGAGGACGGCGTGCTGGTGGTCCGGGAGGGCCGGATTGCCGCAGTGGGGGCGTCCGGGGACGTGGAGGTCCCCCGGGGGGCCACCCGGGTGGACCTGTCGGGGAAGACCGTGATGCCCACGCTGGTGAATGCCCACGTGCATGTGGCCACCCAGCGGGAAGACCTGGTGGAGATGCTCCGGCACATGGCCTACTACGGAGTGGGCGCCGCCGTGAGCCTGGGCTCCGACCCCGGGGAGCTGGCCCTGCAGGCGCGGTCGGAGGTGATTCCGGGGGCCGCCCGCCTCCAGTCCGCCGGACGGGGGATCACCCGGCCGGAGCCCGGGCGCGGGGAGGTCCCCTACTGGATCAACACCCCGGAGGAGGGGCGGCAGGCCATCCGGGAGCTGGCGGAGCGGCAGGTGGACATCGTGAAGATCTGGGTGGACGACCGGAACGGGCAGTACGAGAAGCTGACCCCCGAGCTGTACGGCCCCATTCTGGAGGAGGCCCGGGCCCAGGGGCTCCGGGTCACGGCCCACATCTTCACCCTGGAGGATGCCAAGGGGCTCCTCCAGGCGGGGATCGACGCCTTCGCCCACGGGATCCGGGACCAGGACATCGATGACGAGCTGATGGCTCTCTGGAAGGAGGCCGGGGACGTGGTTCTGGTGCCCAACCTCCCGGACCGGGCGGTGCCCACCGACCTGGACTGGCTCTCGGGGACGGTCCCCGAGGCACAGATCCGGCTGATGGAGGAGCAGATGACGCTGGAGCGCCCCCAGGCCCGGGAGTCCTTCGGGATCCAGGCCCGGAACCTGGCCCGACTCCACGCCGAGGGCGCCTGGATCTCTTTCGGAACCGACGGCGGAGTGCCCTGGACCGCCCACGTGGAGTTGGAGGACATGGTGGCGGCGGGGATGCCCCCCGGGGACGTGATCGTGGCGGCCACCGGCAACTCCGCCCGCTTCATGGGGCTGGACGACACCGGGGTGCTGGAGGCGGGGCGCAGCGCCGACTTCATCGTGCTGGACGCGAACCCCCTGGACGACATCACCAACACCCGGCGCATTGCCGACGTGGTTCTCCGAGGGGAGGTGCTGGATCGGGAGGGCTTCAGCGCCCGGTTGGCGGCGGCGCGGAACTGAGGGGGCGCGGGGCGGGGGGATTCCGGAGAACACATCGGGGGAACGGAGGCAGCGATGGGTCGATGGGTGTGGCTGATGGTGGTTCTGGCCGTTGCCGGAAGCGCCTTCGCAGGCCGGATCGTGTTCCATGGATGGACCCACCACGGCACGCTGGACGTCTTCCATCTGGTGGTGGCGCTGGCCACCGGGGCGGGCGCCGTCATGCTGGCGGGTCGGCGGCTCCGGCCTGCCGGGGGCCGGGCCGGCGGGGGCGGGGGTCAGGGGGCGGCGTAGCGGGCGCTTCGACGGAGCGCCTCCAGAGCGAGTCCCGTCCCGACCATGGCAAAGGCCACCCGCACCCAGTGCATCAGCAGCCACGTCGACAGTGCGGCGCTGGCCTCGCTTGGCGTCATCGTCCCCGACGCGAGGGCGAAGTTCGTGGGGAGGTGGTAGGTGGCGGTGATGAGACAGGCGACGACCACACAGGCGAATGCTCCGATCCAGAAGCGCCGGGTCGAACGGTCCTCCCGCGCCAGCCAGATCGACCCTGCGAGACCCACCAGCGAGAAGGGCAGCACGCTCATCACGGTGGGAATGAGGAAGCGGAAGAAGTTTTCCGAGAACCATGCCATGAAGGCCGTGGGGTCGAGGCTCTGCCAGTAGCCGCCGAAGCCGAGGCCGATGGTGAGCATGTTCCCGACGAAGGCGGCGGTCCCCGCAACGCCCAGGAAGGCGAAGGTCGTCTTCAGGTTCATCGGGCCAGCGCTCCCACCGGGGCCTGGATGGTCCGCCCCCGCAGGTGCAGAACCAGCCGGTAGGCGATGTAGATGTGGCTCAGCACGATGACGGGGGCGAAGAGGCCCACCGTGAGCCACATCGCGCCCATCGACACCTCGAACACCCCCGCCCCGAGGGCCGTCGGGAAGACCATCATCAGGTCCGCGATCCCCACGACGCTGTAGAGCGCCACGAGGGGGGTCGCCAGGCGGGACCCGGCTGTGAGGGCCAGGGCGGCCAGGAGGGCGCAGATGGGCGCCGCGAAGTCTCCGTAGGCGATGAGTTCCAGCGCCCCCCGGGGAAGGGAGGGGTCGAGCTGACCCGTCACCAGGAACGTCAGCCCCAGGAACCGGAAGATGTTCAGGATCAACAGGGGCAGGACGGCCTGCTGGAAGGACCGGGCCTGGAACCAGGGCCTGAGGAGCGTCCGGTACAGCAGGAAATACGCGGTCAGCCCCATCAGGGCCTGGATGTTGAGGATGACGGAATTGGTCACTGGCCTGCCGGTAGAGGGGAGGCGTTGAGCCGGCGGAAGATGAATCCGGGAGCCAGGCGGGCCATCCATCGGAGCGGACCGGACTGTCCGGGGGCGATCTCGTCGGCGCCTCGCTCCAGACCTCGAAGGAAGGCGGTGGCCAGGGTCCGGGGGGGCATCCGGGGGAAGGACGGGTTCAGTCCGTCGGCCAGGGGGGTGTCCACCACCGGTGGAAGCAGCTCCACCACCCGCACCGACGTGCCCGCGAGCTGGGCCCGTAGGCTCCGGGTCCAGGCGTGGACGAAGGCCTTGCTGCCGCTGTAGACGGGGGCGGCTGTAAAGGGAACCCAGGCCAGCCCGGAACTGACGTTCACGATCGTGGACGCCCTCTTCAGCATCCCCGGCAGGAAGTGGTGCACGAGGCGCACCGGGCCCGCTACGTCGATCTCGATCTCCTGCAGTTGGCTCTCCAGCGGGAACCCCTTCGTCACGTCGAAGAAGTGCATGACCCCCGCATTGTTCACCAGGATGTCCGTCCCCCCCTCCCGGTCCATCTGCTCCCGGAGCGCCGCGACCTGGTCGTCGCGGGTCACGTCGCACACGACCGGGATCAGCCCCGGGTGCAGGGCGGCGGCCTCCTGGAGCCGGGCCTCGGACCGGCCGGTGATCACCGCCGATCCGCCGGCTTCGGCCAGGACCCGGGCCAGGGCCAGCCCGATTCCGGAACTTCCTCCGGTGACGACGACACGTGATCCTGCGAGGTCCATGGGGGTGTCCCGGGGGTGGGGCGGGGTGGGCGGTCATCCGATCACTTGCAACTCGCAATCGACTGCCACGGGACGTTAACTGGTCCCCTTGTTGGACGCAAGCTACCTTCACGAATGCCTGTCATTCCCCGTTCCAACTGCCCCATCGCCATGTCGCTCGACCTCCTCGGGGACCGCTGGACCCTGGTGGTCATGCGCGACATCCTCTTCGGTCTCCGCCATTCCTTCTCGGAAATCGGTGCCGACGAGGGCATCGCCACCAACGTCCTGACGGAGCGTCTGGAGCGTCTGGTGGACGCCGACATCCTGAGGCGTTTCCCCCACCCGGAGGACGGCCGGCGGCGGATCTACCTCCCCACCGATAAGGGGATCGCCCTCATTCCGGTCCTTCTCGAACTGGTGGTCTGGGGGACAGACCACACGTCGTCGGAGGTCCTGTCGGATCTGGTGGCGGCGATCCGGGCCGACCGCGAGGGGGTGATCGCGAAGTTCACCGCCCGGGCCCGGGAGAAAATCGGCGGGATGGGGTGAGGCGGATGGGGCCCCAGGGCTCCCCATGCTGCCCAGTTCGTGGCTCCACCAGGACTCTGGAGTTACCTCGTGTTGTTTGTCCCCGCTCGTTGACAAATCCGGGCGTGCCGTGCTAGCTCTCTGGTCACACCCGGCCACGAGACGCGGGTGTGCTCCGCCCACCAACAACACGAGATGGACCACAATGACCAACGAGGAACTGCTGGCCAAACAGGAGATCGCCGAGTTGCACTATCGATACGCCAGAGGGATCGACACGCAGGACTGGGGGATGTTTCGCTCCGTGTTCGACGGCACCGTGGTGGGCGACTTCTCGAAGTGGGGAATGGGTACCCGAATGGAGATGCATGGCGACGCCTTCACCGGCCTCGTCCAGTCCCTCTTCTCCACCGAGGGGCTCGTTACCCAGCACTACATGACGAATTTCCTCATCGAGGTGGACGGTGACACCGCCCACGGCGACACCTACGTCTTCGCGCGCCACAAACTCGGCGACGAGGTCATGAGCCTCAACGCGGTGTACACCTGCGACTACGTCCACCGGGCCGAGGGATGGAAGATCTCGACCATCACCATGACACCCCGATGGGACGAGGGGGCCGACGTCATCAAGTTCTTCCAGCTCCCTGACCCCGCCCCGACAGGGAAGCACTACCTCATCGTGACGGCCACGCCGGTGCTCGCGGAACACGACGCCCTGGAGCGGTATGTGGGAGGGGTCATCCCGATGCTGATGCAGGCCGGGGGCTCCCCACCCATGATCATCAAGCAGGACGAGTCCGTCGTGGGCCACATCGACACCTTCATGTCGATGATCGTTACGTTCGAGAGCCCCGAATCGGCCACCGCCGGCCGGGCGGTCTTCGACAGCGCGGCATATGCCGCCCTCGTTCCCCACCGCGACGCGGCGTTCAGCACGATGAACATTGCCTTCTACTCCGACATGCCGCGGAACTGACCCCAGGAAGGTGACGACCGGGGCCCGAATCGCCTGCGCGTGGCTGAAGGTTGAAGCGGCGGTGGGCGGTTCGGGCCCATGGCGCTCGCATGGGCGCTGGTCGGCCGGTGTGTGTGGCGGGCATGGGGCCCGGCACACGCGATCCAGGAGGGATCAACGGAGCCAATGGGACGACCTAGACAACACGACCAGCGGGACGTACGCCAGCGCGTCATGACCTGCTTCTGGGAGCTCGGCTTCGACGGCGCCTCGATCACCGCCCTCGAGGCCGCCGCAGGCATCGACCGACGCCAGCTGTCCCGGGACTACGGAAACAAGCGGGCGCTCTTCCTGCAGTCCCTCGACGACTTCATGGTCGTCGCCGGTGAGCGCTACCTCGTCCGCCTGGAACACGAGGGCTCGGGCCTCGACGACATCGCCACCACGCTGTCCGAACTCGCCGACCCGAGCCGCCAATCCCGGGGCCACCTCGGCTGCCTCATCTGCAACACCAGCCTCGAACCGATCACCTCGCAGGATGACGCCGTGAGGGCCCGGGTCCATGCGTTCTTCCATCGCATCGAGGGTGCCTACCGGCTGGCACTCACCCACGCCGCCGAGGCCGGCGAGGTCCGGGCTGATCCGCACAAGGCCGCCCGCCAACTGCTGGGTGCACACGTGGCGCTCCTGTGCCTGGCCCGGAGTCGCGTGTCCGACGACGTCCTCGCGGACATCGCTGAGCAAACGCTCGCCTCCCTGCGCTGACGAGATCCCCCCGGGAGACCGGGCGCCTGGTGAGCGGAGCGAGCGTCGAGTTGCCGTCGCCGGACAGGGCGGGTAGCTTGCAAAACACAAGCGACAACCTTTCGGGCTGTCCCGCCCGACCCCACTGGAGAGGACCCATCCATGACCGCGACCACGTACCCCAGGGGCGGTACTGCCCTTCTCTTCATCGACCCCTACAACGACTTCCTTGCGGAGGAGGGCAAGCTGTGGCCCATGGTCGCCGAGGTGGCCAGGTCGGTGGACCTTCATGCCAACCTTGGCCGGGTCCGCGCAGCCGTGCGTGCGGCGGGCATCCCGATCTTCATCCTGCCCCACCACCGGCACAGGCCCACGGATTTCGAGGGATGGGCCCACCCGACGCCCTTTCAGCTTGGCGCACACGAAGCAAAACTGTTCGACAGCGAGGGCTGGGGCGGTGAGTGGTACCCGGGTTTCGGTCCGGAGCCAGGCGATATCGTGGTCAAGGAACACTGGAGTGGATCGAGCTTTGCCAACACCGATCTCGACGTGCAGCTGCGTCAGCACGGGATCACCCATGTCATCCTGATTGGCCTCATTGCCAACACCTGCGTGGAAACGTCAGGGCGCTACGCGTCCGAGCTGGGCTACCATGTGACACTGGTTCGCGATGCAACGGCGAGCTTCTCGGCGGAGGCCATGCACGCCGCCCACGAGATCAACGGCCCGACCTACGCGCACGCGATTCTCACCACGGCGGAGATCGTGGAGCAGTTGGTTGAAGGCGGCGCCCAGTGATCCTGGGACACGCAGCCACGACACTGGTTGCCAGGCGCGCTGCACCGTTCTCCCCGGGGGCACGGGCGGGCCTCTATGTCCTCTTCAGTGTGGTCCCCTTCGCTTTCCCGATCGTCTGACGGGAGGGCACGGCGGCGTGCCCATCCCCTGAGGTCGAGGGGTTGCATCGCACCCTACCAGATCGCCCGGTCGTAGTGCTCCTGCAGCGTGCGGTCCTTCGTGAGGAGCGGGGCTCGTGCCAGGGACGCCTGTGCCACGATGATCCGATCGAAGGGATCCCGGGTCCACGTCTCCCCCTCCGCGGCCCGGGCCACCACCGGAAACGGGATGTCGCAGACGTGGAGGCCGAGAGATGCCTGGAGCGCATCAACCACAGGCCCGGCGGGCCGGGTCACCCGGCCGATCTCGTAGAGGTACTGGAGTTCCAGGCGCACCATGGGCGAGATCCGGATCTCATCGGCCTCTTCCAGTCTCCGGCGCGCCTCGGGGGACAGGTAGTCCAGGGCGGCCGCCTGGATCCACACCACCACGTGCGTGTCCAGGTAGATCACGGCCGCCATTCCCCGGACCAGTCGAGGTGCACGATGTCCTCGGGATCCCCGGGGAGGTAGGCGGGATCCGGGGAGAGGGCGGGGAATCGACGCACAGGCTCCACGGGCACGATGCGCAGCCTCCGGCCGTCCCGGTCGATCTCGATGGGCACTCCGGTCTCCAGGACCTCATCCAGGAGGCGGTAGAGATCGGCTCGAAGGCGTGTGGGTGAAAGGACGCGGGCCATGGTCTGTTTCTCCGGGGAAGGCGTACGGTACATTCCTCAACATACGTACGCGTACGCTCCGGTACTAGGTGCTTTGGTGTTGCACGGATCGTAAACACCACTTACAATCGGTGCATGGTTCGCCGAACCCTCACCCCCGCTCTCCAGGCGGCTGCCCGGTCGATGCCGGTGGTGGCCGTCACCGGCCCACGTCAGTCGGGGAAGACCACGCTGTGCCGGGCGTGTTTCCCGGATCACGCCTACGCCAGCCTCGAGCCGTTGGACGTGCGATCCTTCGCCCAGGAGGATCCCCGGGGATTCCTCGCCCAGTATCCGGGCCCGGCCGTCTTCGACGAAGTGCAGCGGGTCCCGGCCCTCTTCTCCTACCTCCAGGAGGTGGTGGACCAGCGCCCCGATCCGGGCCGGTTCATCCTCACGGGATCACAGCACTTCGGTCTCTCCGAGGCCATCGGCCAGTCGCTGGCGGGACGGGTGGCCCTCCTGAACCTCCTACCTCTGAGCGTCGACGAGCTGGCCCGCTTCCCCGACCCGCCCCGGGATCTCTGGACGACGGTGTGGGCGGGCGGGTATCCCCGGATCCACGACCGGGGATTGGACGCGGGGCGCTGGCTCGCCGACTACACCGCCACCTACGTGCAGCGGGACGTGCGGCAGGTGCTCCGGGTGACCGACCTGGATGCCTTCACCCGCGCTCTCCGCCTCATCGCCGGTCGGACGGCGCAGGAGCTCAACCTCTCCACCCTGGGTGCCGACGCGGGGGTGACCCACCCGACGGTCCGGAGTTGGCTCTCGGTCCTGGAGACCAGCTTCATCGTCTTCCCCCTTCCCCCGTGGCTCCGGAACGCCCGGAAGCGGATCGTGAAGGCACCGAAGATGCACATGGTGGACTCGGGGCTGGCTTGCCATCTCCTGGGGATCCGGGACCCGGACCAGCTCCGGACGCATCCGCTCCGGGGAGCGCTCTTCGAGAGCTGGGTGGCGGGGGAGGTTCTGAAGGCGCGGGTGCATCGAAGGGCGTCGGCGGACCTGTTCCACCTCCGGGAGACCCGTGGGATGGAGGTGGACCTCATCGTGGAGGGGTCGAGGCGGATGATCGGGGTGGAGGTGAAGTCCGGGGCCACCGTGGCCTCCGACTGGTTCACGGCGCTGGCGGCCCTCCCGGAGCTGCTGGCCCGGGGGGATCCCCACCGGACCGTGGAGGCGCGCCTGATCTACGGGGGAGAGACCGGGCAGACGCGCTCCGGGGTCCAGGTGATTCCGTGGCGGGAGGTCCAGGAGGTGGAGTGGGGGTGACTGCGGGCTCGGGGTTTCTCCCGCTACAGCCGCCCGAACTGCCGCAGGTGGTGTGCGGCGTGGTGCCGGGCCAGCGCGCGCCCGACCTCGGCGGGGATCCTCCCGTACAGCGGGTGATCCCACTCGCCGGTCTTCGCCTCGATCTCGGCGAAGGTCGAGAGCACCCGTGCCCGGGCATTCTCGAAGGCAGCCCCGTCCACCGGCTCCTCGATCCGGATCGAGGGGAGCGTCCCCATCCCCCGCTTCATCTCGTACGGCGAGACGGCGAGAAAGCGCCGGATGAACAGCTTGCCGACGAGTCTCGCCAGGAAGCCCGTGACGCCACCCACGCGGATGCGGCCAAGGTAGATCTCGTTGAAGCGGGCGATGTGCTCGGCCATCTGGGGCGCCGTCATCGTGCCCCAACGCCGCTCGTCGGCGGCCTCGAGCGCCTCGAAGGCGCCGCGCACGGCGGCGATGTCTGGAGTGTCCGGATGGATCGTGTATCCGCTCATGAGTCCGGCCGCGCTGAGGGAACGGGGTGGAGTGTCCAAGGATAACCTCCTCTCGCCGGAGCGGTGTGCTGGGGGGTGAGGTTCTCTGGCTCGCAGCCGGCACCCGCCCCATCTTGGGTGCTCCGCCGGCGGGTTGGCCGGCACAGGCCTGCTCCAGGAGCCTCGCCCATGTCTTGTTCGTCCGCATCCAGCGCCCGGTCCCCTGGTGTCCGAGCCCCTAGCCGAGCCCTCCCCCGGGCCCTGGAGGGGGGCCGGTGGCGGGGACTGGCGATCGTCCTCGCGATCCTCAGCGGTGGTCTCGCCGCCTGCTCCGGCACCACCCCGCCTCCCGCCGAGCCCTTCGACGTCACCGAGGCCTCCATCCAGGAGATGCAGCAGGCCATGACGGAGGGGCGGGTGACCGCCCGGGACCTGGTGGAGGCGCACCTGCTGCGGATCGCGCTCTACGAGGAGCGGGTGAATGCGGTGATCGCGGTGAACCCGAACGCCCTGGCGGAGGCGGACCGGCTGGACCGGGAGCGGGCGGAGGGTCGGGTCCGGGGGCCGCTCCACGGGATCCCGGTGGCGCTGAAGGACAACATCCACACCACCGACATGCCCACCACCGGGGGCGCCCTGGCCTTCGAGGGGTACATCCCGCCGTACGAGGCCACCCTCACCGAGAACCTCCGGGAGGCGGGGGCCATCATCCTGGCCAAGACCGTCATGACCGAACTGGCCAACTTCATGACGTCGGGGATGCCGGGGAACTACACGGCGGTGGCGGGCTACGGGCTCAATCCGTACGACCCCCGCCGGGAGCCCCGGGAGGGGATCAACGACGGCCGCCCGGTGATGGGGGTGGGGGGCTCGTCCTCCGGGATCGGCACCGCCATGGGCTTCTGGGCCGCCAATGTGGGCACGGAGACCTCCGGCTCCATCCTTTCTCCGGCCAATGCCAACATGCTGGCGGCCATCAAGCCCACCGTGGGGCGGATCAGCCGCTACGGGATCATCCCCATCACGGCGGACCAGGACACCGCCGGCCCCATGGCCCGCTTCGTGGCCGATGCCGCCATCCTCTTCGGGGCGCTGGAGAGCGCGGCTCCGGATCCCAATGATCCCGCCACCTCCACCTGCACACCGCCCGCGAATAATGACTACACCCCCTTCCTCCGGGCGGATGGGCTGGCGGGGGCCCGGATCGGCATCCCCCGGGCCCTCTACTACGACTCGGTGCAGGTGCCGGGAACGGATGACTGGCGGGGAGGGCTGAATGCGGAGGGGCGGGCGGTCATGGCGGAGGCCATCGAGATCCTCCGGCAGCAGGGGGCCGAGATCGTGGATCCGGCGGACATCCCCAGCGTGCTGGATCCGGACCCCGCCACCAGCCTCCTCACCAACGGGTCGAGCTCCGTCCTGAGCTACGGGATGAAGCGGGACTTCAACGCCTGGCTGGCTACCCTGGGGGAATCGGCTCCGGTGCGGACCCTCACCCAGCTCCGGGAGTGGAACCTGGCCCACCGGTCCGCCGGCTCCATGAAGTACGAGCAGGCGCTCCTGGACAGCTCCGACGCCCTGGATCTGGAGGCGGCACGGGCCCGCTACGAGGCGGACCGGGCCCGGGACATCGAGCTGAACGGCCGCCGGGGGATCGACCAGGTGATGGAGGAACTGCAGCTCGACGCGCTGCTGTTCCCCGCCTCGGGGGGCGCCGGGATCGCGGCGCGGCCGGGGTATCCCACGGTGATCGTCCCCTTCGCCTTCGTGCCCAACGATCAGGGACCGGACTTCCCCGAGGGGTTCGATCCGCAGCCCCGCCCCTTCGGCGTGTCGTTCACCGGAGGCGCCTGCTCCGAGCCCCGGCTCATCGAGCTGGGGTACGCCTTCGAGCAGGCCACGCAGCGGAGGGTGGCGCCGCCGGAGTTCCCGTGAGGGCGAGCGTCGCCGCTCCGGGGCCCCGGCGCCTCAGGTGCCTCCAGGCCCAAAGGGCGAGCGATGGCTGAAGCCGACCTCTACCCGCCCGTGAAGCGATTTCTGGAGGCCCAGGGGTACGAGGTCAAGGGGGAGATCGGCCCCTGCGATGTGGTGGCGGTGCGGGGGGATGAACCTCCGGTCATCGTGGAACTGAAGGAGCGGCTCACCCTGGCCCTGCTGCTCCAGGCGGTGGACCGGCTGGCGGTGTCGGAGACGGTGTACCTGGCGGTGCGGGTGGGGAAGGGGGGCACCGCCACCTGGCGTACCCACCGGAAGGGAGTGCTGGCGCTGTTGCGCCGCCTGGGGCTGGGACTTCTGACGGTGTCATCCCGGGGGCAGGTGGTGGTGCATCTGGACCCGGGACCGTACCGCCCCCGCCCCAACGCCCGGCGGCAGGGGCGGCTCCTGAAGGAGTTCGCCGAGCGGGTGGGGGACCCCGAAGCCGGCGGCTCCCCCTCGCAGCAGCGCCTCACCGCCTACCGGCAGGACGTGGTGCGCTGCGCCCGGGAGCTGGCGGGAGAGGAGTGCCTCAAGGTGAGCGTCCTCCGGGAGCGCACGGGGGTGTACCGGGCGGGCCCCATCCTCCGGGACAACCACTACGGGTGGTTCCAGCGGGTCCGCACCGGCCACTACGCCCTGACTCCGAAGGGGCAGGAGGAGTGGGGGCGGTGGGGGGAGGTGCTGGAGGGGGGAAGCGGTGGCTCCTGACCGGAGCCCTCAGCCGCCCCCCGGCCACTCCTCCAGGGGCATCCTCAGGATCTCGGCGGTCTCCTGCACCACGAACCAGATCCACCCCCGTTCCGGGTCCGGAATGAAGCGTCGGGCACCCACGACCCCCGGGACATCCAGAACACCCTCCACTTCGCCGGTGGGGGAGACCACGGCGATCCGCGCTCCCTCCCCCGGAGGCCGCCCCAGCAGCACCCACAGGTGGTCCTCCACCGGGCGGGCGTCCAGGATCAGGTCCAGCGGCACTGCGGCCATGGGCTCCGCGACTGCATTCCGCTGGATGAAATCGGCCCGGACTCCGGGAAATCCCGGATCGTCCAGGGTGAGGCTGGCGTACCGGGTTCCTGAGATCCCGTAGCGCTCCACCAGCCCCCGGGCCGGGACCAGGAGCCACACGGTGGAGTCTCCTGCGGTCCGCGCCCTGGCCGTATTCAGGAAGATGGTGGGCACGCCCCCCTCACGGATCTCCTCCTTGAGTGCGCTCATATCGATCATCCTGGAGATCGTGCCCTGGATCTCTCCGATCTCCGGCCCCCGGGTCCCGTCGGCTGTATGGATCCGCGCCAGGATCGAGTCGATCCCCAGGGTGGGCACCACGAACCAGCCTGCGGCGGCCACAGCGGGGGGGTAGCCGGGAGGCAGCGGTCGACTGTCCAGGGATGTGCCGTCCAGGGCGATGTGCTGGAGGCGGCCGTTCCGGGAGTCCACCACCAGGATGGTGTCCCCCTGGACCGCCAGGGAGCTAGGGGAGGAGAACTCGCCGGGGCCTGCCCCCATCCGACCGAGGGTGCGGAGGTGGCTGCCATTCGGAGCGATCACGTGCAGGTCGTGGGAGCCTCCGTCCAGCACCAGGAGGGTCCCGTCTCGGGTCAATCCCAGGTCGGCCGCGGAGGCCAGGAGCCCCGACTCGGTGGAGACCACCGTGTCCACGGCGCTCTCCAGCACCCGCTGGAACGCCGCCTCCCGGTCCGGGGCGCCTTCCGGGGCGTCATCGGGTGCGGCGCAGCCCGTGAACAGCAGGGCGATCACCAGATTCAGGGAACGGGTGGCGATCCTGTACACCGGGCATCTCCTTGAGAAGGCCGCGACCCGCCTGCGTCGCCCGACACCGGGTTCGCCACATCCAGGCGGACCGCGAACAGGGGCGCTTTCGCAGCACCGTGGCTCCGGCCGACGCCGCCTGCGCCAGTATCGACCTGCCAGGAACCGAACGGTGCAGGCGCCACGGCACGGGGCATCGCGTGTGCTGTTCCCGCCCCCACGTAAGGCGAACGCAGCAGGTGGGGATCCGCGGCGCACCTCTGTTGCGTTGTGCGCCACCGGGCCACCGCACCAACGGATGATCCACATGTACAACGAAGTCCTTCGTGTCCGCAATGCTCACGTTCAGGGAGGGCCCGGGTGGAGTCCTGGGGGCCCGGATCCCACCTGGCCAGGATCTGGCCGCGAAGACCCCCCCGGCCTCCCCGGCTCACCCCCCCGTGACCTCCCCGTAGGCCACCGTCAGCGGATCCCGGGCGGACGCCTGCGGGAAGGGGCCGTAGTCCTGGAACCCCGGAAGGGGATCCCGCCCCGCCAGGATCTCGTCCCGGGAGCGGCCCGCCCGGATCTGCGCCTCCACATGCTCGAAGACCGCTTCGATGTAGTCCCCCAGGCGCAGGAGGTCGGCGCCGCTCCCCGTGACCGGGAGGCCCGCGGCGGCGTGCCCGAAGATGTAGACCGTGTCCCCGTCGTGGGCCGCCACCGTCTGCTCCAGCACGGTGGGCCAGTTCCGCATCCGGGCTCCCCCCGCCCCATCCACCACCGGATGCCGCCCGTGGAACATGAGGTCGCCCATGTGGGCCACGTTGGCCCGCTGGAAGGTGATGATGGCGTCTCCCCCGGTGTGGGCCGGCCCGAAGTGGCGGGCCACCACCCGCTCATCCCCCACATCTGCGGACCATTCCTCGGTGAAGGTGGTGGTGGCGAAGAGCTGGTCGGCGGGGGGCTGCCCCGTGGGAGGCCGGCGCATGAACTCATCCGCCTGGGCGTGGGCCACCACGTTCCGGGCATTCCCCCGGAAGGCCACGTTCCCGCCGACATGGTCCCCGTGGTGGTGGGTGTTGATCAGGTAGTCCACCGGCCGCCCACCGGAGCGCTGGTTCAGCCCCGCCAGGAGGGCCCGGGCCTCGTCGGGGAACTGGCTGTCCACCACCACCACCGCCCCGGGGTCCACCAGGTATCCGACGGTGCCGCCCCGCATGGTGTAGAACCCAACGTTGCGGCGGATGGGGGTGAAGACCGGTTCCTGCTCCAGGGACCAGCCCGCCAGCCGGAGGGGGCTGCCCAGCAGCCCGGCCAGGGCGGCGGCGGAGGAGGCGGCCAGGAAGTCGCGGCGGGTGGGGGACATGGGTGTGGCTCCGAAAAAGTGGGTTGGCTGCAGTTCGCCGGAAGGATGGATGTAGAGTGGGTTGCAGAAGGGGGAAACGGCAACTCCCGTGCAGGGGAAGATGTCCGGTCAGCCCAGCCGTCGTGGATCGCTGACCAGCGGCGCCCGGATGCGACGGAAGTCCGGATGACCGGAATTCAGGATGTAGTTGGATTCCTGGGGAACGAGCGCGCTGGGAACACGAAGAATGACGGATTGCCGACCTGCGGCCCAGGCGTCTCCGATGCGTTGCGTGGCAGAAGCGGGTGGATAGCGGCGCCATCCGTCGGGGAGGTCCCCTGGTGGCAGGTCCAGTGCGAGGTCGGAGTTGAAGGTGACAGGGATGACCACGTAGCCCCGAACCGCGCTGGGGGGCGAAAGCCCAGCGAGGACCTCCAATAGACCGAGCGCCCGGCTTTCCGCGGCACACACCACTTCCCTACCGGGGCTGTTCCACCGACCCCCGTACCGTCGAGTTCCCTCCCCTTCGAAGGCAGCGCGGGCATGCCGAGCCTTCACGATCCGCCAGGCCGTGGGCACGTCAGAGCGGCCCCGTTCGCGATATTCTGTCCGGGTACCGATCGAGATTCATCTCTCGTCCTACCTGGATCCTGCGAGGGCAGGATTCTTCTCGATATCCGGGAAGGATTCAGCTTTCGCGAGGCTCAGCGCCTTCGACGTCAGGATTCCTCTCGATATCCGAGAGGTATTCGCCCCTCGCCCTTCCCGACCAGGTCGAGATCTGAATATTTCCCGCCCCGGATCCCTCCAGGGCAGGGTAGACGTCTCCGCCACGGGGGATCGTGGATACTGAGCGTCCGCCCCCCTCGGTGGGGGAGGAAGTGTGAACCGCCGCTAGCCCGCCGGAACTGCTTGATGCGAAGCCCGTTCGCCGAGTCCTCGATGAGCGTGGCCAGGCGCTGTCGGCGCGTCTCTTCGAGCTTGGCGCTGGTGACCCACGCCGTGGTCTGCTTCCGATACCCCGGGGGCTGTGCGCTGTAGAATGCCCACGCTTCGGGGTGCGTCCTGAACTCCGCGACCATCTCGTCCGGCAAGTCCTCCGGTCGGTCGCCGACTGCGTATCCGCTGTCCTCGTGTGCCTCCCGGTGCGCATAGGCCTCCAGTCCAGGCTTCCGCATCAGACCCTCGGCCTGCAGCGCCTCCACCCGTTCGATGTTCCGCCGACTCCAGACGCTGCCAGTATTCCGGGGCGTGAAGCGGATCACGTAGGCTTCATCATCCAACGACCGACGGATTCCGTCGATCCAGCCGTAGCAGAGCGCCTGGTCCACCGTCTCCTCCCACGTCACAGACGCCCGGTCCGTCGCCTTCTTGTAGTAGCCCACCCAGAGCTCGGAGGCGGCCTCGTGGTTCTTCTCCAGCCAGGTGCGGAAGTCCGCGGGGGTGGGGAAGAAGGTGGGGTGGATGTCGGGGGGGTGGGTGGGCATGGGGGTTGGAGGTTGGACGGGGGTGACTGGGGTCACAACGGGTCCGGATCGATCCCCAGCTCCAGCAGGATCTCGTCCACCACCTGCTCGGCCCGGCGCAGCCGCGTCTCCGGACGCTTCGCCCGCTCCACGCCGTACGCCAGGGTCCGGCGTTTGCCCGGGGTGAAGGCTGCCCAGGCGGCGGAGGCCGCGGGGTGCGCCTCCAGGGCCTCGGCCAGCTCTTCCGGAATCTCCACGTGGTTCGGATCCGGATCAGGCTCGAGGAGCATCGTGACCCGGTCGCCCGGATGGGCCTCGGCGTCCCGGAGCCACCCCTCACCGAACCGCAGATAGACCGTGCCGTCGTCCCGTTGCTGGAGAACGCGGCTGAACGCCACTTCGTTCAGGGCGCCCCGGACCCTGTCTCCAGCCTTCAGCCCGAGCTCGTCCAGGACGGCGTCGGGGACGTCCAGGAAGTGCTTCATGTAACCGGCGGCCACGGTGCGATCGACCTGCAGCCGTTCCCGGAAGATCACGTGGGGGGCTCCCCCACCCACGGATTCAGCGGTAGACAAAGCAGGATCTCCGGGGGTCCTCCGGATCGAACAGCACCGGGACGGGGTCCCCCGGGCCCAGGAACTCGGCCATTTCCGCCGCATACTCCATGGATGCGATATAGGCGATGCCACCGTACTCGAACTCGTACTTGACCGTGGCGTACAGTGCACCCGCCTGCGCCGAGCGGACCACACCCTCCGTGGCCTCACCATGCTCGAACAGGTCCCCATAGGCCTTCCGACGGGCCCGGATGGTGCGGAGATGAAGAAGGGGGAGGAGCCCGACGGTGGAGACGGAGCCCACCGTCGCCAACGTCACCCAGAAGGCATGCATTCCCCCCGACCAGAGCCGCTTCGAGGGGAAGAGCGGATGGATGAGGTTCCGGTAGACGTCCCTGAACTCCCCGTCCGGATCGCGGGGCGACGGACCCATCTCGACGTACCCGGGGCCATGCCCGGACACCGTGATCACGCGCCTCGCGGTGTCGACGCGAGCGACGTGCGTACTGGACGCCGGGACCGACGGTGTAGGAAGCGCGTGGCCACCCAGCAGCTTCAGGGCAGCGGCCGCAGACCGCGGTCGGTCCCGGGGGGCCGGCCGGAGAAGCGCCTCCAGGAGCGTGACCAGGGCGCCGGAGTGAAGCTCCTGCGGGACTTCGATCCGCCCGGAGTCGAAGGAGAAATCCGTGGGGGAGCGTCCGGTGAGCGCGTGCAGGAGCGTGGCTCCCAGGGCGTAGAGGTCGGAGGCCGGGCCCGCCTGTCCCAGGAGCTGCTCCGGGGGCATGTAGCCGAAGGTGCCCACCACGGTCGCCCCCTCCGATCCCGGAGGCCGCCACCCCAGGAGCACTCCGCCGAAGTCCACGAGGGCGACCCTGCCGTCCGCCCGGAAGAGCACGTTGGACGGCTTGATGTCCCGGTGGAGCACCGGTGGTGCCCGCCCATGGAGGTAGTCCAGCACCTCCAGCATCTGCTCCGCGAGATCCATCACCTCCCGCTGCCCCAGCATCGGCCGCCCGTCGATGCGCTCCTTGAGCGACGGACCGTCGATGAACTCCTGCACAAGATAGACGGCGTCGGACCCCGGGGTCTGGATGAAGTCGAAGACCCTGGGAATTGCCGGATGCTCCAGCCTTGCGAGGACCGCCGCCTCGCGTTCGAACAGCTCGAGCTGCTTCCACCCGTCGAGCCGCCCGAAGCGGAGCTCCTTGATCGCCACCTCCCGCCCCTCGACGGGGTCATGGCACAGGAGCGTCCGCCCGGAGGAGCCCTCCCCCAGCACACGGGACACGACGTAGCGTGCGGCGACGAACTCCTGCTCCGGGGCAGAGGACGATCTGGGTCCGTCGTCTGACAACTCCGCCTCCGTCCGCTGCTCCGTCATCAAACCTTCTGGGCCACAATGGAATACGAGTGGGGCAGCCGTCCCTTCAGTTCCTCGGGCCACGCCGGGAATTGATCCCAGAAGAGTAGCGGATGCTCGTCGAAGCTCCGAAGGGCCATCCCCTCGGACAAGAGGGCGGCGATCACCTGACCGGGTCGCCACTGACGCTCCAGCATCCGGGGGCGCGTAGGACCCTGCTCGCGTTCCACCACACTCGCCGGAAAGCCAGGGACTTCCCCGGGTGAATCTTCGAAATAGCTGGCGTCGGAGCGCAGGACGAGCCCCTCGTCGGCACGGTCCCACAGTGCATCCAGCGGGTGACCTTCAAAGATGACAACGCTGCCGCCTGGTTTCAGAAGGCTCATCACCGAAGCGCCCCACCGCTTGATGTCCATGACCCAGGGCAGGGAGCCGCGTCCTGTGTAGACAAGGTCTGCAGTGCCGCTGAGGTCAGCGGGGAGTTCCAGCACGTCCGACACGCAGAAGGCTGCCGATGTCACCCCCAGGGCAGACGCCTTCGCGTTCGCCTGGCGAATCATCTCCGGACTGATGTCCACGCCCATCACGGAGGACGCGCCCGCATTCAAGAGCCCGAGCGCATCGAGGCCGTGGGAACACTGCAGATGAACCACATGAGCCCCCGGGAGCAGTGGTCCCAGGATTTCCTTCTCGACTCCCAGGAGGTTGTGCCGGTTGGACCTGAGCAGTTCCAGGTGGTCCTCGAACTCTTCCCTGTACTTGGCGCGGGCCACCAGGTCCCATGCCTTCCCCGTCTCAGCCTGCACATGTCTCCAATCCACCATCGCTCCACCCTATTGAGCTACCGCTTGTGTACGTACACCAGCCGGATCACATCCTCATCCACCCGATCACTGGACACCAGTCGCAGCGGTGGCCGGGGCCCGGCGAAGTAGGGCGTGCCCTGGCCCAGGACGACGGGGTGCAGGTAGATCCGGTACTCGTCGATCAGCCCCAGATCGGTGAGGGTTCGGGCCAGGTCCGGGCCGGCCACCTCGATCTCCCCGTCGAGGTCGGCCTTCAGCCTGCGGATCGCGCCCTCGAGATCCTCCCCCAAGAGGGTGGCGTTGGGGCCCACCGATTCCAACGTGCGCGACACCACCCACTTCGGCTGCCTCCGCCACGCCTCCGCGAAGGCCCGCTCGTCCTCGCTCCATTCCGGGTGTTCGTCGTCCCAGTACCGCATGATCTCGTACATCCGGCGCCCGTACACACTCCCCGTCTGCTCCTGCGCCTGCTCCACGAAGTGGCGGAAGAGTGTGGGGCTGGGCCCGAAGGCCGTATGATCGACGTAGCCGTCCAGGGATTGATTCGTGCCGAACACGAGCCTGGCCACACCCGCCTCCTCTTCCGGTGTCGTTCCAGTGCCGTCGGGGCACCCGGTCATCCCTGGTCGAATTCGGAGGCCGTCGCTCGACCACATCGGTGAAGGGAGCCGGGGACGGGGCCGCGCCCTGAACAGGGTCCCGCCCCGGCCCGACACGCAGCTGAAGCACGGAGAAACCTGATGCACTACCTCTGCCTGGGCTACTACGGCCCCGACGCCTACGACGCCATGACCGACGAGGAGAGGAAGTCCCTCGGGGAGCGGTGCCGGCCCCACGACGAGGCCTTCTTCGGGACCGGGAAGGTCCGGGACGTGGCCTCCCTCCAGCATCGTGTGGGGGCCCACATCCGTCCGGGGCCGGACGGTCCGCTGGTCACCGACGGGCCGTTTGCCGAGGTCAAGGAGGTGGTGGGGTCCTACTTCATGATCGAGGCGGACAGCCTGGAGCAGGCCATCGAGATCGCCTCACTGCACCCCGCGGCCCGGATCGGCTGGGAGGTGGGCTTCTCCATGGAGGTCCGGCCGGTGCAGACGGTGTGGGTGAAGGACGGGGAGTATGTGGGGCCGGCGCGGGGGTAGGGGGGGGACATCGTTGGGGGCCCTTGGAAGGGACGGCAGTCCATTACCTGCCGATCTCCGCCAGGATGAGCTGCACGTTCCGCTTCAGCTCTGGGACGTTGTGATGGATCATGTCCCACGCGAGATCCAGATCGACACGGAAGTATTCGTGAACGAGGATGTCGCGCGCCCCGGCGATCTCCCGCCAGGGAACCTCGGGGTGAAGATCGCGGAGATCCTGTGGAAGCCCTTTCACGGCTTGTCCGATAATCTCGAGGCGGCGCACCAACGCATCCTGCTTCTCCGTATCCCGCTCGAACTCCGCCTTGGCCACTCCCTGGACGTACGCCTCGATCCGACCGATGCTCTCCAGGATGTCCTCCAGCAGAATTCGCGCGGAGCGGCTCATAGGATGGGAATCTGCTCCTCAAGAATTCGGTCTCTCAACTTCGGGTGGAGGGCACGATAGGTGACGACATCAACGTCGCGCCCCAGCCGATCCATCAGGTCCAGCCTGAGGCCAGAGAGATCCAACAGAGTTCGCCCCGTTTCCAACTCAACCAGAAAATCCACGTCACTTTCCGGGTGATCATCACCTCGGGCGACCGACCCGAACACAGCGGCCTTTACGACACCACGCGAGCGCATGATGTCGGAGACCTTCGCCCGAAGCTCCAGAACGGCCTGGTTCATGACCTCAATCTACCCCTTCGGCTTGCCAAGCGCCATCCGATGAGGAGCGTGCCGTTGACCATGCGGTGCACTTCAGGCATCCCCACCTCTCTTCATACGTCTCGTTCGCTGCCTTCCGAGAGGCTCCCCATTTCGCGTCAGGGGCGTGCGCCCTGACGGCTGGTGAGACCTTTCTGCGGGGAGGGCGACCGAAGGTCCGGGGCTGTCCGTATCACGGTCCGACGACTGCAGATGAACCCGGTACCCGAGCGCCTGAAGTGTAGCCATGACCAGGTCGAACTCGACGCTGGGCTTTCCGTTCTCCACCAGGGAAATCCACTGCCGGGACACGCCGACGACCTCCGCGAGCTGAGTCTTGAGACCAACCCGCTCTAGCACCTCCTTCGCGAAAGAATACCGCGAGTTCATGGGGTCGTCTGAGCAGCATGATTGCCTCCTGCTGGTGACGTCGAACGTGGTCATGGTGAACTTCGACCACGTACGTGGCCACTGCCTATGCTCGTGGTCACAAAGGATGTTGCCTATCAACGAAGGCAGGCCGGGTCGCGCATCACGTGTCCCCCTACTCGCCTCCAGAGCCCGCCTTCCCATCCGCCGCAGCTCGAAGGCGGGGCGTCATCGCGTCCCGGTACCACGCACAGAGCCCTCGCAGAGAGGCTCGGATCGAAGGGCCCCTGGCGCCCACCGCATCATCGAGGTGTTGTGCACCGATGAGGCTGCCGCAGAGCTCCCCCACATGGCGAAGCACCCTGGCGGATTCCGGCACATAGGGCAGGTCGTCGGCGAGATCATGCCTCGATCTCACCACCTGGAGCTGGAGGTTTTCGGGATAGGTCCAGGCACTGGTCCAAACGTCGAAGACGACTACGCCTTCATCCCCGGCGGGGCGAGACCGATCGGCCTCGGTGAGTCCGAGTCCCTCTGCTGCCTCACAGGCATCGACGGCAGCTGCCAGAACTTCTCGGATCAGGTTCCAGTCGGTCTTCGTTGACATGCCCAGCTCCCTTGAGAGGAGAGTTCGTCATCGCTCGAGCGCTCGGATGAGGGCGTCCAGCGCCTCGTCCACGGATCGTTCCCCCCGCACCGCTGGAAGCCAGTGCACTTCGATCGCAGGTAGGAGCTCATCCCACCCGGGCAGCCGCTCGAAGTCCTGCCTGACCCAGAACGGGGCGTGATCGGGCGCCTCCTCCAGGAGTGCAATTCCCCGGGTCACCTCTCCAGCGGTGGCGTAGATCAGGGCATGTCCAATCTCCGCCGGCAAGGACTCCGCTGACCGACGGCCCGCTTCCTCCAGCCTGTCGGCCAAGGTGGCCGAAATCGCCCTTGTGTGCTGCAGTTCGTGGAAAATGGTCTCCACCCCGCCCAGACCGGCGTTCAGCGCGTCCGTGGAGTGGATGACGATCGCTCCTCGCTGACTCGCATATCCAACGAATGGAGCGTATGCGGAGATATCGATCCGCCACGGCTCCTGAGGCCAGACCGACCCATAGAGCCTTTCGGTCGCCTCCACGAAGACCTCCTCGTGCCGATCCAGAATCGGAGCCAATTCGTCCACCCATTCCTGATTGGCGAGGGCGTGGGCCGGCCACCAGTGGGCGCAGTAGAGATCCATCACCTCCTCCAGGGTCTCGAACGTGCCCGGGCCCATTCCGTCCATGTCCGCGGCCTCGCCCCGCAACCGTCCGGATTCCTCCCTGAGGAGGTCAAGGGCCTCCGAGTGGCCGCCGGGCGCGGTCTCCATCTCAGCATAGAGGAGGAGGGCAGCGTCCCAGCGTTCCCGGTCCTCGGCGCCGAACGTGGTGTGGATCGCCCGCTCCTCCCCACTCACCCGAGGGCGGTTGGAAGGAGACCCCAGATCCGAACTCGCCCAGCTCCCGAGGAAGTGGTGCAGGTTCACCAACGGATCGGAGTGAAGAGCGAAACGCTCGGTTAGCGCCACCGGGTGATCCGCCCCGCAACGGGTCGCAGGTCCACAACTCACTCCCGCGCCGGCGGCCACCAGCGCGACTGACAGGACAGCAGCCAGGCCAGTTCTGGGACACCGAACTCCCCGCTCCATCCTCACCCATCCCGCGCCGCCGCCATCACCCCGAACAACCCGTCCCGCCAGAGGCAGTCGGGGCGGGAGAAGCCGGCCGCCTCCAGCATCTGGAAGTGCCGTGTCAGCGGCTCGTAGTGGTCGTGGCGGGCCACGTGGTCCTTCACGGAAGCGATCTCCTCGGGGCTCAGGCGATCCCCCTCCCGCCAGAAGGCCTCCCACCGCTCGAGGTGGAGGGCGTGGAGGCGGGGGTCGTCGGCCCGGATGCCGTCGGCGCTGCGGAACTCGCCTCCGGGGGCCATCCCCCGGGCCAACATCCGGTAGACCGGGGCCAGGTCGGCCACGTGGTGCAGGCTCAGGCTGGCCACCACCAGGTCCACGCTCCCCGCTTCCAGCTCCAGAGCCTCGAAGGTGCCGTGGAGGAAGGTGGAGCGCTCCGCCAACTCCGGCGCCATCGCCGACAGGCCGAGGCGGGTGGCCTCCACCATCTCCGGAGCTCCATCCACAAAGATTAATCGGGCCCTGGGAAGGCGGCGGGCCAGGAGAAGGGAGAGGTTTCCGGTTCCGCATCCCAGCTCCAGCACGCGGCGGGGGGTGGCGGGGAGGCTGTCCAGGAGCCGGGCCGTCATTTCGTCGTAGCGGGGGACGACACGGCGGATGAAGCCGTCGTACTCGGCGGCCCGGGCGCCCCAGTAGGCGGTGGGGGTGGCGGTCATGCGGACATCACCGGCAGGAGGGTGACCAGGGCTGGAATCGCACCTGACGATCCGGGAAGCTCCGGAATCGACAGGGTCGTGGGGTCAGCATGGTGGCTCCGTGCCTTCCGAACCATTCGTCCGCTGCCTGGAGTCGCCTCCCAACGGCCAGGCCTCATCAGCACCCCACCCCGCCTGGACCTCCTCTCCCTGATCGGTTTCCCGTCATGGTACTGAAAGGCGCGGTTCGCCCGAATCCGGCTCGAACGTCAGGCGTGTCAACAGGGGGGTATCTGAGATTCGCGCATCCATCGCAATCTCGACGTCCAGGTGCCCCTGGCTCCAGCGCAGAAAAGGGGACGATGTCACCGGGCCGCTGTTGTCCCCTCGTTCCAGATGAGGGGGAAGAGCATCGACCGCCTGCGCTCCGCCGTCAGCGTTGACACGATAGAAGAGTCGGCGCTCGTCGGAGAGATCATCCCCCTCCCGAGCATTGCCTCCGTAACCAAAGAGCGAGAAATACAGCACATCGGCGTGCCAGCCTTCGATCGATACCGACTTGGGCTGCGGAATGCCAGCAAAGTGGGGGATGGCCGCCACGAGATCGACGGTCCCGCGATCGAGATCGCCCCGGTATACCCTGGCCTCCCGGTACATCAACTTCGGTATACCGCCGTTCGGAAAGGTGTTGATCAAGCCCGTGGGGTCCTTGATCCGCGTGTACCCGAGCGAGACGGCGAACCGGTGTGAGTGCGGCTCGGCGATGAAGTTTCCCAACTCAAGGACGGTGCGCTCTGGGCCGTGGCTGCAGGCTGCTGACACCAGCATGCTCAGGGTGCCCAGGATCTGTCGAAAGCAAGACATCCGTCCTTCCTCTTGGATTCGCGCGGCCGGGAGTCTCACGTAGGAAGCGCGCTCCCGGTAGGCCGGATCGCGCGCCCTACCCTGCCTCCCCGATCAGCTCCCTACCGTACCCCGTCGATCACGCGATCCCTTCTGACCGAAGCAAAGAGAAGTACGCCTCGTCGAAGGCCTCTCCGTCGTACACCCGGCTCAGCCGCAGGACTCCGTCCTTCGTCATTCCCACCTTCTCGAGCACCCGCTGGGAGGCCAGGTTGTCCGGGTCCGTCCTGGCCCACACCCGGTTGAGATCCTCATGTGTGGAGAATGCCGCATCGATGACCGCGCGGACGGCTTCCGTAGCCAACCCCCTATTCCAATGCTTGCGGCCCACGGAGTAGCCGACCTCGGCGGACCTGTTCGAGAAATCCAACAACAGGACCACGCCTCCGATGACCTGGCCTTCAAAGACCAAGGCCCAATTCGGCTCTCGAATCCGGTCCATCAGGAGCTGCTTGGCGACAGCCTGCTCAGCCTCGGCCCGTCCGTAGGGCTGAGGGAGGTCCCTCAAGAAGCGGGACCATTCAGGATCCTGAGCATAGGTCAGGACATCTTCCACGTCACCGAGTTGGAACGGTCGGAGGACGAGTCGGTCCGTCTCGACAACCGCAGGCAGCGTGTCCCTGTTCAATTCTCCTGCATCCGATGCCACCGCGTTCCCTCAGGCGGGGAGCTGTTTCACATGACCCTCCCGGTTGGCAGACCGCACGTGCCGCTAGCCCCCATACCACGGGACGATTCCGAATGGGGCGAATCGATCGGTTGCCTGGCAGGCACGGGGACGCGGAGGGCAACGACTGAACCCGAAGGTGCGCCTCCGCCTCGGCGCTGGCAAGCGTTTCCGCCGGCGGTTCCGTGTGCTCAGCCCGCCACCCAGGATGACGCCCCGGCCCCAGCCCTTGTCGGATCCCCGGGGGAGGGCACGACCGGTCATGCCCCCTCCCCCCCACCGGTGCGAACCAACCCCCCCCTTCCGGTGTTCTCAACGCAGGTCCGGGAAGGAAACCCACACCACCGAGAGAGATCACATGGCGCAGGAACGAGCAGTACTGGCAGGAGGCTGTTTCTGGGGGGTCCAGGAGCTGGTGCGGAACCTCCCGGGGGTGGAGTACACCCGGGTGGGGTACACGGGGGGCGACGTGCCGAATGCCACCTACCGCAACCACGGCACACACGCGGAGGGGATCGAGATCCTCTTCGATCCGGAGGTGATCTCGTACCGGCGGATCCTGGAGTTCTTCTTCCAGATCCACGATCCGACGACCCTCAACCGCCAGGGGAACGACAAGGGGCTCTCGTACCGCTCGGCCATCTACTATGTGGATGACCGGCAGAAGGAGATCGCCCTGGACACCATTGCCGACGTGGATGCCTCGGGGCTCTGGCCGGGGAAGGTGGTCACAGAGGTGGAGCCGGTGGGGGACTTCTGGGAGGCGGAGCCGGAGCATCAGGACTACCTCCAGCGGATCCCGAACGGCTACACCTGTCACTTCATCCGGCCGGGGTGGGTGCTGCCGGTGCGGCAGGCCGGCTCCAGCGCGGTTGGGTAGCGGCCCCCCTCATCGCACCCCGACCATGAAGATCGACTTCAAGAAGGAGCTGAAGCATCTCTACGGGCCATCCGCCCGGGAGGTGGTCCAGGTAGAGGTACCGGAACTCCGGTTCCTGATGATCGACGGTGAGGGCGACCCGAACACCTCGGAGTCCTACGCCCAGGCCGTGGAGGCACTGTTCTCGGTGTCCTACACGGCGAAGTTCATGGTGAAGAAGGGGCCGTCGGGGGTGGACTACGGGGTGATGCCCCTGGAGGGGCTCTGGTGGTCGGAGGACATGTCCTCCTTCGAGACCGGTGACAGGTCGCTCTGGAAGTGGACCATGATGATCATGCAGCCCGACCTGGTCCCTCCGGAGGTCCTGGAGCGGGCCATCGCCGAAGTGGACCGGAAGAAGGGGCTGCCCCGGCTGGGGGACCTGCGGATCGAGCGCTTCCGGGAGGGGACCTGCGCCCAGGTGCTCCACATCGGTCCGTTCACCGAGGAAGGGCCCACGATCCAGAGAGTGCACGCCTTCATCGAAGCGAGATCCAGTCTCGCAGGGAAGCATCACGAGATCTATCTCAGTGACATCCGGCGCGCAGATCCCGCGAAGTGGAGGACCATCATCCGGCAGCCGATGGGATGAGGGAGGCCTTCCCGGTGCTCCACCCCAACCTGCGCACGGGTGCGTGGACGGGGTGGTCCCGGGACTGCCTCCGGGCCCATCTTCAGCCGTCGACGGCCGTCCCGCCTCCGGGGTCCCCGGTCGGCCGTCCGGGACAGGAGATCGTGGGTTCTGCCGGTGCGGCAGGCCGGCTCCAGCCGGTAGCGTCGGGGTAGCCCCGCCCCCGGGCCTGTCGGGGGACCTCCCCAGCTCCGCTCCCGGTGGCCGCGGACGACACGCGGGGATTCGCCATATGGAGTCATGCCATGCACGTGAGCGTTCTGGTTCCGACCTACAATCGGGCCGATTTCATCGGCGCCACCCTGACGGCGCTTCTGGGCCAGACGCATCCGCCACAGGAGATCGTCATCGTGGATGACGGGTCCACCGACAACACCGCAAGTGTCGTTGCATCCTTTGACCACCCCAGCATTCGCTATATCGAAAGCACCAACGGCGGGTGCACCGCGGCAAGGCAGAAGGCGCTGGAGCACGCCTCCTGCGACTGGATCGCCTTCTGCGATAGCGATGATCTCTGGGAACCGGACAGGCTGGCCTTGCAGGCCCGCCTCATCGACCTGCATCCGGTGGACTTTGCCTTCAGCAACTTCCGGGTGGTCCGGGGGGACCGTTGGGAAGAACGGACCAAGTTTGACGATGCACCTGCCGGGTACTGGGAGGGACTCCAGGAGCTCTAAGACGGCATCGCCGTCTATGATGGCCCCTTCTACCCCCGCCTCCTTCGGTTCCAGCCCATCTTTGCCTCCACGATGATCATGCACCGGCGGTGGATCGAGCGGTTCGGCCCGCTGGATATCACGTTCAGCCGCTGGCAGTCGGAGGACTTCGAGTTTGCGTTGCGGTGCACCCAGGCCGGTCCGATCGGCATCGTGACCAGGCCGGCCGTGGGTATTCGCAAGCATGATGGGAATATGTCGGGTGGATCCACATACGGCTTCGTCTGGAGCGATGTCCGGATCCTGGAGCATTCGCTGCGAACCCATCCTCTTGCGCTTGAATTCCAGGACGAGATCAGGGAGGAGGTCCAGCTCCGGTCTGCGCACGTGGCCACCGAGGCCTTTGCGGCGGGGAGTTTTCCGATCTACCGGGAGGCGCTCCGGCGGGTGCCCTGGCCCTCCCGGGACGTCCGCCTCAAGGTCCAGGGAGCGCTCAGTGTACTTCCGGACGGCCTCCTGCAGCAGCTTCTTGCCGCAAGGGGGCGAGTTCGCTCGTGGACATCTGGAGGGGGGGCGGAAGCCTCGTGACCCAATGGGGGGTGAGCGGCTCCCCTCCCTGACCGGGTCGCGCTAGACCCGCACCCGCTCCAGCACATCCAGCACCAGGTGCAGCAGCTCGGCGGGATCGTGGGTGGCCCCTGCGGATCCGGCGGGGCGGGTGGCGTCGGGCTCCGGGTCCGCCAGGTAGAAGCCCGCCCCTCGCGTCCGGTCCTCCCCCAGGGCATTTTCATCCGGTTGCTGGTGAATCCGATTGACCCCGACCGGAAGAGGACACACCTGGATGGGACGCATCTTCGAGACCCGGAAGGCGACGATGTTCCGTCGCTGGGACCGGATGGCCAAGCAGTTCGCCCGGATCGGGAAGGAGATCGCGATCGCGGTGAAGGCGGGCGGCGCGGTTCCGGAGAACAATCCGGCGCTGCGACGGGTGATCCAGAACGCCCGCGCCCTGAACATGCCCAAGGACAAGGTGGAGGCGGCGATCAAGCGGGCCTCCGGGCAGGGCGTGGCGGTCTACGAGGAGATCCTCTACGAGGGGTACGCCCTCCACGGCGTGGCGGTGCTGGTGGAGACCGCGACGGACAACCCCACCCGCACCGTAGCCAACCTGCGCGCCCACTTCAACCGGAAGGGCGTGGGGCTGGGCACCAGCGGAAGTGTGGCCTTCGCCTTCAAGCGGATGGGGGTCTTTCGCCTGGACCCGGAGGGCGTGGACGCGGAATCGCTGGAGTTGGACCTGATCGACCACGGCCTGGAAGAGATGGGCGAGGGGTCGGGGGAGAAGGACGAGCCCCAGCTCGTGATCCGGTGCGCCTTCGCGGACTTCGGACAGCTCCAGCGGGCCCTGGAGGAGCGTGACATCACCCCGGTGTCCGCGGAACTGGAATACATCCCCCTGAACCTGGTGCATCTGCCGGAGGACCAGGCCACGGAGGTGCTGGAGCTGGTGGACCGGCTGGAGCAGGACGACGACGTCCAGAAGGTCTTCCACAACCTGGGGTAGGGGCCCACAACCCAGCTTCTTCAGGCTGATGAGCAGGCCCCCGGGCGGCCTCGGTCTCCTTCGCCGACAACCGAAGCCAGGCGGGGATTCGCACACTCCGGACCTGCGGCCTACTCAGGTCTACCGAATCTCGACTGGCCCTGCCTCTACTCGGTGGGAGGGAATCTGCCCGCCCGACAAGGTCGGCGTGATCGCAAAGTGGTACACCCCGGTGGGTAGCCCCGCATTCTTGAGGGCGAAGACCGTGAGGCGTCGCTCCGCAACCCGGCGTTCTCCAGGTGCGATTGCGAGCTCGCTGACCTGCAGAGTGCACAGCGATCCCTCAGGTACCCGTGGTTCTGACCAGACGATTGCATGTGGAGAATCGAGCGTATACGCCTGGAGTAAAAGTCCGGGGTTGCAGCCGCCCCAGCTGAGAACGAGGGGTGAAGTTGTGCCATTCGTTATGATCAACTGCGCTACCAACTCTTCACCGACGACGGCGGACTCGACAAACACAGAGGCTTCCACTAGCACCTCCAGATCGTTTACGAGCGGAGAGGCACACGCAAGGCACTGAAAGGCGACTGCGATAAGAATGAAGTGGGGGTGGCCAGGTTGCATCTATGGCAGGCCAAGACGACACATCGGAACTCCCGCGACGGAGGTTGAGGAAGTACCACTCCCTGAGCGGATGCACTACCTCTCTCGTGGAGAGTGAGATCGGGCGTCGTCGTCTGTCAAGGAGAATTTCTCTGTGTCCCCCCCGTCCACGCTTGCATGGGCCCTTCCGGAGGCCCCCCGCGCTTCCCCCAAGTCCCACTGCGAACTGAATCCGATTTCCCCCGCCGGGGCACCGGACGAGCAGGGCGGGGCCCCGCTTGAGACTCGCTTGAAGACCGGGCCCCACCTTCAGGGCAGATCGATTCAACATCTGCCCCGGGAGCCCTATGTCCGCCGCTTCGCACGACAGCCGAGCCGCCTCACCGCGCAGGCCGACTCCGCCACGTGGTAAGCGCCCACGCCGCAGCCAGAAACGCCGCTCCGTGCAGCGCGATGTAGAACACCGCTTCGCCACTGGAGGCGGCGGCCAGGGCCACCAGGGGCGCCTCCTCTGTTCCGGAGATCACCACCGGCGACTCGGCGTACACGGCCCGCATCCCCTCCACGATCCAGTATCCCGTGACGAAGATCTCGGCAAAGCGCACGGCCACCGTGGGCAGCGCGGGAACGATGACCTTCGACAGGATGAACTGGGGCACCAGCGCCAGGGGGACGAGGGTGGTGGCCTGGTCCCGGGTATCGGTGGCCGCCGAGATGAGAAGGCCCAGCGCGGTCCCGGCCAGCGCGCCGGCCAGGAGGGGGGCGAGCTGCCGGAGGTCGTCGCCGGGGATCTCCTGGGCCAGCGCCGCGGTGAGGGCGAAGACCACCAGCACCTGGAGGACGGTGAGCAGTCCGGACACGGTGAACTTCGAGAGCACGAAGCCCGCCGTGGAGAGGTTCACGTTCCGCTCCTGCCGGTAGATGGCCAGGTCGCCCACGATCTCCTTCGACGCGCCGTTGCAGCCGAACCAGAGGGCCGACAGCCCCAGGAGGAGCATCAGCGAACCCCGGGAGGTCTCGGCCACGGGGCCCGCCCCCATGTCCTGGAACGCAAACCCCAGGAGGAGGCCGATCACCACGCTCTGGGTGGCGGCCATGATCAGCGACCGGCGTTCGGCCAGGAGCAGGCGGACATTCCGCTGCACCAGGATCCCGAACTGGCGGAGGGGCTCCAGGAGTCCGGAGCGTCGCCGGGCGGCCTTTGGGCTGGCGGGGGCGCGGGTGGCGCCGGTGGCCCCGGGCGCGGCTCCGCGGCCCCCTGCCGCCTCCGGAAGCGAGGCCACCTGGCGGGCGTACAGCGGCGTCTGCTGGAAGCGGCTCCGCAGGGCGCCGGCGTCGGCCCCCGCCAGTCGGTCGAAGACCTCTCCCAGGGCATCCACCCCGAAGAACTCCAGGGCCTCGGCAGGGGTCCCCGAAAAGGCCAGCACGCCGGGATTTGCCATGACGATCACCCGGTGGCAGCAGGCCTCGATGTTGGCCAGGGTGTGGGTCACGCAGACCACGGTCATGCCGTCGTCCGCCATCCCCCGGAGCAGCCGCATGATGTCCCGGTCGGTGCTCTCGTCCAGCCCGCTGGTGACCTCGTCCAGGAAGAGGATTCCGGGGCGGTTCAGCGTCTCGCTGGCCAGGCTGGCCCGTCGCTTCTGTCCCCCGCTGAGGGTGGCGATGGGCACGTCCAGGCGGTGCTGCAGCTCCACGCTCCGGGCCACCGACTCCACCAGCTCGCCCCGGGCCGCGGCCGGGAGATCGGTGGGGAGCCGCAGGCGCCCGGTGTAGTCCAGCGCCGTCCGCAGCGTCAGCGCCTCGTGGAGCACGTTGTACTGGGGGACCAGGGCGATGTCCCCCTTCAGCATCTCGAAGTTCGGGTAGAGGTCCAGGTCGTTCACCTGCACCCGCCCCGACGTCGCGGGGTGGCGCCCGGACAGGGCGTTCATGAGGGTGGACTTCCCCGCGCCGCTGGGGCCGATGATGCAGACGAATTCCCGGGGTTCGATGACCACGGTCACGTCGTCCAGGATCGTCAGTGGGCCCCGTCCGTCGGTGGAGGGGACCACCCGGGTCAGGTTCCTCCCCACCAGGCGGACGTTCCCGGTGCGGTCCGCCTGCTGGAAGCCGGTGCCGGTGAAGGTGAGGGCGAAGGGGCCGATGTCCACCCGGTCGCCGGGGCGCAGCACCGTGCCCCGGTCGATGCGGACACCGTTCACGAAGGTGCCGTTGGTGCTCCCCAGGTCCCGGATCCGCACCTCGGTGCCCGCCACCTCCAGCGCCGCGTGCCGCCGGGAGACGTTGGGGTGATCCAGCCGGTGGATCCCCGGCCCCGCCAGGCGGCCGATGACCAGGCCGTCCGACAGGGGGATGGGACCGGGGGTACCTGGGCCTCCGGAGTGCCCGTCGCCCGACGCCACTTCGGTGGACCTCGGATGGAATCCCGACGCCACTCCCGTGGCGGCCCCTTCGCCATGGGCTCCGTCGTTGGCCCGGCCGCCGTTGGCGCGGCCCTCGGTGCCCCGACCGTTGCTGAACACCAGCCGCTGCCCGGCAAACCGGATTTCATCCCCGTGGGAGAGGGTCACCGGTCCGGCCAGGAGGTGTCCGTTCACCAGGGTGGGAACGCGCGTAGAGATCGGTTCAATGCCGAAGTGCCCGGCTCGCTGGAGGATGCGGGCCTGCTCCCGGGAGCAGCCGGGGTCGTCGGGGAAGGGGAGGTCCGCGTCGGCGGAGCGCCCCACCACCCAGGGTCCCGATCCCTCCAGGGCCAGGGGGCGGCTTCGTCCATCGACCCGGAGTTCGGGGGCTTGAGGCACGCCGGGGGCTCCGTGGGGCGGAGGGGAATCAAATGGGCTTTGCTGTCCAGTGCGCAGGACCCGGGTCATTCCGTGCACCGGGTCGGCCGGTCATCCTCGGGGAAGCTCCGCCAGGGAGCAACCGGCCCCGGTGCGGATCGACCGGTATCGGGTCACGATCTGTGGTCGATGTCCGGCCGGATGAGGGGGCACACTGGCCTTCTACGCACGGAGACGATAGAGAAGATGCAGAAGAAGGGGAGAATCCGGCCCGCTTCGGGCGAAGGAGGGAGGAGCGATGGGTGACGATCTGAGGCAATGTCCGGGCTGCTTCCTGGAGGCGTGGGCCGGGGGCCCGTGCCCCCGGTGCGGCTACCGGCTGGACCCCGGGGCCTACCCCACCGCCCTCCCTCCGGGGACGGTGGTGTCCAAGTACACGGTGGGCCGGGTCCTGGGGAAGCCGGGGGGCTTCGGCATCACCTACCTGGCCTTCGATCCGGTGCTGAACCGGCGCCTGGCCCTGAAGGAGCTGATGCCCCGGGAGCTGGTGGCCCGGCATCCGGACCGGGAGACGCTCCACGTCCAGACCCGGGACGACGAGGCCCTCTTCCGCTACACCCTGACGTCGTTCCTCAACGAGGCGCGACTGGTGGCCCAGTTCGGGCACCCCAACCTGGTGCGGGTGCTGGACTACTTCGAGTCGAACGGGACGGCGTACTTCGCCATGGAGTACTACGAGGGCCGGACGCTGGCCGAGCACGTGCAGGCCTCCGGCGGCCGCCTCTCCGGAGACGAGGCGGTGGCCCTGATCCTCCCGCTCCTGGATGCGCTGGACTACATCCACACCCAGGATGAGCCGGTGCTCCATCGGGACATCAAGCCGGCCAACATCTACATCACCGGGCGGGGCACCCCCATCCTGCTGGACTTCGGGGCCGCCCGGGTGGCGCTGGGGCAGCAGAGCCGCTCGCTGTCCGCGGTCCTCACGCCGGGGTTCGCTCCCTTCGAGCAGTACTCCACCCGGGGGATCCAGGGGCCCTGGACCGACGTCTACGGCTGCGCCGCCACCCTCTACTTCCTGGTGACGGGGCAGGCTCCGCCGGAGGCGAGTATCCGCCTGGAGGACCCCCGGGTGGAGCCCCCTGGCCGCTTCGCCCCGGAGCTGTCGCCGGTGGTGGCCGAGGCCATCGTCCGGGGGCTGGGCTTCCGGCCGGAGGAGCGGCCCCGGTCGGCTGCGGAGTTCCGGGATCTGCTCACCGGGCAGGCGCAGGCCGGGGAATCGGCCACCGAGGTGTTCGTGGGAGGCGTGGGGGCCACGGATCGGCCGCCGCTGCGAGGGGCCGCGCCGGCGGGGGCGGCGTGGGATCGTCCCACGGACCAGGCGCCGGTGGGAAGCGGGGAGAGGCCCACCGTGGTGGCTCCGCTGTCGGGGGCCGGCGGGTACGGGAGCACCACTCCGCCTCCCGGGGCCGATGCCACCAGGCTGGCCTCCGCCGGGGCGTCCTTCGCCGGCGGGGCAGGGGGGGCGGCGTCCCCGGTCGGGGCGGTTGGGTCTGCGTCCCCATCCGGGTCGGCCGCGGGCGCTGGCTCGTCCTCCGGTGGCGGCAGCCGCACGAAGCCGGCCCTCCTGGCTGCGGCCGCGGTGCTGGTCCTGGCCTCGGGGGCCTGGGGGATCACCCGCATGGGCGGGGACAGCGCAGGGGGGGACCCGCTGGTGGCCGATGCGGCGGCGGCCGTGGAGGCGGCTGCGGAAGAGGCCGGAGAGGCCGCAGGAGACCCCCCGGTGCCGGACCGCACCACCCTGGCCTCCCAGGACACCGGCGGGGCCTCCGCCCAGGCACCCCCGGAGGCTCCCCCGGCAACGGAAGGTGGCGCTGCGACGGCGGCCACAGGTGGCGCGGCGGGTCAGGGGAGTGCCCCCGCCACGTCCGGAGCCGCGTCCACCGGAACCCAGACCGCCGCCGCCCCGGCCACCGGCGTCCTGGTCATCGTCTACGGCGATGACTCCGGGGGTGCGAATCAGGTGGAGTCGGCCCTGCTCCGCTCCCTCCTGGGGCGCAGCGGCCTGCAGGCGCTGGATGCCAGCGCCCTCTCCATGATCCGGGGCGACCAGCAGGCGGTGGAGGCGGCCAACGCGGGGAACTTCTCCTCGCTGGCGGCCCTGGGGCGACAGCACGGGGCCGAATTCCTGGTGGTGGGGGACCTCACCACCCGCGCCCAGCCCTCCGTGGGGCAGTTCTTCGCAGGAACCGCAGAGATGGACATGAAGATGTACCGGGTCTCCAGCGGAGATCTGGTGGATGCGAACACCTTCCGCATCGAGCCGGGGGAGACGGAGCTGGCCCTGAGCGAAGGGGAGGCCCGCTCCCGGGCGGCGCAGGCCGCCGGTTCCGAGGCCGCACAGGCGGCGCAGGCCTGGCTGGCACGGGCGATGCGTTGATCCAGACGATCCGGGATGTCGCGATGTCGACATCCTCACCAACCACAGGGAGAAACAGGACCATGAAGGGACGAGCGGGCTTCATCAGGGGGGCGGTCCTTACGCTGGCGGGAATCCTCCCCGCCGCGATGCCGATCCACGGGCAGGAGCGGCCCCGGGTGGCCGTGATCGACTTCGACAACCGCACGGATTGGTGGGGGCAGCAGCTCGGAAAGAGCGCCGCCGGCCAGCTCACGGTGGCCCTGGTGCGCAGCGGCGAGTTCGTGGTGCTGGAGCGGCAGCAGGTGGAGGCGGTCTACGACGAGTGGGCCCGGGGGCAGTCGGGAGCCGTCACCGCCGAAACCGCTATGGAGATCGGGCGGCTCCTGGGGGCCGAGTACCTCATCACCGGCGAGTTCACGAACTTCAACATCAACCAGCGCCAGGCCCGTGTGAGCCGGATTCCCGGCATGGATCGACTGGGTGGCGTCGGGGCCAGCGAGACCCGGGCGGAGAGCGCCATGAACGCCCGGGTGATCAGTGTCACCTCGGGGGAGATCGTGGCAGCCAGTCAGCAGAGCGGGAACGAGGTGCTGGGACGAGGTCTGTCCACCGCGGTGCTCTCCACCGCCTCCCGGACCGACTTCAACGAGACGCTGGCCGACCAGGCGCTGGCGCCGGTGGTGGAGAAGATCGTGGAGGATCTCCTGGACCAGAAGGACCGGATCGTCGCCACGGGGATGGCCGGGCCCACGGTGGCTCCTGCCATCGCCGGGATGGGGAACGATGGCTCGGTCTACATCGACCAGGGGCAGAACGCCGGGATGGAGGTAGGGCGCCGCTTCAATGTTCTCCGGGTGGTGGACGAGATCCGGGACTCGGCGGGGAACCTGCTGGACCAGGTCACGGAGCGGGTGGGGGTCATCGAGGTGAGCCGGGTGCTCTCCCAGTCCTCCATCGCCACCGTGATGGAAGGAGAGGTGGCGGAAGGGGATGTCCTCGAACCCGCCGGTGGCTGAGGTCGCGGCGGCTCCGGGACCCATCCCCCTGCATCCCGAGCGGATCCGATGACGCCGACGCTCCGGTTCACCACCGGTTCCATGGCGGGCCGTGCCTTCCCGCTGGCCGAGGGGGAGACCCGGGTGGGGCGGGACCCCTCGGTGGAGCTCCCCATCCCGGAGGCGGATCAGCGCTTCGTGTCCCGGATCCACGCGGTGCTGATCCGGGACGGGGACCGGGTGGTCCTGGAGGACCGGGACAGCACAAACGGCACGCTGGTGAACGGGGAGGCGGTGCGCCGGGTGGCCCTGGCCCACGGGGACGAGGTGCGCTTCGGGCGGCAGGGTCCGGTGGCCCGTTTCGAGGGGGCGGTGCGAGAGGCGTTCCGCACGGAGCTGGCCGGGAGCGGAGCCGGGGACGACGTCTCCACCCGACTGGCGGGGGCGGGGGAGGCTCTGCCGTGGCCGCGACCTGGGGCAGACGCCTCCGGCTCCAGTGACGGTGCCAGGGCGGTGCCTCCGGGATCCTCCGTTCCGCCCCCGAACTTCCAGTCCCCCCGGCAGCCTCCGCACTCTCCACCTCCGGTCCCCGCGGGGACCGCACCCTCCTCCCCCGGAGAGCGCCCCTCGCAGCTCGTCCGCCGCCTGGTGGATGAGGCCCTGGCCCGGGAGGGGCCCCGGCGGAAGGGGCGCCCGGTGCTCTTGGCGCTGGGGGTGGTGGCCCTGGTGGGGATGGCGGCGCTGGGGTCGCGCTGGATGGCCCCGGCGGCCGGAAGCGAGGACACCTTCCGCGCCCTGGCCGAGGACTACACCGAGCGGGTGGTGCTGGTGGAGGTGGGGGTGCAGGTGGGGGAGCAATACATCAAGCTGAGCAACGGGAGCGGCTTCGTGGCCGATCCCGCCGGCCTGATCGTCACCAACAAGCATGTGGTCCGGGGCGAACTCTACACGTCGTCCATGGCGTGCATCGCCGAGTCCTTCCGCCGGCGCCGCCTCTCCTTTGCGGATGCCCGGGTGATCTCGGTCTGGCAGGGTGGGACCCCCTTCCGGCAGAATCCAACGCAGAGCGCAGGGGATCAGGGGCTGGGCTTCAGCAGCAGCCTGGGGACGCTGGAGCTGGCCGCCTCCGCCCCGGACAACCTGCAGCCGGCCCGGACGGTGGGGTGCTCGGACTTCTTCGGCGGGGCCAACTTCAACCTCTCGTGGCGGGGCCACGCCACCGACAACAATGACCTGGCGGTGCTCCGGGTCACGGATTCCCTTCCAGCCATTCCCCTGGCCGACGACGTCCCCGAGGCCGACGCCCCGGTGATGGTGTTCGGCTTCCCCAACGGCGTGACTCCCCTGGAGACCAACGAGGCCGAGCCGCTGCGCCGCACGGGGCGGGTGCTCCGGACCCAGGAGACCATCCAGATCGATGCCGTGGTGCTGCACGGGAACAGCGGAGGGCCTCTCATCGACGCCCGGGGCGACGTGGTGGGCATCACCACCCGGGGCCCGGCGGAGACCCTGAACATGGCCATCCGGGTGGACCACGCCCGCCGGCTCCTGGACCGGGTCCGGCAGGGGGCCGACGGGTGACGGAGGCCTGGCGAAGGACCGCCCCCACCCCCCCCATCCGCTGGGCCTCCGCCTCGAGGGCCGGTGGGCACCGCGTGAACCAGGACGCGGTGGGGGGAGAGGAGGCGCCGCCCCTGGTGCTCCGGGTGCTGGCCGACGGCCTGGGGGGGCACGCCCGGGGAGAGGAGGCCGCGGCGCTGGTGGTGGAGCACTGCTGCGCGCTGTTCCAGCAGGCTCCGTCGCTCCGGGCCGGGGCCGCGGAGGCGCTGGTCCGCCGGGCCCACGAGAGCCTTCTCCAGGCGGAGGGGGACGGGGACGGGGCCCGGGGAAATGGCATGCGGAGCACCCTGGTGCTCCTGGTCACGGACGGGGTCTCCGCCCGCTGGGCCCATGTGGGGGACTCCCGGCTGTACCACTTCCGGAGGGGGCGGGTGCTCCAGCGGACCCGGGACCACAGCGTCCCGGAGCTCCTGGTGAAGGCCGGCGACATCCGGGACGACGAGATCCGGGGACACCCCGACCGGAACCGCCTCCTGCAGTCGCTGGGTCAGCCCGGTCCGCTGCGGATCACCGAGTCGGAGTTGGTGACGGTGGAGCCCGGCGACGCCTTCCTGCTCTGCTCGGACGGGTGGTGGGAAGGGGTGTCCGGGGACGCCATGGCCGAAACGCTGGAGCAGGCGTCGGATCCCCAGGGGTGGCTGGAAGCCATGCTGGGCCTCCTGGAGGCCCGCCCGGGCGGGGTGGACCCGCTGGACAACTTCACGGCGACGGGGGTGTGGGTGGGGTAGGGGGGAGCGACGTTCCCCCGGGGATTCGCCTGCCGCTGGGGTCGGTCCCCGTCAGCCCTCCACGGGCGGCAGCCGTCCCACATCCAACCCCAGCGACTCGAAGATCTCCTGGACGCCCTCCCGGTTCCGCGGGTAGTCATCGGGGGCGTATTGCCGCACGACCTCCAGGAGTGCCAGGAGCGCCTCCTCCACCAGGTCGAGGCGCTTGAAGCTCTCGAAGCGCTGGTACGCCGCGATGTGCACCTCCACCAGGGCCGTGTGGTTCCCCTCCCCCTGGAAGTGGGCGATGCAGAGGGCGTAGAGCTCCCTGTAGCGGTGGATGTCGTCGGAGGAGCCGTAGTCGGTCTCCGGGTCGAGGATCGACATCTCCAGCAGGTAGGCCCGGTGGAGGAGGTCGTCGTCGCCGACGCTGCGAAAGCACCCCTGGGCCCGATGCAGCAGCTCGAAGGCGAGGGGGGCATCGTAGGTTCTGTAGCGGGCGGTGTGGGCCTGCGACAGGTAGATGCTCCCCGCACTCCTCTGGTCGTCGGCGGCCAGCGCCTGCTCCAGGCAGGCCGCTTCGATGGCGCGGATCCGCTCGTCCTGGCCCACCAGCTTGTCGAGGGCCGTCGTGAGCTTCAGCCCGAGGTCGACGGCGGCGGTGCGGTCCCCGGCGGCGACGGCGCCTTCGTACAGGGCTTCGTAGAGCGACGCGGCCTTCTCCAGCAGCGGGGTGAACTCGAGTCCGGGGGGGAGGGTGGCCACGAAGCCTTCGAAGGCGTCCCAGTCATCGAAGGTCAGTAGGTGCCCGGCCAACGACGGCTCCCGGTTGAACTCGAAGCACCACGCCATGAAGGCGATGTCGTAGTGGAGCCCCGCCTCGTCGAGGCTTCCGGGGGCGACCTGCGAGAGGGCCTGCTCGTATGAGGTTGGCGTCATGCCGCGGGTCATCCCATGGGGGAGAGGGTGGCGTCCACCTCCCTGCCAGGAGGCGCGGACGGAGGGGGTGATGTGTACCTCCCGGCCTCGATCTGCGCCCGCAGTCCCGTCTGGACCACATCCCAGCCGAGGAGCGGGCGGGTCGCCACGGCCCGGGCCGACCAGGCGGGGAGCTCCGGGAGAGCGCTGGCGACGGCATCTGCCAGGTGGTGCAGCCGACCCTGTTCCAGCCACTCCGCGGGATAGACCCGGCCCAGACCCGCTCCCTCGAAGCGGTGGAAGCCCGGCGAACGAGGGACGAAGACCGGCGTGCCGCAGGCCAGGGCCTCGTCGGCGGCCATGCCGTGGGTCTCGGTGGTGCACGCGCTCAGGAGGAGGGAGGAGGCCCGCAGCTCCTCCGCCAGGGCCCCGGGGGGGAGCCACCCCGTGAACCGGGTCCCCGTCGAGGGGGGGAGCGCGGCCTCCAGGGTCCCTCGAAGAGGGCCGTCTCCGCAGACAACGAGCTCGGCGTTCGGGACCCGCCCCCGCAGCCCGGCGTGGAGCTCAGGCAGGTGCTGCGCCCCCTTCTCCAGGGTGAGGCGCGCCACGAAGACCACCCTCAGCGGGGCGCCATCAGGGCGGGGGCCCGGGGTGAAGACATCGAGATCCACGCCGCACAGCGCGGCGGGATGGATGGGAAGGCGAACCCCCAGCCCCCGGTAGTAGGGGGTCAGGGCCTCGTTGCCGATGACGAGGCTGGTGAAGTTGCGATTGAAGAAGCCGGCCCACCGCCAGCGGACGAAGCGCCGGACGCTCTCGAGACGGATCAGCGGGTGGTGGGACGCCACGATGTAGCGCTCGGTCAGGGTGTGGGCGAGGGCGACACAGTGCGCGCCGACGCTCCGCGCGGAGGCAAGGCCGGCGATGGGCTTGGGTCCCACGGGGACCATCAGGTAGGGGATCAGGAGCTCCGGGTCGTGAAAGAGCACCAGGGTGGGCCTGAACGCCCGGAGCGCCTGGTCGATCTGGCGGGCGCCGCGCCAGCTGGGCGAGCGCGCCTCCTGCCTGCCGGGGAAGGCGGGGACGGTGTGGAACTCCAGCTGTTGGCAGGCCAGGGGGTGGGTCTCGGCCAGCCAGGGGGACGCCACGCCCGCCGGGCGCCGGGGGCGGACGAAGAGGACCTCGTGCCCCTGCTCGTGGAGGACCCGGGCCTGGTGATAGCCTGAGATGGGCATCCCCCCGAGGAACTGCGGCACGACGACGGCGATCCGCTCCCCCTCCCGGGGAGCGTGCCCGGCGGCCCCGGGCGTCTTCATCGTGTCGTCTCCAGCGGCTCGCCCGGCGGGGCGGTCCAGGCTGCCGCAGGGACCGGGACACCGGCGGCGCGGAGGGCGTTGGCCCGGGTGACCCGGGCGGCTCCCACCATCAGCGCGGAGGTGATGTCCCCGAGGTGACGCCGCTCCGGCGCCGCCAGCGGGGTTTCTGCCACCCAGTCGTTGAAGGCGCCCAGGGCCGGCCCGCTCCAGATCTGGAAGTCGGCCTGACGCCCCGGGTCACCCGCCTGGGCCCAGCGACTCGAGAGCCCCAGGTACCAGCGGAAGGTGAAGGCCATCCGGGCCCGGGGGTCCGACGCGCACCGGTCGGCCTCCCGGGGATCGTTCTCCTGGAGCCAGGCCCGGGTGCGCCCCCAGACCTGCTCCAGGGGCTCACGGAAGATGTCGGCCTCCAGCGACGCGCGCTCCGCGTCGGGGATCGCCTCGAGGGACGGGTAGCGGCGGAAGAGCTCCCACAGGCGGTTGGCGCGTCCCGGGAAGAGGGTGCCCTGCTTGAGGACCTGCACCCGGGCGCCGGCCTCGAACATGTCGCCTGCGGGGGCCAGGGCGAAGTCCGCGAGCCCGGCCTCGGCGAGCATGGCTTTGACTCCATCGCTGGTGCCTGCCTCCACCGCGGCCTGGTTGATGGATCCGGTGAGGATGTAGTCGGCACCGGCGCCGAAGGCCGCGGCCGCCCCCATGGGATCGCCGATCCCCCCGGCGGCGCCGATGAAGGGGAGCTCGTCGGGCGACCGGTGGCCCAGGGTGCGGTCCCGGAGCCGTCGGATGGCCGGCAGGATCACGATGAGGGGGCGGCTGTCGGTGTGCCCCCCCGAGTCCGCCTCCACCGTGACGTGACTCGCCACCGGGAGCCGGGCGGCCCGGTCCGCCTCGGCCCGGGTGAGGTGGCCCCGGGCCACCAGCGTGTCGAGGAGTGCGGCCGGTGGCGGCGCCAGCAGCTGCTGGGCGACTTCGGGGCGGGAGACCTTGGCGAAGAGATGGCGGGATCGCTGGACCGAGCCGTCCCCCCGGGTGGTCATCCCGGAGGCGGCAAAGCGCACGAGGCCAGGGGTGAGGCCCAGGAACGCCGAGGCACTCCGCCGCCGCACCCCCCGCTGGAGATA
>Ga0076930_100350_pt1 | contig 49554 bp, 46 predicted proteins | sample HotLakConsoUCCRE_FD_71149 | JGI IMG/M metagenome (GOLD analysis project Ga0076930, IMG submission 71149) | Hypersaline microbial mat communities from Hot Lake, Washington, USA - Hot Lake Consortium UCC-RE (version 3) (version 3) ...
CGGGCGGCGATGAGTCCTGACTACATGCTCACAGTGTTGACCGCAGCCCTGCCTCAATAGCATAAATTTCCAGGGATTTTCTTGCGGTTACCCTGGCGTGCAGACCCTCTACGATGGGTTGGCGATCGCCTTCCATTACTTTGCAACCAGGAGTTGAAACGATGTTGAAAATTAAACTATTTGGCTTAGCGGGTGCGATCGCCCTCGTTGGCATGGTGACCGCTTGTACCCCGCAGTCCCCGACCACAACCCCCGAAGCTGAAACAGGAGTCGAATCTGCAGAAGGGCGGGCTACCTATAGCGAGGTACCCTTACCCCCGGCAGACCAACTGGTAGGTACTGACCCTGAACAAATCGCCCTGGATGCTTTTGGCATGGAGGAGCCGGGGGAAGGTAATTTCACCCAGGAGGTGACGGTGGTTGAGCAGACCACAACGGATGCCGTCGTCACCCTGACCCAAACGGGGCTGCTGGATGACTCGGTAGAAGGTATGCGTTACTGGCTGGAATTTACCGCCGCCGACAATCAGTGGGAGATGGTGTGGGCCGGACGCCAGGTGCGCTGCCAACCCAACCGGGGCTCCCAGGAATGGTCAACGGACCTGTGTAGCTGATGCCTTATTAAGTTTTTGAGGTTGATGAATGCTCTCTCGCCTCTGGAAAGCTACCCTGCTCTGGGTGGCGATAGCGGCGATCGCCCTGCAAGGGACCGTGGCCCCCGCCCGACCCCGAATTTACGGGAAAAATCGGCGACACCTACAAAGATTCGGTGCCCAGCTATTACCAGCCGATTAAAGCCCCGGCAGCCTCCCCCAACGTCCTACTGATTTTGCTGGTGATGTGGGATTTGGCATGACCTCCACCTTTGGCGGTCCGGTGCGGGCTGGTCGCTATTCGTGAAGGACGGCAAGCCCAACTTCCGCTACACGGTGTTTGAGATCGGCGATGTCACTATCCCTGGCACCGTGAAGCTGCCCGAGGGAGCGGTCACCCTCAAAACCGAGTTCATCCCCGATGGCGTTCCCGAAGGGGCTGGCACCTTGAAGCTGTACGTCAACGACCAGCCAGCCGGGGCAGGGCATTTGAGCCAAACCCTCTTCCGTCACGGTCTGGAGCCTTTTGAAGTGGGGCGCGACTCGATTACGGCGATCGCCCCCGAATACCAGGATCAGGGCAAGTTCGAGTTCACCGGCCAGATTGAGCAGGTGGCCTTTGCGTTGAAGTAAATGCTAGCCCCAGATTTCCGGGTTCTTCGAGAACCCGGAGATCTGGTTTTGCAAATGCCTCTTAAATGAATCAACCGATTGACATCAATCAACACATCCGGAAACGCTAGCGGCGTCAGACTGCCAGTTGTGTAGTGAGTACAGTCCCCCCAATTCAAAATTCATAGGAATGGATCATGTAGAAAGTCAAACCACTCAAATAATTGCTTCTGTCCCTGCATTTACCATGAAAAGTAATGCATCTCGATTCTATGAAGGAGATGTTTTACAGCGTTTCCCTGCCTGGTGAGGTACACCTCTTCACCTATACATAACATAAGGGTTTGAGGCTATCAGTATGTACCTCATTGGACTGAGAACCGCTATGTACGGTTGCCTCCGGCCTTATTTAAATAAAATCGCACAAGCTACTTTCGATGGATTAGCATCGGCTGAATTTATCATTTTCTAGATACGACCATACTTAAAAAGGCTTTATTGCATCAATAAATTTTGGTCACTAGCTGCCTCCATGGGAGGCAATTTTAGGGATTCAAGACATAACTATCCGGCATACCCAGGTGGGTCATGTGATTGAGAGCAGCACAAGCCAATAGAAGTTCGGCAGCTTGGTGATTAAAGGGGCGACGAGAACAAGTGTTGCCGAAGATCGTTTTGCAGCGAAACATCATGGTTTCGGCTAGAGACCGTCGATGATATCCACGCTCGCGTTTCCACTCGGCTCGCCCCACCTCGGCGATACGGTTGAGGGTTTGATTACGGGCGTGGGTTTCTCCCTCTTGGTCCCAATATGGGGCATCCGCTCGCGGTGGCATCTGGGCCTGAGCCCCCCGCTCGGCCATGGCGTCATCACCAGCAAAAATAAATTCGGAACGAGTCTAGGGCGTTTCAGCCGATCAATGTCCCTCAATGAAGCTTGATCTGAACGAGGTATCAAGGGTTTCAGTCTGAAGAATTTTTGAATTTACAATTGCTGCGTCATCACACTTGCGCTGGTCGTACGCCCCATCCGCCGAAACGGCCTCAATCTCACCATCAATGCTGTCTAATAACTCACAATGTTTATGCAACAACGCCACTGTTGTGTTGTCTTCAGGTTGATGATTGTAAGTTTTACCGAAGAGGTTTGTAGCCTCTGATGAAATAAACTACTCTGAAAACTACGGAGAGATTTAGATCGCGACGGAGTGGATTGACGGTTTGGCCTCCATCGCCAGCCCCGCTCCTCTGCAAGGAGAGACTCGTTTTGGCAAAACGGAAGGGAATTCTTAAACAGGTGGCTGAGCTGGAGGCTTCTGATCAAGCCCTAGATCAGCAGTTGGAAAGTCTGATGGAGCAGCGCAAATACCCTCAGGCGATTCGTAAACGACAGCAGGCGCTCAAACGAAACCCCAAGCAGAGCCTGAGGATTTCAGAGGCTGACATCTACCTGCAACAAGGGCAAGACGAGTTGCAAGTAGGTCGTCTTGCCCAGGCCGAAAACGCTTTATCCCAGGCTTTTGCGCAGGTGCAAAACGAGGAAACCTACTACTGGTTGGCGAAGTGCTTTGTCGCCCAGGAAAAGCTGACAGAAGCCCTGGAGCTGTTTCAATCAGCTTTTGACGATAAATCGCTGCCCAAGAACTTAGGGGGTGGCTATCTCAAACTCCTGTTCCTGGCAGATCAGGTGGACCGGGTGGAGAAGCTCGTCCACAAACAGGCGCAACGCTTCTATGCGCCGCATCTGCACTGGGCGAGAGGGGTTTTAGCCCTCCAGGCGGATGATCCTGAAGCGGCCTTGGCGCACTTTCGAAAAATGGGGCGAGTGGCGAGCCCTGGGGATGATGTGGGAGCTTGGCAAGCCTATGCGCATCAGCGGTTGGGGCAATGGGCTGAGGCCAAACAACGGTTGAGCATGGTGAAACTCCCTTTGAGAAATCCACTGTCTTTGGGACATCCACTGTTGCGGCCGTTGCGGACTCAACATCCAGCGGTACAGCAGTTGACCCTGGCTCAGGTAGCCCACACCGGAGAGCCCGTAGCGGAATATATCGACCTGAAGCAGCCTGATCTCCCCAATGCGATGACGGCTTGGGTGTTGGATTGGTTGCACCTGCTCGACGAAAAGAACTTCCACGACGCTGCTCATCTTTACTTGGCGATGCCCCCTGACGTGAAGGCGGCTTATCCAGAACTGGCAGCGCTCTATCGGCCCTTAATGTTGCTGGCGGGTGAGCAGGCCCAACGCGAGCAAGAGCTGGATTGTACGGCGACTTTTTGGAGCCATGTCGTACAGCAACCCGCGTTTGACCCCAAGCTGGCGGTGCAGCTCTATCCGGTGCTGGATCAGGTGGGTGATCATCGGGAAGCGCAGCAACTGGTGAAACAACTGCTACGGTGGGTGCCAAAAGAGGCCAAACAAAATCCTGCCGCTTGGCCCGAGGCACGGCGACAGTCTACCCTGGCAAAACTCCATTGCTGGCTGGCCGATAGCCAAATGGCCACCGGGCAGCGACGAGAGGCGCAACGCAGTGTTCAAGAAGCGGAGCAGCTGGCTCCTGAACATCCGGATGTGATCGGTCGTAAAGGGTTAACAGCGGCCATGCAGAAGGACTCGGTCACAGCGATCGCCCAGCTCACCCAAGCACTGGCATCCGGCTGTCGGCATCCTGAAGTTTATATTGCCTTATTGCAGGAACTAGAGGCCGATCCTGAAGCCCAAAGAGAGATTCGGCTGAAATATGGCAAACATTTCGGGGATCTGTCCGCCGAGACGGAAGTGCTCATGCCCGCCTGGGTAGAAGCGTTGGTATTGCAAAACTATGCCTTGATGGAGCAGGTGGTGGCCGACCAGCAGAAACTCACTGCCCCCGTTAAGGCGTTGCAAATTTTTCTAGAGGCGGCGGCGGATGAGCCGAGCAGCAGCCAGAAGATTACCCTCAACCAGGCGATCGCGGTGCCCCAGTGGGATCAGCTCCTGCAATCCGTTTCTCCCGAGGAACAGGTCGATTGCTTAACCACCATTTATATCGCGGTGCAAAACCATGCCAAGCGCAACAAAAAAGGGATTGCGGCGCTGCAAAGCCGTTATGACCAGCAGATCTTTGCGCTGATTCCGGAGGTGCCGAAAGCGGCCTTAGCCCACCTGATGCTCTTGCCGATCAAGAAACTGCCAAATGAACGCTTAGCGATCGCCGTGCAGGCGTCATTAAGCCGTTCGCCTCAGCCCGGCAACCTGTTGGCTGACGCGCAATTGCACCTGCGACGATTTAGTGGTGAGTCGGGGTTTCGCCCGTTTATTGAGCAGCAGCTCCAGCAAGAGCCGCAGAATCCTCGCTTGCTGTTAGCTAAAGCCACGCTGTTTCCGGCCCGCTCTCTTCAGTATCAAACGTTGTACGATCAGGGGTTTGACATCGCTCGTCGTTTGCAAGATGCGGCTGCTCTCCAGGCTTACCGCGAGGAAGATTGGGTCGTTGCGCACAAGGCGACAGGGCGAGTATTGGGCGATCAGGCAGGCAAGCTGGGGGATCCGAGTCAAATCGATATGATTGACATGCTGCAACGCATGGCCCGAGAGGCATTCGGCATGGATCTGCCGCCAGACATGATCGAGCAGATGTTGCCGGAGCTAGTTGCCCAAATGGGGGGAGCCGGGTTTGATGACGACTACGACGAGGATGAGGATGAGGATGAGGATGAGGACGACGGTTTCTTCTTCCTCCCGCCCCCGCCCCCGCGAGGCAAGAAGAAAAAACGCAAATCCTTTTTTGATCTTTAGAGACTAGACCGCAGACCTATGCCAGACCACTACGCTCAGCTTGGCCTTGCCCCCGGAGCCAGTCCGGCGGAAATTAAGGCCGCCTACCATACCCAGCTTAAGGAGTTTCCGGCCCATACCCATCCGCAGGAATTCAAAGCCACTCGCGCCGCTTATGAAGCCTTGCGCAAAGCGCCTCCAGGCGGGGATGATATTTTTGAGGTGAGCCCCATCCCGGCGGAACTCGATACAGCGACCTTGGCTCAGCTCAAGCAGCGGGCGATCGCCGCCGTTGAAGTGTCTCTCAAAGACCTGATCCGTTCGACCTTTTGACCCTCTAAAGTGAGTACTGTTGAGCATTACCGTCAGCCGATAGCGAAGACCATGACCCGATCGCCCCGAGAACTGGCTAACCAAAAAATTCAGCTACGCAAACAGCAGGAAACCCTACTCCGCGACTTGCTCACGGTGGTAGATGCCCTCGATCGAGCGGCGGCACACTGGCAACAAGCGGAGACGAACCATCAGTCCACCCCGCCGCCCCGTCTTCATTGGTGGCAGCGACTGCTGCGGTGGTTGGGGTGGTCCAGGCGAGACACGAGATCCCCGGAGGCCTACTTAACCGTCGCGGTGGCCGACGTGGTGGGCAGTGCCCGCGAAGGCGTCGATATGATTCGTCAGTCCATGCTAACGGTGTTAGATCAGCATCAGGTGGTGCCGATCGCGGCCCAGGGACAGCCCTTCGACCCGAGCCAAATGCACGCCCTGGCCCAACAACCTGACGCCTCAGTGCCCCCCAATACGGTGATTCAAGAGGTGGTGCGGGGCTATCGCTGGCAAGATCGACTGTTGCGAGAAGCCCAGGTGATTGTGGCGGCGGGGCCAGCTACTGCTCCGCCGGCGGAGCACTAACCCGCTGGATGGGCCGAGAACTATGCCCGCAGGCGGGCTTGCTCCTTGACATTCGTCCTGATTGCATCGAATTCACTCTACGGTAGAGACTCATGGGAAACGTTGTCGGCATTGATTTAGGGACCACCAATTCGGTCATCGCGACGCTGGATGAGGGTCAACCCTGGGTGATCCCTGACGAGGATGGCGAACTGTTGCTGCCGTCGTTTGTGGGGATGAGCGATCGCGGCGAGCTGTTAGTCGGTCAGGCAGCGCGGCGACAGTATGCGGCGGCCCCGGAACAGACGGTAAAGTCCATTAAGCGGCAAATGGGCACCGATCACCAGGTCACCCTGAACGATCGCACCTACAGCCCCCAGGAAATCTCGGCGGTGATTTTGCGATCGCTCAAGCAGCGGGCCGAAACTATCTTGGAAACGGAGGTGACCCAGGCGGTGATTACCGTGCCCGCCTACTTTACCGATGCCCAACGGCAGGCCACCAAAGAAGCGGGCGAGATCGCGGGCTTTGAGGTGCTGCAAATTCTCAACGAACCGACGGCAGCGGCATTGGTATTTGATGTCGGCACCGAGGAAACCGAAAACATCCTCGTGTACGACCTGGGCGGGGGCACCTTCGATGTTTCTATTGTGGAAATTACAGGCGACGTGACCGAGGTGCTCGCCAGCCACGGCAACAACCGTTTGGGGGGCGACGACTTTGATCGGCAATTACAACGCCATCTCAGCGATCGCTTCTTACAAGCCCACGGGGTCGAAGTGCCCACTGATCCGGCCACCCAAGCTCGTCTGTTAATGGCGGCGGAACAGGCCAAAATTGACCTCAGTGCCAACGCCTTTGCCACCGTGCGCGAACCCTTTCTGGTCAGCCAGGGCGACACCGCACTGCACCTGGAAACCGAAATTGCCCGCGAAGATTTTGAAAACCTAATCAAGCCTCTGCTCAAAGAAACCCTGGACGCGATCGACCGCGCTTTGAGCGATGCTGATCTGGCTGCCGATGACGTTGACCGCGTCGTTTTGGTGGGCGGCTCCACGCGCATTCCCCTGGTGCAGTATCTGGTCGAAGCCCACCTGCCTGATACTCCCGTCAACAGTTTCGAGCCTGACCTCTGTGTGGGGTTAGGGGCGGCGCTGCAAGCTGGCGTGCTGTCAGGAGAGGATGTAGACGCAATTTTGGTGGATGTTACCCCCCACTCTCTGGGGATTGCCGTCGTGATGGATACGCCGATGGGGCCGATGCCGGGGCTGTTTAGTCCCATCATTCCGCGAAACTGCGTGATTCCGACCTCCCGCTCGGAGGTCTATGGCACTACAGTAGACGGTCAAGAAATCGTGGAGGTGGAAGTCTTTCAAGGAGAAAATGCGATCGCGCGCGAAAATGTTCCCTTAGGGGCCTTCAAAATTGAAGGGATTCCCCCAAAACCCGCCGGAGCTGTCGAGATCGAAGTCCACTTTGACTTCGACATCAATGGCATTTTGACCGTCACCGCTACCGAAAAAGGCAAAGGGCAGCAAAATTCGCTGGTCGTCAACGATGCCGCTACGGGCCGACTCTCTAGCCACGAACTCAACCAAGCCCGTGATGACATCGCCTCCCTCTTTAACCGGATTGCCTTCTCCTCGGAAGAGGAAGAGTAGGTGTAGCGGCGCGCAAACACTTTGGGTGCTCCATTTTTCGCGATCGACCAGGTCGATGATGCGGGCGAGCTTGGCGGGGTCCTGGATTTTGTTTTGGGACTTGGTGAAGATCTGGCCCAGGAGTCCTTTCTGCTGGCCGAGGGTGCGCAGCACGTTGACGTAGTGGGTTTCTAGCTCTGCGCCTTTTTTGGTGCGGAGGCTATCCTAGTGGTAGCCAGTGGGATAGCCGACGTCTTTTTTGTAGGGGGGCTGGCTGTATTCGTCGGCCATTTTGAGGAACAGCAGGTAGGTGAGCTGTTTGAGGTAGTCGCCATAGCCGACACCATCATCCCGGAGGATGTCGCAGAAGCGCCAAACTTTGGAAACGATGCTGGCAGTGCTGTTCATGGATGGACGGTGTTTCCGTTAGCTAAAGATGCGGGTGAGACTCAACACAAAACCGGGCAGGACCGTTTCGCCAGAGAGGTGCTGGGGCGCTTCGAGGGTTTCAACCGCCTGATCGGGACGATAGATCTCGACCTGTCGATCTTGGGGGTTGATCAGCCAGCCTAGTTGCACGCCGTTGTCGCGATATTCCTGCATTTTGGTTTGCAGGGTGGCGAGCCGATCGCTGCCCGATCGCAACTCAATGACAAAATCTGGCGCGATGGGGGGAAACTTAGCGCGATCTTCAGGGCTGAGGGCTTCCCAGCGACTGGCTGCAATCCAGGCGGCATCGGGCGATCGCTCGGCCCCGTTTGGCAATTTGAAGCAGGTGGAAGAGTCGAAGGTGTAGCCCAGTTGGGTTTGGCGGTTCCAAAGACCCAGGTCAATGGCAATATCGGCATTGCGGCGACCGCTTTCCCCGCCAGTGGGTGACATGATGATGAGTTCTCCCTGGGCTGAGCGTTCAAATTTAACATCTGGGTTGGCCTGACAAAGCTGGTAAAAGACTTCGTCAGTCAGGGTGCCAACGGGGTCAAGGGTGATGGTGAAAGCAGTCATGGGCGGACTCCTTACGTTTCGAAGCGAATATGCTGCAATGATCGCACCTGGGCTATGGCGGCAAAGTCTCGATCATCATGAACCAATAGCGCTTGGTGGGCGATCGCGAGCTGAGCAATACAGCAGTCTATGGTGCTACGCACAGTGATGCCCTGTCGCCTCAGGTCGTAAAAAATGCGAGCGGCATTCGTCCAATCGTCGGGCAGCATCTCAAGATATTGCTGTCCGGTCAGATACTCGAATAGCAAGCCCTATTCTGATTCATCGCGGCTGCCCTGTAAGAGTTCTGTTTGGGTAAAGCGGGAAAGGGCATAGTCACGACCATCAATTAAGTCAGTGAGGGCGGCTTTGGCCGTGCCGGAGCGATCGCGAAAAACGGTAATCCAAACCGAGGTATCAATCATCAGCATGGCGAGTCTGGCGTAGCGCGCTGTAATCATAGTCATCTGCCAGTTGCACTTTACCGGCCAGATCTAACAAGTTCTTACGCTTTTTAGCCTGAATCAAAGCCTCTAACGCCTGATGCAACAACTCTTTTTTGGTTTTGGCGGTGGTCAGGCGAAAGGCTTCTTCAACGAGAGCGTCGTCCAATTCCACATTCGTTCGCATGGTTTGGCCTGAGTTATTGATGTGTATAAGTGTACACAAATACACACTAGACGAGATCAGCGGCTATGCTTTGTAGCCCTGACTTTACTTGCGCCCTGCTTTGCCTGCTCCCGCTCTGCCCGGATGCGCTCCAGCAGCACGGCGGCGGGCTCGTCGTTGGGGTCTTGGGGAACGAGTTTGCCTGCAAAGGCTTGCTTGAGGATGCTTTGGCGCAGGGCTTCGGCTTTTTTGAGGTTGGCTTCGATGTCGGCTTCGAGGCGATCGCAAATAGAAAGCCGCGATTCGATTTCTTCAACGATCTTTTCTTGCTCAGTCCTTGAACAAACAGGAACTTCTACGTCTCGGCAGATTTCCAGGGTGAGATTAAATTGTCCGGCAGTAGCTTTTGCTCTTGCAGACATCATATTAATTGCAGATTGTGATAGTAAGTAATAAGTAAAGAATTTGTTTGATACGGCATCTAATAACCTATATCTAGCGACAGCCTGATTGATATTCCACTCTTTGAAAGTATCAGGGATTAAAGAAACTTTTCCGAGAGGTGGGCCAACGATATTTATCAGGACATCACCTGGTAAAACTTTAGAATGCCCTAAAAATCCTCGATGGGTTTCATGGCTAACAAAAGTTGGATTAATAGAGAAATCAAGGGTTCTTCGATGGGTCAAGTTATAAACCCGAATATCTCATCAGTCAGGTGAACGGGAAGGCCAGAAAGGCGTCAAAATACAGTCACCATAACGACTTTGACGATTCCCCCCTATGCCTTCCCTAAAAACAGAGTGTACCGCAAGCCAACCCGAGCCTCCGATGACCTTTGGGAGTCTGGAGCAGCGGCCGATAGTGGCGAAGTTCAACGGTGGCAAGATCAGTTCGGACGCCGGACTACTCCTGATTCGTCTCGGCTGTCCTCGGCCCAGCTTCAGCCTACCTTTTGGGGTGCTTCACGCTCCCTGGGCCGAGCAATAAGGGGGCTACCGGGCCATCGTTAGCGGTTTAGAGACAAGATTTCACCCGCGCGCTCTCGTCCTCATCGGGCTTAACTCAATTTCACCCGGATTGATAGGCCTCCATCAGGGCTAGTGAGAAATTCGGGTGAAATTGACGCCCGGAAATTCAACATTCCTATTGACCCGATTCATAATCTTCCAATAGCGCCAAAGTGATGCTTTGAGGGCGATCGCAGTCGGCCTGATCTTTCAAGCAGAGCATCGGTAGCGCGATCGCCCTGCGGATGGACCAATGCCCAGGCGATCGCAGTTCAGCGCGATCGCCTGGGCCTCTTTGCGCATGGGGACTATGCCTTCGCCCGAGGGATCATCTTCACCTTCGTTGCCAGCCCCAAGCGCTCAAGCAGGCGAATCACCTGCCAGGTGACATCGATCTCCCACCAGTGCCAGCCCGTCTGTGCCGATCGCGGAAACGTGTGATGGTTATTGTGCCAGCCTTCGCCGTAGGTCAGCAGCGAGACCCACCAAAGATTGCGGGCATTGTCATCCGCGTCAAAATTGCGATAGCCCCAGCAGTGGGTCGCCGAATTCACAAACCAGGTAGAGTGCCAGAGCAGCACCGTCCGCACAAACACGCCATACACCACAAACGGCCAACCACCCAGGAAGTAAAGAGCGATCGCAAGCGGCACTTGCAAAAGGATAAAATAACGGTCTAGCCAACGATAATAAGCTTGTTTGGCTAAGTCGGGTGCAAATTTGGCATATTTTTCATAGACAAAGGACTCATCTTGTGGTTTGAGAATCCAGACAATATGACTCCACCAAAAGCCGCGTTTGGCAGAATAGGGATCACGGCGAGGATCTTCAGTGAAGGCATGGTGCTTGCGGTGTCCCCCCACCCAAAAAATAGGACCGCCTTGAGCGGCCATGGCTCCAATCGTTGCCAGCCCAAGCTCTAACCAACGAGGGACTTGTAGACTTCGGTGACTTAACAAACGGTGATATCCAAGACAGATGCCGATGCTGCCAAAGAGCCAGTGTAAGAGCAGCATGACGCCTAGGGCTGACCAAGAGAAAAAGAGCGGAGCCAGCGCCAGGGTCAGCACGTGAATGGCACCAAAGAAAAAAACGACGCCCCAGTCTAGGGAGTTTTGTTCAAGGCGAGGCATCGACAGTCGAGTTGAATTCATTGCACGAATTAAAAAGTGTGGTTTTGTAGTTACAGCCTGCTATGGTGAAGCAAGTGCCACTTGCATAAAGTTAGCGTAGCGAGTTTTTGTTCTAGATGCAAGCAGCATTTATTCATTAATTTTTTCTTAAGATGCAAGCGCCACTTGCTATAACTTACCTAAACAGAAATCTATGGCGAATTCCTCTCGCGAACGGCTGATTCATGCAGCACTGACTCTGTTTCTCTCGCAAGGGGTCAGTCAGACGACTACGCGTCAAATTGCAGATTTAGCCGGGGTCAATGAAGTCACCTTGTTTCGCAACTTTGGGAATAAGTATGGTCTACTGCAGGCGGTGATTCAGACTGCGCCGACCTTTCGCAACTTAGGTGAGGGGTTGATGCAGCAAACGGTGGAAACCGGCGATCACCGTCAGGCGTTAAAAACCTATGCCGGAGAGTGTCTGTCAGCCCTGGAGCAAGCTCCCGCCTTTGTGCGATCGCTGATTGGTGAAGCCGACCAATTTCCGGAAGAAAATCGCCAGGCGTTGGGCCAGCGCATCGAGGAAGCCAGTCGCTACGTCGCTCGCTATCTTGAGCAGACGATGCCCGCGAGTGCGTTTCCATCTGAGTGGCTGTCAGGCTATCTGGGTGCTTTGCTGGTGGGCTATGTGGTCATTGAGTCCACCAGTGACGACCACCATCTGTGGGCCAATCGCGAAGATTTTTTAGAAGGGTTAGTGGTGTTGCTGTTGGGTGGCACGGTGTCCCCGAGCGCTGGTACGAAGCCCAACTCCCCCTTGGTTGAAAATCCGGTGCAAGACTTACCCGCACCACTCGTTCACCAAATTTTGCAGCAGGCCAAAACCGCCAGTGCGCAAGACGGTGCCCTGGCTTATCTGCTGTTTGGGGCCGGACTAGAACCCGCAGACATGGTCGGACTGCAGCGATCGCACCACCTCAGCGCCAAAACCCAGCACACGTTGCAGGTGGGCGATCGCCAGGTGGCGATCAATCAATGGATCTGGGGAAAACGCTATGGTTCCTACACGAGCAATCCCTTAACTAAGTGGCTCAAAAGCCGTAAGGATGAGAGTCCCTGGCTATTTATCACAGCCGCAGACGACCCGACCCCCCTCACCGTCGACGAAATTCAACAAAAGTGGTGGCTGTGGCTGCAGGAGCTGCATCTAACCATCCAGGCTCATCCGTGGCAGGCGAAACAAACCTGGTGTGTTGAGATGCTGACCCGAGGCATGAGCGTCGATAACCTCAGCCTTTTGTCAGGGCTGACCCCCGAGCAACTGACGCCCTATGTCCAGCGTGCCCGCGAAAAAGCGGCTCTAGAGCAGGCCCGGCTGCTGGATCAAAAGCAGAGTTAGAGGCTCGGGGGAACGTGATGGGGGGGGATGGGTGAGGCGTCCCGATGCAGGGCAGTCAAGTCACTCCTGCCTCCTCCCTGAACCTTGAACCCAACACCGTAACCAAGTCAGTTGTTCTTAATCAGAGTCAACCCCGCCAAAGGGTTTGAGCCATTTTTGAGCAAAGGCTAGGTTGAGGACGATCGCACTGCCGCCAAACAGCAGCAAACTTTCCCCACACGCGGTGAAAAACGGCCAAAAATTTTGGGCGATCGCCGATCCCGCATCGACTGGGGCGAGTCCGCGCACGAGGGTAAAGGCGAGCACGACCCCGGCATTCAGTTGGGGATTTTGGTCCTGGCGGATGGCGTAGCGATAGGTTAGGGCAAACAAGCTGCCCGAGAGGGTCGCGATCGCCCAGTTGGCCAGCAAGGTCTGCCCCGCTAAGCTTGACAGGAGATCATTCAGGGGCAGCGCCCCCGCTGGCTGCACAACCCGATTGAGGAGCAAGACTCCCAGGCTGATGACCCCGGCAGACAGCCCCCCCGAGATCGCCACCTTGGCTGACTCAAGGCGCTCTGCGGGGGTAAATGGAGAATGGTTAGGCATTGTTCAAATCGTTGTGTTTCCAAGGGGGGTTTGTCTTATGATGATTTATGCACTGTGAATTCTTGCTTTAAGACTCCTATGGATATTTTGTCGCTGGGTTGGGTTTCGTTACTGGTGGTCTTCACCTTTTCGCTCTCAATGGTGGTTTGGGGCCGCAACGGGTTCTAAGTCAAGCTCCCTTGAGTCTGTGTTTGTAACGGCGATTTGTGATGGAGACAGCATTCCAAAATCAGACCTTTGCCATCCTGGCCATTTTGGCCGCCCTGCTGATGGTAGTCGTCACGGGCGGCGTGATTTACTTGACCGCGGCTGAGTGGCGCGATCGCCGTCGCCGCAAGCGGGACCAAGAGGTCACCGCCCCGACAGTCAAAAAGACCAAAAAGAAGAAAAAGTAGCCAGCCTTAGGGCCTGCTCAGTTTGTGACCACTCCATCTCAATCAAATGCGCTCTCGCCAGCCCGTCGGCTGGCGTTTGACGCTTTAAAGGAAATCTACCGGGGAGGGTATGCCGATGTCGTCCTCCACCGATTGTTGGCAAAATCCCACCTCAGTCCCGTTGATCGATCGTTCGCGACCGAATTGGTCTACGGCACCGTGCGCCGTCAACGCACCCTGGATGCCCTCATCGATCAACTGGGCAAAAAGCCCGCTCGCCAGCAGCCGCTTGAGCTGCGCATCATTCTGCATCTGGGCTTCTATCAACTCCGATATCTGACCCAGGTACCCGACTCAGCGGCGGTCAACACCAGCGTTGAGCTGACCAAAGCCGTAAGCCAAGCCAAGCTGTCAGGAGTGGTCAACGGTATTTTGCGGCAGTACATTCGCCGCCGCCAAACCGGCACCGATCCCCTGCAGCTCCCCAGCGATCGCACCACCGCCCTGGGCATTCAGCACAGCTTTCCTGACTGGATGGTGGACCTGTGGCTGAGCCAACTCGGTGAGGCCGAAACCACCGCCCTGTGTGAATGGTTGAATCGCCCGCCCGCGATCGACCTGCGGGTCAACCCGCTCCAACTCTCCCGCGAGGAACTGCAACAGCGATTGACCGAGGCCGGCATCGCGGTGAAAACCTTACCGCATTTGCCCCAAGCCCTACGCTTGACTCAATCAGTCGGGTCCATCCAGGGGCTTCCTGGCTATGCCGAAGGCTGGTGGACGGTACAAGATGCCAGTGCCCAACTGGTCAGTACCCTCGTCCATCCTCAACCGGGTGAACTGGTGGTTGATGCCTGCGCTGCTCCCGGTGGCAAAAGTACCCACATGGCCGAACTGATGGGCGATCGCGGCCTCATCTGGGCCTGCGATCGCACCCCCTCCCGCCTGAAAAAACTTGCCCAAAACATTCAGCGGCTGCAGCTCAACTGCATCCAAACCTGCACGGGCGATAGCACCGAGATTACTAAATTTGAGGGCGAGGGCGATCGCGTTGTCGTTGACGCCCCCTGTTCGGGCTTAGGGACTCTGCATCGCCACGCCGATGCCCGCTGGCGACAAACCCCCGAATCGGTCACAGAGCTAGCAGACTTGCAATCCCGCCTGCTAGAACGCGCCGCCACCTGGGTCAAGCCCAGTGGCACGTTGGTCTACGCCACCTGCACCCTGCATCCCGCCGAAAATGAAGCGGTCATCGAGCAGTTTCTTGCGGCTCATCCCCATTGGCAAATTCTGCCGCCCCAGGTTGACGAACCGGCGGCGGCCTTTGCGACATCGTCGGGCTGGGTCCGGGTCTGGCCCCATCGGGCGGATATGGATGGGTTCTTTATGGTGCGGTTGGGGAGAAGGGTGTGAGGGTGTCAGAGTGTGAGGTGATGGGTGCTAGGTGCTAGGGAGGAAGCTGCACAGAATCACCAATACCCAACACCCAATACCCCTCAATCCATCCACTACTCTCCACCGGAATCTTGTTTCCTGCTGCTCCCTAAGCTGCCAGTTCAAGGGGTGCCCCCAGACGACGTTCCAGATAGGTGTAGAGGCCCTCATTCGCCTCAAAATGGAGTTGGAGGCGATCGCCCAATTGCTCAGCCGACACAATCTCGGCCCGATAGTGAGGCGTCACCAAAAAGTTGAGCCAGTCTGCAACTTCTGGCAACGGCACTTGCAAACAGCCCAGCCGAAAGCCATCCACCACATCGACCCGAAACGTGCCTGAAGAAGCGACCATTCCACACCTCGCAATCAGTACATAAGAACTATTTTATTTTCCACAAGGTCATTCAATTACGCAAGGCGATCGCACAACCTGTTACAGTCAGGGCGCACCGATTGATCTGCTCCCGGAGGGTTACGGCCCCTTGTCTAGGGAAACCCCTTGCCCGTACAATCGCTGGCGGCTTATCACGATACCAACATGACTCGATCGCTACTGCACCTGACTGCTTCGCCTCCCCATCAACAACTCGCCGTGACGGTGCCTCCGGACGGCGTTGCCCTCACCGGCACGATTCAGGTGCCGGGTGACAAATCGATCTCTCATCGCTCGTTGATGTTAGGGGCGATCGCCCAAGGCGAAACTCGCATTCAAGGTCTCTTGCTGGGGGAAGATCCGCGCAGCACCGCCAAATGTTTTCGGGCGATGGGCGTCGAGATTTCCAACTTGGCGGACGAGTGGGTCACTGTGCGCGGCGTCGGGTTGGGCAACTTGCAGGAACCTGCCGATGTGCTGGATGCGGGCAATTCGGGCACCACCTTGCGGCTGATGCTGGGGCTGCTGGCCTCTCACCCCGATCGCGTTTTCACCGTCACTGGAGACAGTTCCCTGCGATCGCGCCCTATGGGGCGCGTCATTCAGCCCCTAACGCAGATGGGAGCCACCATCTGGGGCCGTCAGGGCCATACCCTGGCCCCACTTGCTGTCCAGGGGCGATCGCTCAAACCGACTCATTACCATTCCCCCATTGCCTCCGCCCAGGTCAAATCTTGTGTGCTGCTAGCCGGACTGCTCACCGAGGGGCCAACCACCGTGACCGAACCCAGCCTCTCGCGCGATCACAGTGAACGCATGTTGCAGGCCTTTGGCGCTGACCTGACCCTCGACCAGGCCACCCGGACGGTTACCGTCAATGGCCCCACCACCCTGACTGGCCAGACGGTCATCGTGCCGGGCGACATCAGTTCAGCGGCGTTTTGGCTGGTGGGTGCAGCTATTACCCCTGGCTCTGAACTCGTGATCGAAAATGTCGGCGTCAACCCGACCCGCACCGGCATTTTGGAAGCCTTGCAGGCGATGAATGCCGATATCACCTTGGAAAATCAGCGCCTGGTAACCGGCGAGCCCATTGCCGACCTGCGAGTCCGCTATGGGCCTCTAACGGGAGCCACCTTTAGCGGTGACCTCATTCCCCGCATGATTGATGAAATTCCGGTGCTGGCGGTGGCGGCGCTGTTTGCCCAGGGGCCGACTATCATCAAAGATGCAGCGGAGTTGCGGGTGAAAGAGAGCGATCGCCTCGCAGTCATGGCTACCGAGCTCAACCGCATGGGGGCTAACGTCACCGAACTTCCCGACGGGTTAGAAATTGCGGGGGGGCTGTCGAACTTGATGGGTGACCAAGTGGATAGCTTTACGGATCATCGGGTCGGCATGAGTCTAGCGATCGCGGCACTGCGGGCGCAAGGCACCACCACCATTCAGCGAGCGGAAGCGGCGGCGATTTCTTATCCCACCTTTCTCGATACCCTGAAGCAGGTGTGCGGCTATTAGCCCAGTTCTCTGGCAGCAAATTGGCTCAGTTTCTCATCCTTCAGGGAGCGTTCTGCACAGTTTTGGCAGCACTCGTCAAGGCCACTGCTCACGAAATGCTTCCGACTCTGGAGCGAAGCATAGCGACCAACGGTCTCCTCCCATGCCGCTCTTAGCATCTCTGGCTAACTTTTCAGCAGTTGCACTTTAAGACCAACATCGAGCCGTTAGCGCGATCGCAGCTTTGCGATTTCTTCGTCAAAGTTTGTGATTTCTTCGCTAAAAGGAGAGGAAAAGTTTCTGACCTTAGCAATAGCGTTATGGTTGGTCATCTTAGTTCTCTCCATTAAATAATTAATTGCGATTAAGTTGGTGAGCCCATAGAGATCCATTTATCCGTATCAAGGGGAACCTACAGGTATTCCTTTTGTCTGCAAAAGTGCGGATTTAGACAAAACTTTTTGAGATTGCATCCGTCTGGAATATCATGCGCAAAATTTTGGTTATCGAAGCCGAGGGAGACCTGAGAGCATCACACCTGGATCTGTTGTCTAGGGAGGGCTATGAAACCATTGCGACGGATAACAGCACGATCGCCCTCGAACTCATTCGTCGGGAATATCCCGATCTGATTTTGGGTGGTTTGGAATTGAGTGGGGGCGATAACTTCGAGCTATTGCAATATCTTCAGCACCAGCCGGATCTCTTGTCGATTCCCATCATTTTATTGACTACTATCCGCAATGATTTGCGTTGGCGGCAGTGTGTCTCACTGGGGGCAGATGATTGTCTGATTGTGCCGTTTAGTGATCGCGATTTGGTCGATGCGATCGCCATTCGCCTGCGCAAGCAAGACGCCCTGACTCAGCGCTACAACACCCTCATGCGGCATACGGCAGAACGGCTCAATCGCCTGTCACGCTACGACATTCTGACAGAGTTACCCAATTACCAACTGTTGCGGCAACGACTTGAGCAGGCGATGCGGCGGGCGTCTAAGGGCAACCAGCCCGTCGCCCTGCTGACCTTAAGTTTGGATCGCTTGCGGCAAGTCAACAACACCCTGGGCTATGCCGCTGGCGATATGCTGCTGGCCGCCGCCGCCCAACGCCTGACGGGCATTTTGCCCCGGTCGACTGCCGTGGCTCGCCTCACCGCCAACCAGTTCGCTATTGTGGTGCCCGCACCGCGCAATCGAGACACCATCGTGGCGATCGCCGAAGACATTTTCACCAGCTTGAGCCACTCCTTCTCGTTGCCGGGGCAGCAGGTGTTTATGACGGCCAGCATTGGCATTGCCATGTTTCCCGAAGACTCTACCGATATCAGTACCTTGCTGCGGCAGGCCGACGCCGCCCTCGACAGAGCCAAGAGTCAAAAAAGTCACTCCTATCGCTTCTATCGTCCCGAGTTGCCCATCGTTTCTGGCGATGAATTGCTGTTGGAAACGTGGTTGCGCTATGCCCTGGAGCGAGAGGAATTTGAGGTCTGGTATCAGCCTAAATACAGCTTGAGTCAGGGCCGAGTAGTGGGGGCCGAGGCCCTGATTCGCTGGCAACATCCCGAAACTGACTACATCTCCCCTGGCAAGTTCATTCCCCTGGCAGAAGAAACCGGGCTCATTGTGCCCATTGGCGACTGGGTGTTGAAAACGGTGTGTGAGCAAACTGCCCACTGGCTACACACTAAGCAGCCCGTGGTGGCGATCGCCGTTAACCTCTCTAGCGTGCAACTCAATCAGCCCCGCCTAGCCGAAAGGCTGCAGGATATCCTGACCGCGACCCAACTGCCCCCCGATCATCTCGAATTGGAGGTGACCGAGACCGCCTTAATGCAGGATGTCGATTCAGCGATCGCGCTGCTCCATGATCTCAAAGCCCTTGGCGTCAAAATTGCGATCGATGACTTTGGCACTGGCTACGCTTCCCTCGGATATCTCCGCCAGCTACCCATCGATATGTTGAAAATTGACACCTCCTTTGTCCGCGATATTCAGGCCAACACCACTAACCAAACGATTCTCAAACATGTCATCGCCATGGCCCATGAGCTGGACTTGAAAGTGATCGCCGAAGGTATCGAAACTGAGATCGAGATGAACACCCTCAAATCCTTTGGCTGTGATCTGATTCAGGGCTACTGGGTCGGGCCGCCAATGGAGCCGACGGCATTTGCCCAACGCCTATGACCTCCACATTGAACAAGGTCGGGCGAGGTCCCGTTGATGGCCCTTCTCCTACTGCGACAGCATCGCGCCACCAAGGGCCGAGTCCACTCCTGTATTCATCCGACGGAGGCATCACCAGCCCCCACTACGGAGATCCGAAATTGACGTTTAGGGCGTTGCTTAGGATGATTTGTTAAGTACCTTTCCGGATCATACTCAGTACGGCATGACTAATTTAGAACCGACCGTTACGCCCAACATCGATCGCCCCAAAGCCGGGTTTACGACCTACGCCGAAAAGCTCAATGGTCGTGCAGCCATGGTAGGTTTTGTCGCCATTGTGGTGATCGAATACTTCACGGGCAAAGGCTTTTTGACCTGGCTGGGATTGACTTAGGAGATCTCTGGAAAAGAATTTCCCACTCGTAGGGTGTCATTAGCGCAGCGTAATGCACCACAACCCGGTATTTTTGTTCCTAGAGATCTCCTTAGTTGAGGGCTACCTGTGCCTCCTCATAATCTGGCACGGGGCCTCTTCGTTATGGGGGATGAGATTTTAGGCTAAAGTAGCGAAGCGAATTGCCCTGTATCGCTAAACTGCATTTAGATTCAGAAGTGGAGTTTTAACCTTTGCCCGAACCTCACCGCCTGCGGCACCTCTCCTTAGAAAGGAGAGGTTTAAGGACAATCTGGTTCCTCTCCTTATGTTTGGCGAAACCTGCCCAGAGGGCTTAGGAGTCGTCAAAGTTCCCCCATCCTCTGCCGTCAAGACTTTCATTTACTGTGTTCATCAAACGTCTATTTCGAAGAGAGCCTATTATCAGCACGGTTGTCACTGCTGGTACCGTTAACATTTTGCTGGGTATGGCAGAAGGTCAAGCGCTGTTAGCTTTTTTGGGCGTTTTGGTCGTCAGTGGAACGTTGGCGGGTCGTGGCTGGCAAAAATATCATCGCCAACCCATTGACTTTGCCGATAGCTCGCCTGTGCGTTATCTGCCCGATCAGACGTCGCCGCCGCCGATGCCGATCATTGGCCTTTCTGCCCGGCGCGATTCCGAGCCAGAATAGGCACTCGCCCAGATGCTAAGGAATGAGGATCAAATAACCTCCAAATTGTTAGGGCAGGCAAGATGCCTGCCTGGGGACAGCTGAGACGGCTATCCCAACTGATTCAATTCTCATTCCTAAGTAGTTGGACCGAAGTAAACGATGTTGTAGGGTGCTGTGAGGCGAAGCCGTCACGCCCCATTCCACAAGGATTTGATGCGTTACGCTAGCGCTAACGCATCCTACAAATAATTAAGCCATCTATCTACTCAGGCGATCTGAGGCGGCCATGATGCACCCCAAGTTATGGATTAGGGCGCGGTTTGTGCAGGCTGGTTGCACCGGGCGATCGCTGTCCTTAGCTTTTCGATACAGGGGCACTTCCCCAGCGATCCCCATAGAAGGCAGTTGCCCCCTTGGCACGATTTGGCACAACGCTACTGACTGTCAGGCAGGAAAATTGGCAGCATTTTGGGAGCGGCTTGGCGATCGCCCCTAATGCAAAAGTTTGACTCCCGTCACTAATTCGAGTTCCCGCAAAATTTTCGCTTTTTCTTGCTGGCTAGTGACCTGGTTCAAGCGCTCAGAAAGCGCTTCAATTTGCCGATCACGAATCTGAATATTGTTTTGAATGAGGTCTTGCATGGGTTCAACCTTGGCAACGCTGATGATGTTCCCATTATTTTGATCGCCCGTGTAATCGCCTACGGCTGAAATGATCATTTCAAGAGGATTTCAAACTACTAAAGAGATTGTAAACACTCTGTAAACGCTTCATAGAAAAGGTTATAGCGATCGCATAGACAACCAAAACACCTCCGAGAAAACCACAAATTGGGATGTTTATTTAAATTGCTAGACTCGTAAATTCACTGATGGTGTTCAGCCTGTTACTCAGCTCCCAACTCCCATCCCTTGAACCGAAACAATCCTGAGCCTGGTTGCTGAAAATTGTTGTCGTCTATCACAGCTTTAGCCAGGCTACGGTGTACACATAAGTCCTGAAACCCTTGTTGTCAGGGCTTTTCCTCATCCCCCAACCCCTTCTCCCAAAGCGGGAGAAGGGGAGCCGGAAAGCCTTGTCTGGCCTCCCCCTCGCCCAATTGTGGGAGAGGGGGACTGAGGGGGTGAGGGCCGAGATGTGTGTACACGGTAGCTTTAGCCAGGAGAGCAAAAGAGCTACCGAGCAGGGCGCTGCGACCAGAAAATATCGAAAACGCCTGACCCATCGGTGCCACTTCCAGGCAAATTGCCGTGATAATGAAATCGCTGCTTACTTCAGGCTAGCCATGCCCCTGATGCCTACCCCCCGTGAAATTTTAGAGACGCTGTTACCGCCCCTGCGGCTGGCCGCCCACTATTCTCGACAAATTCAATCCAAAATTGCGGCCCAACCGGCCAAAGACGGGCCAAATCCGTTTTCGGCAGCTCTGACCGATGCTGATTTGTCTATTCAAACTTTCGTCGAGGTTGCCCTTTTAGGCAGTTTTCCAGACCTGCGTTTTTATGGCGAGGAGTTTGAACAGTCCTACAACACCAAGTATTTTCGAGCGATCGATCTGGGATCTGCCGAGGACTATTTAGTCACCCTCGATCCCATTGACGGCACCCGCTTTTATATGGATGGGTTTCCGAATTACCAGATTATTTTGACCGTGCTGAATGCGGATAGCTTTGAAGCAGTGCTGGCGATAAGTCCTGCTGAAGACCAGTATTACTATGCCTTGCGGGGGCAGGGGACGCGGATTGGCAAATTGGCTCAAGACCTAGACGCTTGTCAACCGCTGCAGCTATCGCCCACAGATACGGTGTTCTTAGGCACCCGCATGGCCGCTTTGGCGTCAAAGTTGAGCGATCGCTACTCGATTATCAGGGTCTCTGAAGACTACTCGACCGATCGCCCCATTCCGAATGTCAATGGCGTGCTCAAGGGCCAACTTGGCGGAGTGGTATTGGCAGCGGGCAAATTTATCGATGGCGCAGCGCTGGCGTTTTTAGCCCAAGAGGCTGGTGGCTGGGTCACCGATCATCAGGGTCAGCCTTTGCCCCGCTTGGACGAGTGCGAAGATTATGCTTGGCCGGGGGTGGCGATCGCGACAACCCCTGACCTGCATCGCGATTTGGTGCAAGCCCTGCAAGGATTTCAGATTCCCACTCTCTAGTGCGGGAGCGCGATCGCAAACTTCATCCACCTCTCCACCCATCCCCACCGCAAGGTTATGACTACCCTGATCTCGCGGGTCAGATTTGACGATAAGGTAGTCAACAGACCTGCTGTGTTGCCTTGATATGATTCATCTCAGCCAAAGCGCCATCCGCGAATTCAAACGCTTAGAATCCAAAGATCCTTATGGCAGTGGCGTAGTGCGGTTAGCCGTCTCGCCAGGGGGCTGCTCTGGGTTGACCTACGATTTACAATTTCGCCAATCCACCAAGCCCACCGACCAGATTCTCAAAGTGGATCAGCTCAAGGTCGTGATTGCTGCTGAGCATCTTGCCAGTTGCGAGGGGTTAGCGATCGACTACTCCGAAGACCTCATGGGCGGCAACTTTCGCTTTACCAATCCCCTCGCTAAGCAGGTCTGCGGCTGTGGCGTCTCCTTTAGCCTCGACGAACCCCCGGCAGAACAACCCGCTGATTGCACCCAAGCCGAGACCACGGCTTTCCCCACAGGTCACCTGTAAGGAGCTTTTCAGGCACAAAAAGCACCGAGCCGTGGTGTATTACGCTGGCTCATGACACCCTACAAATGGGAAATCCTTTTCCAGAAATCGCCTAAGTTCTCGCACTTCGCACGCTGCTACCCGGCTCCATCCCTCACCGATACCCCGCCGCTTGCAGGCGAAACAGTCGCGCATAGCGGCCATTGTGGGCCAGCAGTTCCTCATGGGTGCCGGATTCGATCACCTGGCCTGCCGATAGCACCAAAATCTCATCGGCCCGTCGCACCGTAGAAAAGCGGTGGGAAATCAGAATCGCCATCTGCTCTTGCGTGGCCTGGCGAAACTGATCGAAAATTTGGGCTTCGGCTTCGGCATCCATGGCGGAGGTCGGTTCGTCGAGCACGAGCAAATCGGCCTCTGACCGCATAAAAGCCCTCGAAAGGGCCACCTTTTGCCACTGCCCACCCGACAGTTCCTGACCGCCTCTGAACCACCGCCCCAACTGGGTTTGAAATCCTTCTGGTAAGGTTTCGATAAAGGGGGTGGCGGTGCCTTTTTGAGCCGCGATCGCCCACTGCTGTTCTTGCTCCAATCGCTGGACATCGCCCACGCCAATGTTTTCCCCCAATTTGAACTGATAGCGGACAAAATCTTGAAAGATGACGCCGATCCGCTGGCGCAACACGGCAATATCCCACTCATTCAAGTCGCGACCATCGAGCAAGATGCGGCCCTGAGTCGGGATATAGAGGCGGGTGAGCAGTTTGATCAGCGTCGTTTTACCAGAACCGTTTTCCCCCACGATCGCCAATTTATGGCGGGGTTTGAGGTGAAAGGACACGTCTGACAACGCGACATTGCTGGAGCCGGGGTAGGTGAAAGAGACGTGCTCAAACCGTAGACCATCGTTCGGATCAGGACCAGAACGAGCACTCCCCGACGTTTGGGGAATCGGCTGCTCCAAAAATTCGTAAAGGTTCGACAAATAGAGACCGTCCTCATACATGCCGCTGATGGCCGTCAAGATGGCGGAAAAGGCGTTTTGTCCCTGCTGAAACACCGTGAGATACATGGTCAATTCTCCCAGGGTGATGCGGCGGGCGATCGCCGCCAGCACAATCCAACAGTAGGCTCCGTAAAACGCGATCGTGCTGAGCAGTCCCAAGCCGTAGGTCCAGCCGCTCCGGCGCACCGTCAAATCGCGGTCTTCGTCATATAAGCGATCAAAAATGGCTTGATAGCGCTGTAGCAGCATGGGGCCGAGCTGAAACAGCTTGACCTCCTTGGCATAGTCTTCGCGACCGAGCAGCACTTCCAAATAGTTTTGCTGGCGGGTTTCGGGCGATCGCCACCGAAACAGCCGAAAAGCCTGCCCCGCAAACTGAGTTTCAGCGATAAACACGGGAATCGTTGCCCCCATCAAGATCACGACCGCCCAGCCCGAAAACTGCAGGAGCAACCCGCCATAGGTCAGCAACGACAGCGCGTTTTGGATCAAGCCAAAGGTGCGATTGACCATGCTCAGGGGGCGACTCGACGCTTCTCGCCGAGCCCGCGTCATCTTGTCGTAAAACTCAGAATCTTCAAAATACGCCAGCGGCAGTTGTTGGGCCTTTTCCAAAATCAGTAAGTTGACTTTCTGCCCCAACAGCGCCCGTAACAAGGATGTGCAAAGATTCAACCCCTGACGCGCCCCGGCGAGCAATATGACCAGCGCCGCTTCGATCGTGAGGTAGAGCAGGGTTTGGTTGCGATCGGCCACGGTCCCTGATGCCGCCGCCTGAATGACACCATCCACAATCAGTTTGCCGAAATATGCGATCGCCCCTGGCAACAAGCCCGCTACGAGGGTACAAATTGCTAACAGCACCGTCAGTCGAGCATGGGTTTGCCAAACGAGCCGAATCGCCTGACCACAATATTGATAAATCTCTAGCGAAGTCTGAATCACTTGCCAGCGCTCTCGGCAAGTTCGTTTCCAGCGTCTAAAAGGTCGTCTGAGCATACTTCCAGCATACTGGCTGTGCCCAGCGACTTTGCCCATCAGGCGCAAAGAGTCACAGTGGCCAACAGCCGTTCAAAATGAACGAACGCAAACAGCGATCGCGCCTGCAACTCCTAAGGGAACTGCGCTCAAATAACCTAACCCAACCCCAAAATGCGTTTTGTGGAGGTTTGGCATTCTACCCAACCCCTACGACCGGGGACACTATTTTTGAGCAGTTCCCTAAGGAATGAGGATCAAATAATATCCAGATTGTTTAGGGCAGGCATCTTGCCTGCCTGGGGACAACCGAGACGGCTATCCCAACTGATTTAATTCTCATTCCTCAGCGGTGCCAATTTCAGAAAGCATGATAGTGAGACTACAGCATTTTTGAAGCTAGTGAAGTCCAAAAATGCCCTTAATTTCTTGTTCTCAGGGCAAGTGCGGGACCTCACCAGGTCAGAAAACACTGTCTCGCTAGATGTATTGGTCCTGGATCGCAACTTCTGGCTTGTGGGTCAAGGCATCGAGCACTTGGCTATTAGTCCAAGCCTGCTTCAAATACATTTGCAGAAAGAAAACTGGACTAACCAAGCTGTAGAAATAAAGCGTCATTTCGCACGCGGTCACCGGATCTTGCCAAACCGCAGCCCGGTGCTTGGCCACATGCTGGAGCATTTTGCGCGTGTCGTTTACGGCATAGGCGATCGTCATCAAATATTTGGGATGCCGACTGACACTGAGCATCCGCGTCCGATGACGACTGAGGCCAATACCGCGCATCAAGTCACACAGATAGTGGCGAGTCAACCGCTGGGCCGGAATTTTGTGCTCGACCCGCATAGCCGGGTTGTACCACACTTCCCAACCCGCTCGCTGAATGTGTAACGTGGTTTCCATATCTTCGCCGGTCAACATGCTGTCTTTCGTGCGACCGCCCAAAACCGGATTGTTGGGGACATTTTCAAGCCACGCGCCGCGCCGCACCGCCATCCCTGCACCGGGGGGTAATACTTTTTTATCCGGCGCATAGAATAAAGGCTTAGACCCTCGATCAATCAGCGCTAAAAATGGCGCGATGCGTTCAAAATTTGCGGGTAATTCGCAATCAAACTGGCCTCTAATGTGACTCCCCGCAATGCCCGCTTGGGGATGTGCTCGAAAAAATTTAACGGCCTGATTAATCCAAATCGCCGAAGGGAGATTGTCGTCATCCAAAAAGCCCACGAGCGGACTGCGGGCCAACCGAATCGCTTTTTGACGGGCATAGGTAGCCCCTTGTTTGGCCTCAAAAGCGTACCTTAAGCGGGGCCAACCTTGCTGAATTTTTTGGACAACCGCTTTCGTATCATCAGTGCTGTTATTGTCAACAACAATCACTTCCCAAGTAATATTCTCAGTGCCCAACTGCCACTTCAAGTGCTCCAGCACCTCACCAAGGCGTTTGGCTCCGTTATAAGTAGGAATTGCGACAGTAAAATCACAAAATAGACTCACTGTATTCATTGATTTGCCTCACGCCTGGAAGTATGACTGCATAGATGAGAGTGCACTCATTCAAACGGACCACTCGTCGGGGATTGGATGCGGTGATGGTGCGGAAAATACACAGAGCTTGAATGGTTTGAGCACTCGGTAACGAGTAAGATACCGTTCCAAATCTTTGCCATAAATTGCATTCAAACTTGCGCAACCCTAATTTCGTCCATCTCCCGTTAAAGAGAATGGGGTGAAATTGACATCTCATATGGTTTATTATCGAGAATCGAACACTCATTTTTGTGCCGTAAATACGCCTAAAAAAAACGCCATAAATCTTGCTAGCAAACTAAATTTCCTGGTTTTTGCGGAGTCGCTAAGGCACCCCAGTCAGGACAAGGGCGAAAACATGTTTGCTAACGCCGATGTGATACACCCATGAAAGGCTTTTGAGGATAGGTGCCTGACGTGGTGTGGTTTCTGCGGCAAAAGTGCGCGATCGCGTGATGCGATGCGCGTTATCTACGCCTCGACCGGAAAAAAGCCATCCGCCGAGTAGTACTAGAAGCTTAGGAGTCGGCTGCTGAGAGCCCGGAAAAGTCAGGCGAGCGTTCTGGCCCTTCTACATCTGCAAAAACTTCTGGGCTATTCGGTTTCATCAGGACGGCTAAATTGAGACGCTAGCATTACCTCTGCCTGCTCTGCCGTCAAAGGTTTAGAAAACCAGTAGCCTTGGCCTAATACACAGCCTTGTTCTACCAAAAACTGGGCTTGGTCAGCTGTTTCGATGCCTTCTGCGACCACGTCTAGCTCCATGTTGCGCCCTAGCGCGAGGATGGTTTTGATGATTTCTTGGTTGTCTGGACTCTCGTCAAGATGGGAGACAAAAGACTTATCAATTTTGAGCACATCTTTTGGAAAGCGTAGCAAATAGCTTAGGGAAGAATATCCCGTCCCAAAATCGTCCATGGCCACTTGAATATCTTTGGCTTTGAGCTGCTTCAAAATCTCTAAAGAAACGACTTCATTTTGCATCAATGCACTTTCGGTAATTTCGATTCTGAGTTGGTGACAGCTGACTCCGGTACTAAGGAGAATGCGCTCAATTTGCTCCGGGAGATCACTTTGGATGAACTGCTTCGCGGATAAATTAACGCTGATGCTGCACCCAGATTGCAGTTGGGGCCAGCATGAAACCCATTGCTTCCACTGTTTACAAGCTTGCCAAATCACCCATTCTCCAATGGGCAAAATCAACCCGGTCTGCTCGGCGATTGGAATAAAGCTATCGGGCGAGAGGATGCCTTGAACCGGATCATGCCAACGAATCAGCGCCTCAAATCCTTTTAACTCATAGTTTGGCCCACTGGGTAGATGAATAATGGGCTGATAGACCAGTTGAAATTCGTTGCGGCTAAGTGCTCGTCGCAGATCATTTTCGAGTTGTAAACGTTGTTTAACGGCGGTGTGCATCGTCCAGTTGAAAATCTGGTAACTATTGCGTCCCTTGCCTTTGGCTTGATACATCGCCGTATCCGCGTCGCGCAACAGTTGCGAGGCATCGTTGTAGTTTGGGGCGTCAATCACGATGCCGATGCAAGAACTAATGAAGATTTCTTGAGACTCTAGGGTGATGGATTGCTGTAAAACGGTCTGAATGTTTTCGACGACCCCTAAAACATCCTCAATGCGTTCGATATCTTCTAGCAAAATGGCAAATTCATCGCCGCTGGTGCGGGCGAGGGTATCTCCTACTCGCAGACACTGATTGAGTCGAGCCGCGACTACCTGGAGCAAAAAGTCACCCGCATCGTGCCCTAGACTATCGTTGACGATGCGAAAGTCGTCAAGGTCAAGGAATAGCACAGCAAAGTTGCCTAAGACGTTTTGAGTTTTATCGGTGGGGTTGCGATGGGCGATTTGCCGGGCGTGGTTAAGCCGATCTAAAAAGAGGGCCCGGTTAGGCAAACCAGTCAAGCCATCATGAAAGGCGTCGTGGCGTAGTTGTTCTTCGATTCGCCGTCGTTGCTCCAGTTCGTATTGGGCCTGGGCATAAAGGTTGGCTTGATAAATCGCGATCGCGCATTGTTCGGCCACTGCTTTGACCAGTGACTTCTCAACTTCGCTCCATTGTCGAGTAGAGCGAGTTTGATGCAACGTCAAAACCCCAAAATACTCTTGATGGTAATTTAGCGGGGTGATTAACGCTGACTGCAACTGATAGTCCTGCAAGAAGGCGGCGAGGGCATCGGCGATCTCAGGATCTGAGCCGTAGAGCGAGATCTGTTGACCAGCTTTAAGTTGGGACTCAAAATGAACACATAAATTACATGACTGCCCCCGAAAGTCTTGAGTCTCCGCCGATGAGAGGCTGACATATCGCACCAACATCTGCTGATCGGCAGTCGGTTGCACGACGATGCAGCGATCGACCTCCAGAGCGGTCTGCAATTGGTCAACCGTGGTTTGCAACACCTCCTCAAGGATCAGGGTTTCGCGAATAGCTTGAAAAATCTGATTAAGCACTGATTCCCGCCAGGCTTGCTGCTCAATTTGAGCTAAGGCGGCTTGCTGTTGGCGTTTGAGTTCGGCCTCAGATAAAGCCCGCCCTAAAACAGTGGGTAAACGGTATAGCCGATCTTTGAGCACATAATCGGTCATGCCCGTTTTGATGCACTCGACTGCCGCCTCTTCTCCCAAGCTGCCGGTGACTAAAATAAACGGCAACAGTGGCTCTCGCTCGTTAATCATTTGAAAAACATCAGGGGCTTGCAAGCCGGGTAGACGGTAGTCCGCTAAAACCGCATCAAAGTGATGATGGGACAGGAGATACTCGCACTGCTCTAGCGAATCAGCCACCTCAATATCACAGCAGATGCCAGCTGAAGCCAACGCCAACTCAATCAGTTCCACATCTGCCGTGACGTCTTCTACAACAAGCAGACGCAACTGGGTAGAGGTTGCAACAAGATTATTGGCATTGGAAATATCAGTTATGACTCCCTGGGTAGAGAGGAAACGATTAACCATGGATGCGGAGATCCCCTAGTTTGTTTTAATAATTCCCGCTACGACGCCAAAACGCTAATGGGGGAATTAATTGTCATCCAATAACTTCCGACCAACTGTGCCAATTCCTGAAAGCGCTGAAAGTCGACTGGTTTGACCACATAACTATTAACGCCTAAATTGTAACAATCGCTAAGATCGCTATCTTCTGATGACGAGGTCATAATAACAACCGGCAAGAATCGGGTTCTAGGATTTTGGCGAATCGCCCGTAAAACTTCGATGCCAGTCAGTTTGGGAAGCTTGAGATCCATCAATACGAAGCGTGGCAAAGCTTCTACAGGCGCTTGATGGGGAGAGCCGTGCAGATATTCGATCGCTTGAGCACCGTCAGTGAGAATATCGAGCGTGCGAATGAACGTCAAATCTTGGATGGCGAGTTGCACTAACTCAATATCGTTAGGATCGTCATCCACCAGCAACATTTTTCGGGGATCAATAGTCATTTTGAGTCTACAGGGACGATTTTGCCAGGAAACACTTCCAGAGTAGTCCAATCAATAAATTTTGAAGCGGACCACCTGTGACAACTGCGATCGCCTCACCGATTCTCGGCGAGGCGACAAAGTAGTATTTATTACTTACACATACAGTCTAGAGGAGGAATTTCCGAAACATTTGAGCATGTAATCACAAAATAGCCTGCACCCAGAAAATCTCAGTCATGGCTCAGAACAGTTCAGAAAAAGGCGTTTTGGTGCCATCAACTAACTTCACACCCATCGGCAGCTGCGAGCAATAACTGGAGTAGCAATATTTTATCTTACAAAATACGCAGCTTTTGTATGTAATAAAATTTACATTAAAACCGTGCTTTCAACTAGATACGACGGCTCGGTGCTGGCAGCATCGCACCTAAGGCAGTAATGTCGTCTCGGGAGTGGGCGGCTTAAGTTTGGATTTGCCCCGCTTTGACGGTGCAGATTTGGGAACGGTCGAGCCAGTCAGCATCAAAAGCCCCTAAGTGGGTAGTGGTAATGAGGGTTTGAAAGCGATCGCCGATTACCTCCAGGAGTTGGTTCTGGCGTTTTAGGTCCAACTCAGCGAGGACGTCATCAAGGAGCAGCAGGGGTGGTTCGCCGACGACGGTTTCGATCAGTTCCAGTTCCGCCAGTTTGAGGGCCAGGACGAGGGTGCGCTGCTGGCCCTGGGAGCCGTATTGGCGGGCAGGGGTGGCGTTGATGGTGAAGGCGATGTCATCGCGATGGGGGCCGACGAGGCTGGTGTGTTGATGGCGCTCCGCGATCGCCCGCTGCTGAATTTTTTCGAGAAACGCGGCTTGAATCGACTGGGGATCGTCTTCAGTGAGGGGGACGTTGGGGGCATAGTCGAGCAGGAGGTCTTCGGTTTTGCCGCTGATGGCACTGTGCCAGCGTTGGGCGATGGGGGCCAGTCGCGCTAAGCCCCGCGATCGCCGCCGAATCACGCGGGTACCCAAGGCGGCGAGTTGAGCATCCCAGAGGGCGAGTTGGGCTTGGTCAGGGGGGGGCTCAGCTTGTTTGAGCAGGGCGTTGCGCTGTCTCAACGCTTGCTGATACTGGCCCAAAATGTAGGCATAAATAGGTTCTAGCTGCATTAGCAGGATGTCGAGCCAGTCGCGGCGCACCCCAGGACCACCGCGCACTAAGTCCAGATCCAGGCTGGAAAACTGCACGGCATTGAGCGCTCCGAGAAAGTCCATTTGGCGGCGCAGCTTTTCGCCACTGCGGCTGACGGTGCGGCGACCTTTGTCTCGCAGGATCATGGCCAGATCGGCGTAGCCCACGTCGCGACTGACTGCGGCGCTGATGTGGGCGGCGGCAAACCCGTCTTGGATCAGATCGCGATCGCGGCTGGTGCGGTGTGATTTCAAGGTAGCCAGCAGTTCGACGGATTCCAGCAAGTTCGATTTGCCCTGGGCATTTTCGCCCAGCAGGATTGTTTTCGGGGCGGTGAACTCGACCCGCTGGTGCTCGTAATTGCGGAAATGCCTCAGTTCGAGCGTCTTGAGGAACATGAACGCTGCCCGCTACCGTGAACCATTCTCGAACCAGAGTAAGCTACTCTGCCCCATTTGCCGAAATCACTAGGGTAAAGCCCCGCTGGTCGTCGCCCCAAAGGCCGCTTTTTCGATCAGCAGGGCCGCCGCTGCCGGGGCATCCAGCCCGGTGATATCAACCTGGGGAATCACCTTTTGCCGCCGTTCTAAGTCGTAGCGGTAGGTGCGATCGTAGTAGTCCAGCACAATTTTGCAGACCTCGCGGGGCGACTCTTGACGAATCAGCTCGACCGCTTGCTGGGTACGCTGACCGCCCAGCCGTTTGCGAATGCGCTCGGTGGCGGCGATGAGCCCGGCGCGATTGGTCTCGCCATACACTGCCACCAAAATATCGAGCCGTTCTGCCAGGGGCCGCACGATTTCCAGCGTTGGCGCGGCTTCCATCTGCTGAAACAGTTCTGGCGGCACGCGACAGGTGCCCACGCGCTTGCTTTCCGCCTCAATCCAGACGGGGCGTGTGGGATCAAGATGAGAGAGGCGATCGCTGATCAAATTCTCAAAGTGTTCGGTACTGGGTTGTGGTGGTAGGTCTAAATTGCCAAAACTGCTGCCGCGATGGTTGGCGAGTCCTTCTAGATCCAGCACTTGTTCGCCCTGAGCAGCCAGGGCGTGGAGGATTTGGGTTTTGCCCGTCCCGGTCATGCCGCCCAGCACGATGATCTGCCGGGGTTCGCTGAAGACCTGCCGCGCCCACCGCCGAAAGGATTTGTAGCCGCCAGCCAGCGTCGTCACCTGAAAGCCCGCCATTTCCAGGCCCCAGGCGACGCCGCCACTGCGCATGCCGCCGCGCCAGCAGTGGACTCGCAGGATGCGGTCAGGGGCGATCGCTTTGGCCTGCCGCACCAGGTTCCCCAGCTTTGGTCCCAGCAGGTCAAACCCCAGTTCTACGGCGGCGTCGCGCCCCTGGTGCTTATAGCAAATGCCGACCTGCGCCCGTTCCTCATTGGTGAACAGCGGGTAACTGAGGGCTCCAGGAATGTAGCCCTGGTCATACTCTCCAGGACTCCGCACATCCAGCAGCGGCCCCGGCGCGGCTAAAAAGTCGGCGATTTCTAAACGCTTTACCATGCCTTAATTGTAATGGGCGGTTCGGCAGCGGCAGGCGGTTGCACGGTGCCAATGCAGGCGGCGGCAGCATATCCCTGTTCCCGCAGTTGGGCCACGCAAGCGGCGGCGCGATCGCCCGGCACCGTCGCCAACAATCCCCCCGCCGTTTGGGGGTCAAACAGGATGGGATACTCCTGGCGACTGGCGTAGGTTTCGGGATGGTGGAGCGATCGCGCGGCCTGCCCGTTTTGCGAATGCAATGAACTGACGATGCCCTGTTGCAAGGTGTCCAAGGCTCCATCGAGCAGCGGCAATTCCTGCAAGTCGAGGGCGACGGACATCTGGGAGGCGTCGACCATTTCCAGCAGGTGACCCAGGAGCCCAAATCCCGTCACGTCAGTGCAGGCGGTGACACCGTGCTGGCGAAAACAGCGCATCGCTAACGCACTGGACTGCACCATGTGGGCGATCGCGCTCTGAATCCACCGACCCTTCGCTTTTTTCTGCAGGTCGGCGGCAAACAGGGTGCCCGTGCCCAACGGCTGCGTCAAAATCAGCGCATCGCCCACCTGCATGCCCCCCTTGCGGAGCAACGCCGCTGCCGCCACCAAGCCGTTGCAGGACAATCCCAGCGCCAGTTGTTCGCCTTCCGTGGTGTGGCCGCCGACCAGCACCGCCCCCGCCGCCAGCAAAGATTTCTGCACCCCCGCCAGCAGGTGAAACAGCGTTTCCGTCTGTTTGTCGGCGGTGGCGTGGGGCAAGGTGGCGATCGCCAGCACCGTCTGCGGCTCCGCCCCCATCGCATACACATCGTTCAAACAATGCTTTGCCACCATCTGCCCAAACACAAAGGGGTCGCTCACCAAGGCGTTGAAAAAATCCACCGTATGCACCATTAACAGCCCCGGCGGCACCCGCACCACCGCCGCATCATCCGGCGACGACAGCCCCACCAGCACCTCCCCAGCATGGCCCTCATCCGTCCCCTCACCGCCCCCCTTACCAGGGGGGATGGAGGGGATCGGCCCGATATCGCTCTCCTCCCGCAACCGCACCAGCGCCCGCTTCAACACCTCACTGCCCACCTTCGAACCACAGCCGGCGCAGTACATCTGGGGCTGCTGAGCGTCCGCAATGGCCCCCAGTGCCTCCCCCCGTTTCTCTCCGTCAGCCATTGCCGGAAAGTCGGTGAACGTCGCCATAAACTTGCGATCGATGCGATCCTTCCACGCCCGCATCCACTGCGATTCAAACGTGAACGGCCCCCGCGAGGCGATCGACCGCCCATCTCCCTCATCAATAATGTTGAGGTACTGCTTTTGCGGCTTAAAGGCTGTTAGCGGTTTTCCCTTCAAATACGCTTGTAAGTTGTGAAATAGCGGCTCTGCCTGCCGCACGGCAAATACGCCTGCTTTGGGACGGGGATGGTGTTTCATCGTCGCCACGTCGCCCGCCGCAAAAATGTGGGGATGGGAGCAGGTTTGTAGCGTGTCCTCTACCAGCAAAAAGCCGTCCTCGTCGGTGGATAGGCCGGAACCTTGAATCCAGCCGGGGGCAGAGGCATTCGTCACCCAAAAGACGCGATCGCACACCTGCTCCAAACCCGACTCACACCGCACGAGGCGCTGGCCATCAGTGGTGGCCACAATTTCACATACTGACTCCCGCAGGTGCAGGTGAATGCCCCGCTCCACGGCGCGACGGTGCAGCAGTTTGCGGGTGCTGCGGTTGCGCCCCTTGGCGATCTCGTCGCCGCGATGAAACATGTGGATGGTCAGGTCGTCCCGCGATCGCCCCAGGTCATCCAGCACTTGCCAGCAGCGGCTCTGCATGTTGAGCATCAACTCGACGCCGCCCACGCCGCCCCCGACAATGACAAAAGAAATCGGTCGCGCTGGTCCCTGCCGCACCTCGTCCAGAAACGCCCCCCAGGCCGCGAGTAGAGCGGGCACGGGCTTGGCGGGAATCGCATATTCCCGCGCACCAGGAACGTTAATGGTGGCGGGCGTGCTGCCGGTATCAATCGAGAGCACGTCGAAGGTGATCGGGGGGTGATGGGCACAGAGCACTTGTTGATGGTGGGGATCAATCGCGATCGCCTTATCCATCAACAAGTTCGCCCCAGCAAAGTGGCTGAGCGGTCGCAAATCGATATGGGATTCGTCAAAGCTGTAAACCCCCGAAATGTGACAGGGCAACATGCCGGAGTAGGGGGTATCCACGAGGTCGGTGATCAAGGTCAAGCGCACCCCTGGCAGCGGCTGCATGCCAAATTTACGCAACACCAGCGCATGGGTATGCCCGCCCCCAATCAACACTAAGTCTCTGACGATGGGCTGTAATACTTGCATAGCAGCCTTTTCCACTAACACTGTTTTTAGAATATCGGCTTTGCCTGAGTCCTGGTTGAGTGGTGAGACAAAGAACCCTGAACCCCAACCCTAGTGAGTGACAGAATCAGCAAGGGGCGCATCTAGAGCTTGGGGCATTGGTACTATCGAGAGTCTGACCGACCACCACCGCACCGTTGCGAGAAGCATCCCCAGGGAAAAGCCATCTTAAAGTAAAAGTAAACTTGAAGTTAAGGATAGATTAAGCTACGTTATTGCTGCGAGGAGCTTCTAGTGAGCGGTCATCGGCTTTTGACGAACTGTGATATCCAGCTCTGGTAAGCGATCGCAGTTGGCATCATTATTCGGTTGCGTCAAAAGTCCGTGTCCTTCAGCAGTATTCAAAGAGTCTGAAGGGGCAAATTATTGCCATATGCCAGAAAGCAAGTCCTTTTTTGAGGATTTAGTGGCTCTCGCAAAAACCACAGCTGAGCCGCTTCAAATGAGGGCAATATCATGAAAACAACTATTCGCAGAGCTTCCATTTGGGTGTTCTCATTGAATATGTTGGCAATTGTTTTGGCACTGATTATTTCTTATCAGGGTGGCAGAGATCCCTTCGGTGAAAGGGGATATATCACCTTTTTTTCTACATTTCAGCTACTCGCGATCGCCTGGCTAGCTGACAGAATCTTGCATGCCAAAAAAGCACTCAAACCTGCTCCCAAAAGATCAATAAGACTCTTCTGGAGAGCGATTTCTGTTGGCTTCATCTTTTTAGCGGCTGATGAATTTCTCTCAATTCATGAAACTGCCGATGTTTTTATTCATAGCCTTCTCAATCTGCAAGAAACGCCCGTAACGGACCGGATCGATGATGCCATTATTGGTCTCTATGCCATTTTTGGAATCATTGTTTCTTTGATTCACCGCTCCGAAATCAAAGGTCATCAACAAGCAATGACTTTTTTTAAGTGGGGTTTCATTCTATTGATTGGCATGATAGTTCTGGATTTTGTGTCCAATGATGAAGTCTTTCTAGGCCTCTTTTTTGAGTTTCAAACAGCCAATTTAATTCAAGAGTATTTATATCAACTGGAAGACTCGCTAAAGATTTTGGCTGAAGCCTTTTGGATCATGGCTTTTTATGTGATTTTAGTGGTAACCAAATCAAAAAAAAGGCTGGAAAGCGTACAAGATGCATTCCAGCCTGAAGAAATTGGCTGGATTGAACGTTAATCCAGCCTTAATGCTGTTTTAGGCATCGTCTAATGCCGCGATGCCGGGAAGAGTTTTGCCTTCCAGCAGTTCCAAGCTCGCGCCGCCGCCGGTCGAAATGTGGCTCATCTGTTCCGCCACGCCGACCTTCTCCACCGCCGCCACAGAGTCGCCGCCGCCGATGATGGTGGTCACGCCTTGGGGGGTGAGTTCAGCCAGGGTGTGAGCGATCGCTTCGGTACCCGTCGCAAACTTGTCAAACTCGAACACGCCCATCGGCCCGTTCCAGATCACCGACTTGCACTGCTTGAGGGCATCTTGGAACACCTTGACCGCATCGGGGCCAATGTCCAGACCCATCCAGCCGTCAGGAATCGACTCAACGCTGACCGTCTGAGCATTGGCATCCGCCGCGAAGTTGTCAGCGACCACCACGTCAGTGGGCAGCAACAGCTCAACGCCTTTTTCCTTCGCCTTGGCTTCCAGCGACTTCGCCAGCGCCAGCTTGTCCTCTTCCACCAGGGACTTGCCCACGTTCAGGCCGCGAGCTTTATAGAAGGTGAAGATCATGCCACCGCCGATCAGCAGCTTGTCCACTTTGTCGAGCAGGGTGTCGATGACGCCAATTTTGCTGGAAACCTTGGAACCCCCGATGATCGCCGCGAGGGGACGCTGGGGATTTTCGATCGCCGCCTGCAAATATTCCAACTCCTTCTCAATCAAGAAGCCCCCGACGGAGGGGCTGAGATACTTGGTCACGCCTTCAGTCGAAGCGTGGGCGCGGTGAGCCGTCCCGAAGGCATCATTTACATACATGTCGGCGTTCGCAGCCAACTGCTGGGCAAATTCGGGATCGTTTGCCTCTTCCCCGGCATAAAATCGGACATTTTCCAACAGGGCCACCTGGCCGTTTTGCAGACCATTCACGGCGGCAGCCACCTCCGGCCCTACGCAGTCGTCACACTTCACCACTTCTTGGCCGAGCAGTTCGGACAACCGCTGGGCGACGGGAGTCAACCGCATGGAGTCGATGACCTTGCCCTTGGGACGCCCAAAATGGCTGCACAAAACCACTTTTGCCCCTTTGCCCGTGAGGTCTTGGATGGTGGGCAGCGCCGCGCGAATCCGGGTATCGTCGGTAATCTCCCCGGCATCGTTCAAGGGCACGTTGAAATCGGCCCGCACCAGGACTCGCTTGCCCGATACGTCAGCGTCGGTGAGCGTTGCTACTGTCTTCTTGGCCACAGGTTTGAACCTCCCAAATTGCGATTATTACGTTTCTGTATGGCTTTGGCTGTGAGATCCCCAACGGTGGACTAATCTATGATTGGAGATGTGCATGACAGCGCTCAGCGCAAGCCACGAGTTTTGTTGTCAGTGCTACAGCCATGTCCGAGAATCATTCTACCGGAGTCTGTGTATTCGTCTGAGGAGCTATGTTCAAGACGATTCTGTTTCCTATCGATATGAGCCCCGAAGCGCAACAAGCGGCTCATCTAGCCATTGATTTGGTCAAACAGCACCAAAGTCAACTAGTGTTACTGTCGGTCGTCGAGACTGGGGAAAACCCTGAGCACCCGGAACAAGCCTCGGCTGAGGCGGTCGCCAAGTTGTTGCATCAGGCCCAATCCCTCTTTGAACAGCAAGGCGTCCAGAGCAAAATCGTGGAGCGGGAAGGCCAACCGGCGTTTGTGATCTGCGATGTGGCTGACGAGATTGACGCGGATCTGATTGTGATGGGCTGTCGCGGCGTCGGGTTGATTGAGGAAGTTCAGCAGGAAAGCGTGACGACTCGCGTCATTAATCTCTCGCCTTGCCCTGTGCTCATTGTGCCGTAGCCGTGGGTGGGCGACAATTGCCGACAATCCTGGCCGCTCAGTCCGTTGGCGATCGCTGGGGGGGGGGTGAGTCTTGTCCACTAAACAAAACACCCCAAAATCATGCCCGCCAGCAAAATGAAGCCGAGCAGCACGTTTTGCCGAAAAATCTTGCCGTATAGAGATGGGGGCGGATTGTAGCGGCTGAGCAAATAGCCCTGCCGTGCCCAGAGGGCGATCGCCGCTACCCAGGTCGGCCAGAAGGGCCAGCCCAGCGACATCTCCACGCCAACTGCCAGCAACAGAACGGCGGCGGTCATTAAAAACACAGTGACGGCCAGCGGTGTACGTTTGCCAAAGTAGATGGCGCTGGAGTTGATGCCTAAGCGGGCGTCAAATTCGCGATCGGGAATGGCGTAAACGGTATCGAAACCCAGGGTCCAGAACACGACCGCGCCCCAGAGCAGGCCGGTCGCGAATTCCAGCGAGCCGGTGACTGCTGCCCAGGGAATCAGCACCGCAAAGCCCCAAGCGATCGCCAGCACCAACTGCGGCACCGGAAACACCCGCTTCGCCAGGGGATACAGCACAATCACCGGAATCGCCAGCACGCAGAGCGTGAAGCTCAACGGATTGAGGTAAAAGGTCAGACCATAGGCGCAAAGGAACATGATCAGGGCGAGGGCGATCGCCACCCAGACGGAGAGCGCCTTCGACGCCAGGGGCCGGGTGCGGGTGCGCTGTACCTGGGGGTCGATGTCCCGATCCCACAGGTCGTTGACGATGCAGCCCGCCGCACTGGTGACGACGCTGCCCACCACAATCACGATCAACAAGCCGAGGGGCGGCGTACCACGAGCCGCCAAAAACAACGACCACAGCGCTGGCACCATCAAAATTAGTCGGCCTGTGGGCTTATCCCAACGCATCAGGCGCAAAATAGCTTTCCAGGCAGGTTCAGGCGAAGACAGTTCGGGCGTTTTCATCGTCGGTGCGGCACGTCACTGTTAATCAGCATAGCCCCGTTCGGAGGACCAAAGCTAGGGAGAAATATTGGATTTCACCAAAACAAGATGCCTCAATATCTGTCAAAAAACGGGTATTGGATCCGGTGCCGATCTGCCCAGGTTCCGTCTGCAATCAGGTGATGTCGCCTAGTATATGAGAAAGCACAGGTTTTCGAGATTTCTGCGAAAATCCCAGAGTCTTCGCAGCTTTATGGAAATTTTGTCCTGGGTGACGAGACAGTCAGGATATTTATAGTTAAAATAACCATAAGTTGACCAGAGGCTTTTATGTCCCTCTCTCCGCTACAGGTATTTCCTGAAGACTACAGTCTGCTGACTGACCTGTATCAGCTCACTATGAGCGCTTGCTATGTCGGTGAAGGGCTGGATCAGCGACGGGCCAGTTTTGAATTGTTTACCCGGCGCTTGCCGTCGAACTTCGGCTACATCGTGGCGATGGGGTTGACCCAGGCGATGGAATATCTGGAGAGTTTGGCATTTAGCGATCGCCACATCGCTCAACTCCAGGCCATGAGCATCTTTGAGCACGCGCCGGAGGCATTTTGGGAGACCCTGCGGAACGCCCAGTTTGCAGGAGATGTGTGGGCGGTGCCCGAAGGCACAGTGATGTTTGCCAACGAGCCGCTGCTGCGGGTGGAAGCGCCCCTCTGGCAGGCCCAAATCGTCGAGACTTATCTGCTCAACGTGATCAATTATCAGACGTTGATCGCCACGCGGGCCGCTCGCCTGCGGGATATGGCTGGCCCCGATGCCAAGCTACTGGAATTTGGCACCCGTCGCGCCTTTAGTCCCCAGGGGGCTCTGTGGGCGGCGCGGGCGGCGCTGGCGGGCGGTCTGAACAGCACCTCCAACGTGCTGGCGGCGCTGCAACTGGGGGAACAGCCGACGGGGACCATGGCCCATGCCCTGGTGATGGCGATCGCCGCGCTGGAGGGTAGTGAGGACGACGCCTTTGAAGCTTTTCACCGCTATTTTCCTGGGGCACCGCTGCTGATCGATACCTACGACACCGTGGCGGCGGCCCGTCGTCTGGCGGCAAAACGGCAGCAGGGAGAGTACGCCCTCGCTGGGGTGCGTCTGGATTCTGGCGATCTGGTGGCGCTATCGAAACAGGTGCGGGAACTGCTGCCCGATGTGGCGATTTTCGCCAGCGGCGACATTGACGAATACGAAATTCACCGCTTGAATCAGGCCGGGGCGACCATCGACGGCTACGGTTTGGGCACGCGCCTGGTCACCGGCACTCCGGTCAATGGGGTTTACAAACTGGTCGAGATTGACGGCATCCCCGTCATGAAGGAATCCTCTAGCAAAGCTACCTACCCCGGTCGCAAGCAGGTATTTCGCCACTATGAGGGCGATCGCGCTGTCCAAGACTGGCTCGCCCTCGCCACCGAATCTCAGAACCACGGGGCACAACCACTGTTGCAACCGATGATGCAAAATGGCCAACTCATCACTCAACTCGACTCCCTCGCTGACATCGCCCAGCGCACCGCTCAGTCCGTAGCCTCGCTGCCGCCAGAGAGCCGCCAGGTGCAAGATCCCCAGCCTTACCCCGTCAACATTACGTCAGCATTGGAGCAAGAAACCCAGGCCACTCGAGAGCGGCGGGCTTCTAAGATGACCCAGACCTGAGAGACTTGAATGCAGAATTCTGCGCTTGCTCAATCCTTCAAAACATGCCGTTACCCGCTAATGTCTGATCGATCACTCCGCCATTGACTGTTGCCTTTTACGATTGCTCCACCGATAGCCGCCACCTTTTCTTTATGCAAACGACTAACCCACCGATGCAAGTTGCTTTATTTGGCATGAGTGCCGACCCGCCCCATCGGGGACACGGCGAGATTTTGCAGTGGCTGGCTGAGCATTTTGACCAGGTGGCGGTGTGGGCCTCCGACAATCCCTTTAAAGATCATCAGTGTCCGCTACACCACCGGGCGACCATGCTCGACTTAATGATTCGCGATCTGTCGGTGCCCCAGGGCACGGTGGAGTTGCATGAAGAACTGAGCCACCGACATAGCTTAAGAAGTGCGCAACAGGCCCAGACTACCTGGCCTAAGGCGGCACTCACACTGGTCGTCGGGGCGGATTTGGTGGAGCAGTTACCCCGCTGGTACAAAGCGGCGGAACTGTTTCAAATCGTCAAAGTTTTGGTCATTCCCCGACCGGGATACCAACCCTCCGACCAGGCGATGGCGGCGATTCGGGAGCAGGGGGGGCAGATTGCGATCGCTGACACCCTCGAAACCTTTCCCGTGTCTTCCTCCTACTACCGCCAGACTGAAGACCCGAACGCCTTGCCTGCTGCGGTCAGCGACTATATCCACCAGAGAAACCTGTATCCATGCACGGAAAGCTCCAAAGAAAAACAACCGATCTCTTAGCCGCCAAATCCCTAGCGGATTTTAAGGTCGGGGTCGATAACGTGATTTTTTCCGTTGACACGGAGCAAAATCGGCTGCTGGTGCTGCTGGTCATGCGCCACGATGCCCCCTACAGCGGTTGCTGGAGTTTGCCGGGCACCCTCGTGCGCCAGGGCGAGTCGTTAGAAGATGCAGCCTACCGGGTGCTAGCGGAAAAAATTCGCGTCGAAAACCTCTATTTAGAACAGCTCTACACCTTCGGCGGCCCTGATCGCGATCCCCGCGAGTCTGAAGATTCCTATGGCGTGCGCTATCTCTCCGTCAGTCACTTTGCCCTGGTGCGCTTTGCCGAAGCGGAACTGATTGCCGATGGCGTTAGCGGCATCGCCTGGTATCCCCTCGCCCAGGTGCCGACCCTCGCCTTTGACCATGCCGAAATTCTCGCCTATGGCTATCAGCGCCTCAAAAACAAGCTGGAATACAGCCCCATCGCCTTTGATGTGCTGCCCGACCTCTTCACCCTCGGAGACCTCTATCAGCTTTACGTCACGGTTTTGGGCGAAGGCTTTTCCGACTATTCCAATTTTCGTGCCCGGCTACTCAAGCTGGGTTTTTTAGAAGACACGGGGCGCAAAACCTCGCGGGGAGCCGGGCGCCCCGCCAGCCTCTACCGCTTTGATGCAAAAGCGTTTGAACGCTTGAAAGACAAGCCTATGGTATTTATTTGAATCCTCTAATGACGGAACAAACTGTGTATCCAAAAATATATGACACCACCAAATCCCCTCAAAAGCTTATCCGAAATCTTGGCAAATGCTGTCGCAAAGGGTGACGGAAATAGAACCATCATTGAGGTTCTTTGCATGGCAATGGATCGCAAGAATACATCTGTTGAATTAGCTGATGATTTTTTGAGTTTGCTCTCTATATCTCGAAAATATGCTGCTGAGCTTGACAGTAATGAAGCGAATAAACACTTGAAAAGTGTACAGTCTATTTTTGTGAAGTCAAATGTTTGGAAGGACCAATGGTCTGCCATCTCTGAAGAAATTTCCTCTGGAAATTATGCGGATTTAATAAAAAGCTATGGCGAAAATTATTCTTTTCGATTTGGGGGAGAAAACCTTGAATCTGATCTTTTAGATGGTTTATTAGAAGATTTCAGTCGCTTGAACTCTAACGTGAAGCAGTCAAATCTGGAGCCAGTAATCAAACTGTTTATCGTAAAGCATATTGAAGAAATTTGTTCTGCTATTAACCAATATGAGATTTTCGGCATTGAACCATTGGTCTCATCTCTTGAAAAAAGCCTCGCTGGCTTGTATTTCAATCCTTATGTGAAGACTAAACTGAATCAAGATTCTCTGTTGCAGGATATTGCTGCTTATCTTGTAGTGGCCAGCAGAAGAGTTTATCAAGCGGCAGCTCCTATTGCATTCCTTCTTGGATTTATGGCCGATGTTAATAGTTTGGCGCCTTCAATAGAGGATTTGAGGGCAGAAGTTCTGCATATGAAAGCTGAATCCATTGATTTTGAGAAAACTCAAAAATTATTGTCTAGTAGTGCGAATTTGCCAACGTTGCCGCACGGCGAGGAACAGTAACTCAGTATGAAAATTGCGATCGCTCAACTCAATCCCACGATTGGTGACCTCACCCACAACGCTGACCAAATTTTGGCAGCGGCGAAAAATGCGGCAGCGGGCGGGGCGCGGTTAGTGCTGACGCCAGAACTCTCGCTATGTGGCTATCCACCGCGAGATTTGCTGCTGCGTTCGAGCTTTATCACGGCGATGCGGCAGACCTTAGAGGCTCTGGCAGCGCAGTTGCCCCCGACAGTGGCGGTGCTGGTAGGCTTTGCGGAACCGAATGCGGGAGCCCGCGATCGCGGCGAAAAGCCCCTCTACAACAGCATCGCCTGGCTGGAAGCGGGCAAAGTGCAGCAGGTGTTTCACAAGCAATTGCTGCCCACCTACGACGTGTTTGACGAAGACCGCTACTTTGAGCCGGGGCGCATGGTGAATACGTTCCGCCTGCCTCTGGACGACGGACAAAGCCTGCACATCGGCGTCACCATCTGCGAAGACCTGTGGAATGACGAGCAGTTTTGGGGCCAGCGCAAGTATCCCGACAATCCCTTTGCCGGTCTCAAAGACGCCGGGGTCGACCTGGTGGTGAATCTGTCGGCATCACCCTACACCGTGCAAAAGCAACAGACGCGAGAGGCGATGCTGGCCCACAGCGCCAAGCGCTTTCAGCTCCCGATTTTGTATGCCAACCAAATCGGGGCCAACGACGACCTGATCTTTGACGGCAGCAGCGTGGCGGTCAATCGTGAGGGCACTGTGGTGGGGCGGGCCAAAGCCTTTCACCCTGACTTGTTGTGGGTCACGTACGATCCCCAAGCGGGGGACCTGCAAGCGGGGGCAATGCACCGTGTCATCGTCGATCGCAATGCCGAAATCTGGTCGGCGCTAGTGCTGGGGGTGGGCGACTATGCCCGCAAGTGTGGCTTTAGCAAGGCGGTGATTGGCCTCAGCGGCGGCATCGACTCGGCCCTGGTGGCGGCGATCGCCGCTGCCGCCCTCGGCCCCGACAACGTGTTGGGCGTGCTGATGCCCTCTCCCTACAGCTCCGAGCACTCCCTCAGCGACGCCGAACAGCTGGTGCAAAATTTGGGCATCCGCCGCGCCAAGCTACCCATCGGCACGCTGATGTCGGGCTATGACGAAACCCTGGCGGAACTGTTTGCCGGGACTGAATTTGGCGTCGCCGAGGAAAACATTCAGTCCCGTATTCGCGGCAATCTGCTGATGGCGATCGCCAACAAGTTCGGCCACCTGCTGCTCTCCACCGGCAACAAATCGGAGATGGCAGTGGGCTACTGCACCCTCTATGGCGACATGAATGGCGGACTGGCAGTGATTGCCGATGTGCCGAAGACGCAAGTCTACGAAATTTGCCACTGGCTTAATCAACATCCAGGGGCGATCGCAGGCCACTCTGCCACTGCGGCTAAACCGGCTCCCATCATTCCCGGTCATATCCTCACCAAGCCCCCCAGCGCCGAACTCAAGCCCGGTCAGGTCGATCAGGATTCCCTCCCGAGCTATGAAGTGCTGGACGACATTTTGGAGCGGCTGGTGCAGCGACACGAAGCGATCGCGGAGATTGTTGCCGCCGGTCATGATCCGGCAGTTGTCGATCAAGTGGTACGCCTGATGTGCCGCGCCGAATTCAAACGCCGTCAGGCTCCTCCCGTCTTAAAAGTGACCGATCGCGCCTTTGGCTCGGAGTGGCGCATGCCCATCGCCAGCCGCTGGACCGGCAATCTCGCCTCAACCCCGTTTACCGCCACTGCCACCCCAGCGGCGGCCACTCAGTAGCGATACCGCTGGCTCACGGCTCCCGCTTCGCAATCCCCGCGAGATCCCTTTCCCTTTGTTCCTGTTTGGAAGCGCCGCGATCGCGCCGTAGACCATTGCGCCAAACTGACACGGACTCGCACCGATTGCTCAGCAATTGAAAAGTATTTTCAAGAAACATCCACATCAGCTCAGTCCAAACAGGAATCTTTATGCCCTCGCTGGGTCAGATCTAGCTTCCAAGACTTCTTGCTGTGAGGCGTTCTGGGGCGATCGCGCCACAGCACTCTGACCGACTATGCGATCATCCTCATGATTTACCGTCCATTCTATTGACAATTGATTTCAATAAGCTAGAATGATTTCAACTTGGAGGCTTACATGTGAAGCATTCCTGTTCTCCTCTCAACGATGCTTTAGGTGCTTCTACGGAAGCACCTATTTTTGTGGCTGCTCATTCCGCCCGGAAATACGGATATTTGCTTAAAAACGCGATCGCAACTGAGTGTTTTTAAGAGAATTCGGGAATAGTGGATGTGTGGATTTAGTGAGGATTGTTGAGACATCATCAAGCATCCTTACTACCCAACCCAAACGGCTCCGTACTTTTACGGAGTTCCGCTCAAAACTCCCTTGAGCTGACAGCCCCAGTAGGGGAAGCTGAGGTCACGACATTGCCAGACGATGGCGCATTCACAATCAAAGACACGAGCGTTCTGCCGTGATCGTGCCCTGGGACTATTGATCACGTTCATTCGGCTCATATATTTGCGGCTTATCATGCACAGGCTGGCAATGCGATACTGTCTCCCCAAGATTGATGGCCAATAGTGCCAGGCCTCCTGCTGACTTTCCCTTTCCTGTGACTCCCCAATGTTGTCTCAGTTCCCTGACGGATATGGCTCAAGAGTTATTCGCTGTGAAACCTATTTCTCCTAGTCAACCAGTGACCGATCCTCTCCCCGAAATTCCCGCCATTTTAGAGACCATCGCCGACCCCATCTTTTTGGCGACGATTGACGGTCAGTGGGTGTACGTCAACCCGGCCTGCTGCAAGTTGTTTGGGCGCTCTCCAGCGACTTTGTTAGGGCTGCCGGATGTGACCTGGTTGACCCACACTGGACTCGATATTTTGCAGGGGTCGCAGCAGCAGGTAGCGGCCACCCACGAAACCCAAGAACGAGAAATTGCCGTGCGCGATGGTGACGACAATATTCGGATTTTGGCAGTCAAAATTAGCTGGCTGGCTCCCCCTGAGCAATCGCCGTTTTTGGTGCATACCCTCCGCGATATTACCTACCGAGTGGAAGCAGAGCAGCAACTCCAGCGCGAATCGCGGCGGGAACGGTTGCTCGGGGCGATCGCCAAACATCTTTTACAGTCCATGCGGCCCGCTAATCTCCTGGAACGCAGCATGGAAGAGGTGCGGCGCTTTTTAGAAGCCGATCGCGTGCTGTTTTACAGTCTGCGGCCCGATAATATCGGCGTCATTGCCGAAGCCGTCGTGGCCGACCAGTGCTCCCTGAAAGAAATTTTGCTCGAACACACCTGCTTTGACGAGTCGGAGTTGGAAAACTATCGCAAGGGTGAAGTGCAGGTCGTTGAGGATGTGGGCAACGGCGAGTTGTCAGCGGAGCAAAAAAGCCATCTACAAGCGTTTAATGTGCAGTCCCATGTTGCCATTCCGGTGATTCAGGGCAACAGCTTATTGGGCTTGATTTGTGTCCACGATTGTCGGCATCCCCGCCCCTGGTTGCCGTGGGAAGTGGAGTCCTTGCAAGATGTCGCGACCCAGGTGGGGCGGGCGATCGCCCAGGCCGACCTCTACAGCGAAGTGCGGAAGCTCAACATGGAGCTCGAAACCCAGGTCGAGCAGCGCACGCGCCAACTGCAGCAAGCCCTGGACTTTGAAGCCACCCTTAAGCGCATCACCGACCGCGTGCGCGATAGTTTGGACGAGTCACAAATTTTGCAGACTGCCGTTGAGGAATTGACCGGCGTCTTAGGCGCGAAGGGCTCGAACACCGCCCTGTATGACCTGGAACAGGGCACCTCCACCATTTACTACGAGTACAACGAGTCGTTGCCCCCTTACCAGGGGCGCGTGGCCCAGATGGAGGCCTTTCCCGAGGTTTATCATCAACTGCTGGATGGGCAATATTTTCAGTTTTGCTCGAAGGAACCGAATCCCGTGCGGGGGCACGTCGCCATGTTTGCCTGCCCGATTCGCGACGATCGCGGCGTGTTGGGCGACCTCTGGCTGATTAACGAAAAAGACTACGGCTTTGAAGAACAAGAGATTCGCCTGGTGCAGCAAGTCGCTAACCAATGTGCGATCGCCATTCGTCAGGCCCGGCTCTATCAAGCCTCCCAGGCCCAGGTCAAAGAGTTGGAGCGGTTGAACCAGCTTAAGGACGACTTTCTTAGCACGGTGTCCCACGAACTCCGCACGCCCGTCACCAGCATGCGCGTAGCCTTGCAGCTCTTGGGCGTGACCCTCAATCAGGAGTTCGATCTAAATACGGAACTGCAAAAGCCCAAAACGAGCCAAAACCGCATCGCCCGTTACTACATCGTGCTGAAGGAAGAGTGCGAGCGTGAAATCAGCCTGATCAATGATCTGCTCGATCTCCAACGGTTGGATGGCGGCAACCACCCCATTACACCGCAACAAATCAACCTGCAAAGCTGGCTAACGGGCATCGCCAATGGCTTCGATGAACGCGCCCAGAGCCGCGAGCAGATGCTCCAGATTGATCTGCCCCAGACGCTGCCGCCCATTGTCAGTGACCAGGCCAGCCTGGAGCGCGTGTTTGCCGAACTGCTCAACAATGCCTGCAAATACACTCCCCCTGGCGAAAAAATCTCGGTCTCTGCGATTACCGCCCCCGAGGAGCAAATTATCGTCACCATCGCGAATACGGGAGTCGTCATCCCCCCAGCAGAACTTGCCCGCGTCTTTGACAAGTTTTATCGAGTGCCCAGCGCTGATCCCTGGAAACAGGGCGGCACGGGCTTAGGCCTGGCGCTGGTGCAAAAGCTGCTCTTGCATATCGGGGGCGACATTCAAGTCACCAGCGATGAAATCGCCACCGCGTTTCAAATTACCTTGCCGCTGGATATGACCCTGGCAATTTAGATGGGGTAGTCCTAGACTTGAGCAAAAAGGGGATAGCGTTGCCGATGTGAGTGAGCCAACACGAATGGCAGTAAAGAACTGTGGCCGCTAGGTCCCATAGGCTTCCCCTTCAATGAAATGATGCTCAGAGCACCAGGTTACGGCTCGGATCCCCAAGGATGTAGGGTTCTTGGCCCATGATGACTTTGGGCAGAAAGGTGTCCGGTGGTGGAGCCATTCCCCAGTGTTGCTGGAGTGCCAATAACAGCGCATCTTGTTGGGCTCGCAAATATTCCAGGTCGCCGCCCCCGTTTTGAATCGAAAACCAAACGGGACCGCGATCGCGGGTGGGAAAATACCCCGCTAGCGAACTGACGGTGTTCAACGTTCCGGTTTTGAGCGCTGATTGATCCGGCAACTCCCGAAAAACCAGAGTCCCTTCATCCTGACCAAATACTGGCATGACATCAGAAATAGACAAGTTATGGGGGCGTAATTGCCGCTGAATACTGAGCAAAATTGCCACTACTGCCCGAGGTGAAAGCTGATTTTCGACGCCCAGCCCAGAGCCGTTAATCAGGCGAATTTCGGCAACCGGGACCCCGGTTTTGGCCGCTGCTTTCGTCGCTACCGTATTGGCTCCGCCTGCCGCTCGAGCAAATTGCTCAGCCATTTCATTGTTGCTGTAAATGTTCATCGCCTTGAGCAACGGGATCAGCGGTAGAGACTGATGACGTACCAACCACTGGGGTTGTAGCGGATTGGTCGCCAACGGTTGCACAATAATCTCGCCGGCGATCGCCAGCGACGGGGTAGGCGTATCCGGCGGCAGGGTGCTATGGACGTAATAAACCTCGTCTGACCAGCGATTCACATCTACCGCTTGCATAAAGAGTTCGCCAGAGCGATAGGAATCTGGCTCAAAGTTCATGGCAAACTCGCCCAAGATCACGAGATTGCCCGTCACTTGCTGAATGCCCTGCTGGTTGAGGGTGTTGGCCAGGGCGATCGCCTCTTCCCACACAAAGTAGGGATCGCCATTCCACTGAATGACTAAGTCGCCATTGATGACCCCATTTTCTAGCGTGCCAGTATGACCAATTTGAGTTTCAAAGCGGTGATTAATAGGCCAGTTTTCCAACGCCGCTAAGGTCGTCGCCATTTTGGTTAAGGAGGCTGACGAGATGGGGCGATAGGGTTGGTGAACGGCGATCGCGGTGCCACCGGTTTGTATCCAGAGGCCCTGCTCCTCAACTGCAAATCCCTGGTCGGCCAAATTCGTTAAATAGGAACGAACAATCTCCTTAGCCTCGGGGTCAGGGGCATTCATTGTCAGAACCCAGGGGGACTCCCAGCCAACAATCGCCTCCATGGTCGGCCAAGGCATGGGCTGGAGAGGAATTACCGTGGTCGGTTGGTCGCCCAGCAAGGACAACAGGCTGAGCGCTATGAGTGCTGGTTGCAGCATAAGAAAACCCATCACACATCGGCAATCATCCTAGCGGACATCGCCTAAATTTGGACGGGAGACCCTGATGAGGCAAGTCGAACAGCGGGTGCCAGCACCCCCGAGACTTGGAAAAACTCATCTTTCTTTTTTTGAAGTAGCTTCAATGAAGTCCAATAAGTAGATGGGCTTAATTATTTGTAAGATGTGTTAGCACCAGCGTAACGCATCAAATCCTTGTGGAATGGTGCGTTACGGCTTTGCCTAACAGCACCCTACGACATCGTTTATTTATGTCCACCTACTTACTCGTGGTTCAAAGCGCTGTACGCCAAAAAAAGGTGAAAAAATCTACACTCATTACTGCAAAAAGCGCCCTCCCCTTGGGGAGAGCGCTTTTGATTAGAAGCTCAGACTCGCTGAACTGACGGGGACTAACCGATAATTTCGGGAGCCTCAGCAGAAGCCAAGTCGAGGGGGAAGTT
>Ga0076930_100355_pt1 | contig 48786 bp, 42 predicted proteins | sample HotLakConsoUCCRE_FD_71149 | JGI IMG/M metagenome (GOLD analysis project Ga0076930, IMG submission 71149) | Hypersaline microbial mat communities from Hot Lake, Washington, USA - Hot Lake Consortium UCC-RE (version 3) (version 3) ...
TGCACAAGGAGCTGTTCGACCGCTGTGCTGAGGCCGGGATCAAACCCGAGTGGCGTCCGCTCCTGCGTGATCTCGACCGCCTGCAGAGCGGCAAAATCGAGAAAGACGGACGCAGCATTGCCATCCGTACCCCGGTAAGCGGCCAGATCGGGCCCGTGTTCCGCGCCGTCGGCGTGGCGCTGCCGCCGAACATCGCTGAAACCGAAGCTGCTTGACCGCACGACCCTCCACCCGTGGTGCTAAAAGCGCGAAGGCGCTCCATAGCCCATTGAAATTGCAGTATTATCGGAAATTGGCTGTTTAAGTTGGGCCTTGCCGGCCTCACCGGCGCGGGCGGCCTCGATCGTGGCGTTGAGCGCCAGCAGATTGGTCTGCTCCGCGATGGCCCGGATCATGGCGATCACCTCGCCGATCTTCTGGGCCGAATCGGAGAGCTCCGAGACGAGACCATTGGTTTCGCGGGCCTGATCGACGGCAGCGGCCGATCGCGTTGCCGCCTGCGCCACCTGGGAGCCGATTTCCTGTGATGATGCAGCCAGCTGCTCGGTCGCAGTGGCAACAGCCTGGACATTCGCTGCCGTCTGTTCGGCGGCAGAGGCGACCGAAGCCGATTGCATGTTGGTCTCTTCCGCCGTGGAGGACAGCGAACGCGCCGTCGCTTCGAGTTCCGCCGAAGAGGAGGAGAGCTGGCGCACGAGGCCACCGACCGTTTGCTCGAACTCGTCCGCAAGTTGTGCCAGCGCTGCCTTTTTATCCGCCTCTGCCCGCGCCTCGCGCGCCTCGGCTTCTGCTTCCATTTCCTGATTGCGCTGGAGCGCGTCACGGAAGACCGCCAACGCCACGGCCATGGCGCCGACTTCGTCCTTGCGATCGCGCGCCGGGATCTCGGTAGCGAGATCGCCGTTCGACACCCGCCTCATCGCGGCAGTCAGGCCGGCGACCGGATTGACGATGGAGCGTGACAGGATGAACGCAAACAAAGCCCCGATCACAAGGCCGATCACGGTGGCAAAGATCGCTATGCGCTCGGCACGCACGAGCGTGGCCTTGATCACAGGGCCGATTGCAACGCGGCGGTTCTGGAAATCCTGCGCCGTGTCGGAAATCATCGCGGTAGTGCGAATTCCGGTGGCTTCGAGTTGGTCGACGGCGGCCTCACCGCTACGGCCTTCCTGCACCAGACGATCGAACAGGGTCTGATACTCCGACGCCGCCGCATGCAATCCGTCAAGGGCAGTTGCGAATTCCTCCCGGGTGACCGAGTTGCGCAACTCTTCATAGGAAGTGAATGTTTCATCGAGCATCGCACGGGCACGCTCCAGATCGGCCTCTTCACCACCGCGCAAGAAATCAGAGGCGCTGACCCGCGCGGAATAAAGATCACCGCGCATGTCCATCAACTCACTGGAGAAAGACGAAACTTCCCGATAATCGTCGAACAGATCCTCGGCCTTGAAAAGTGACAGCGTTGCACTGCCGGCCACTCCGGCGAAGATCAGGAGAACCAGTGCGAAGGCCCAGCCAATGCGGGCTTTGATGGAGAGGGTTCTAAGAAGCTGTGTCATGTCTGTCCCGCTGCGATATCTGACATAGGGGAAACTAAGTAAAAAGTTTCACCAGCTTGTGTCAGAGATGGGACATATGCAGTTGAAGAAAGCTTAATCGAAATGCCGAGGTAGCGTGCATTTGGTAGTCGATACGTATGCAAAAATGCACAGTGGATGAAGTGATCCGTCCGTTTTGGTCTGACGTGATGTTTTCTTATCATGACGAACAAAACCCCCGCCCGGTTTCCCGAACGGAGGTTTTGCAAGCGCGTCGGCGCGTCTCAGCGCGGATAGCACAGACCGTCGCGGGCGAGGTAATAGCCGTCGGGGCACCCACCATTCCTTGGCGTTGTCGCAGCGCCGATCGCAGCACCGCTCGCTGCACCAATCGCGCCGCCAATCAAAGCGCCGCGTCCACCACCGGCTGCTGCACCGACGGCTGCCCCGGCACCACCGCCGATCAAGGCGCCACCAGCCGCGCGTTCGCCGGGAGTCTGGCAGGCGGCGACGGAAAGCGCCAACGCCGCTACTGCTGTTAGTGCAAAAATCTTCTTCATGATTCCATCCCTGACCGTTCGAGAGCGGATAGCCTCCTCTGGGCTGAATTATTAATACTCCGATCCCGAGAAGGATGAAACCCGTGAATGCCCGGAGGGTTCCCAAATTCCGAACAGCCCGCCATTGGTACTTGACGTGTGCGCCCTTGCGGGCCCACATCCACGCGGTCAGTCGGTCGGGCGGCCGCTTTCGCTTGATGCGGGAGAGGAAAGTCCGGGCTCCATGGAAAGACGGTGCCGGATAACGTCCGGCGGGGGTGACCCTAGGGAAAGTGCCACAGAAAGCAGACCGCCATCGCATGCGATGGTCAGGGTGAAAGGGTGCGGTAAGAGCGCACCGCGGACGCGGTAACGCGGACGGCACGGCAAACCCCACCGGGAGCAAAACCGAATAGGGACGGTCAGCACTGCGCTTATGCGCATTGCGGAGGGCTTTCCGCCTCGCCGTCCGGGTTGGTTGCACGAGGCGGTCGGTAACGATCGCCCCAGATGAATGGCCGCCACGTTTGCGGGCTTGCGGGCCTGCGAGCCATACAGAACCCGGCTTACAGGCCGACTGACCACTCATTCCCTTTCGCAGTGCTCTCCAGGGTTAAAGAGTTTTGCGCATGTAGATGCGGGCGAAGCCTTTCTCGGTCGCGCGCCGGGTCTCGGTGTAGCCGAGGCGCTGATAGAGGGCGATGTTTTCGACCATCGCAGCGTTGGTGTACAGTTCGATCACATCGTAGCCACGCGCGCGCGCTGTCGTTTCGGCAAAGCAGATCAGAGCGCGTCCAATCCCGCATCCCTGGGCGCGCGGCGCGACGGCGACATTGTCAAGCAAGAGTGCATCCGGCCCCGGAATGAGAACCAGCAACCCGGCTATGCCGTCGGCATCTTCGGCGACATGGGCGCGGCACTCGCTGATATGCTTGTGGTAATTGTCGAGCATCGGGCCGGGTTTGTGCCCGATACGCGGAATATACGGCGCATAGGCATCGGCGACCAGTGTCTTGATTGCGGAAAGATCCACGATGCCGGCGAGGCGAATAGAGGGTTCTTCGGGCATGGCGGGCACCTCAGCCGAAACGCGTTCCGATGAGGGCGAGATCCTCGTTGAACGCCCGGAGTTCTGCAGCAAGTGCATCGTGCATCTGCTCGGCGATTGCGGGATATTCTTCCAGTACCCGCCGGATCAGGCTCACCGAGAGGCGCAGCACGATGCTCGGGGCGCGCGCGGTCGCCGTTGCCGGGCGATGCCCGCGCATGAACAGGGCGGTCTGGCCGATCAGGTCTCCGCGCCTGGCCACGATGACGGGTTTGCCACCGCCGACGTCAAGACCGATCTCGCCTTCGGTCACGACATAACCGGCATCGGAGCGGTCGCCCTTGCGGAACAGCACATCGCCTTGACGCAGGCGGCGTTTGTCAGCCGCGAAAGCAAGCAGCCGCAGGGCGTCTCGTTCGAGAAGACCCAGAAGCGGGGCCTGCGCGAGCATCGCGATGTCGTCGTCGAGCGACATGGACCCCTCCCGGCAATGGTCAGGGGACGAGCTTGTAGCCGCCGCCCTCGGTGACCAGCAAGCTGACATCCGACGGGTTCGGCTCGATCTTCTGGCGCAGACGGTAGATATGGGTCTCGAGCGTGTGCGTGGTCACGTTCGCATTGTATCCCCAGACCTCCGCAAGCAGGGTATCGCGGCTGACGACCTGCTGGCCCGCGCGGTAGAGAAAGCGCAGGATTGCGGTTTCCTTCTCCGTCAGCTTGAGCTTGGAGCCGTTCTCGCCGACCAGGAGCTTGGACCCAGGCTTGAAGTTGTAGGGGCCGATCTGGAACACGGCATCCTCGCTGGCAGCGTATTGCCGCAACTGCGCCCTCACGCGGGCGAGCAAGACGGCAAATTTGAAGGGTTTGGCGACATAGTCGTTCGCCCCGGCTTCGAGGCCGAGGACGGTGTCCGAATCTGAATCCTGTCCCGTCAGCATGATGATGGGTGAGCGGAACCCGTGCTTGCGCATCAGTTTCACGGCTTCTCGCCCGTCCATGTCCGGGAGGCCGACATCCATGATCGCCAGATCGACGCGCTCCTCGCGCACCTTGGCGATGGCCTCGCCCGCTGTCTCGGCTGTCAGGATCTCGAATTCCTCATGAAGGGAGAGTTGCTCTGCCAGCGTTTCTCGCAGATCCTGATCATCGTCGAGGACGAGTATGTGGTTTGCCTTGGACATCACAATCGATCCTTGATGCGATACCGGCGCTACCCGGCGAAGCTTGACACGGTGTGCGGGATATCCGCCCGTGTTCCACACTAGACGAGCACACGTACCCGGCAAGCGTTCACACGCCTATGGATGGTTCGAACCACAGGGAATTCGCATGAAAAGCCGAGCCTTGGCAAGGATCAGGATACGCCCTGCCCCGCGCGACCGGGCGCGCGGCTGGCTGATCGCGGGGCATCTGGTTCTGCCCTGCGCGGTCGGGCGTGGCGGTTTCACACGGCACAAGCGCGAAGGGGATGGTGCGACGCCTGTCGGGACCGTTCTGCCGCTTCATCTGTTTTTTCGCCCGGACCGATTGCCGAGACGACCGTCTGCAGGCCTGTCAGCCCGGCCATTGCGGCAGCATGACGGCTGGTGCGATGACCCTGATGATCCGCGTTACAACAGTCCGATGACACTCCCGGCCACAACGCACCACGAGGTAATGTGGCGCGACGACCACATCTATGACCGCGTCGTCGATCTCGACTGGAATCGGGGCCTGCCCTATCCGCAGAAGCCGCGCAAATGCAGGGTACCACCGCTCGTCAAAAGGCTCCCGCACCGCCGCCCGACGGGGCTACGGCGTCTCAGCTGATCACCTGCTTCTGCATGGCAACAAGCTGCTCGACGCCACCGCGCGCGAGGCGCAGGAGCGAGAGGAATTCCTCCTCCGAGAACGGCTTGCCTTCCGCCGTGCCCTGGATCTCGACGATGCCGCCCTTGCCGGTGATGACGAAATTCGCATCGGTCTCGGCAGTGGAATCCTCGGCGTAGTCGAGATCGAGCACCGGCGTGTTGCGGTAGATGCCGCATGAAATCGCTGCAACGTGATCCTTGAGCGGATTGATCGAGATGATCGAGCGGCTCATCATCCAGGCGAAGCAATCATTGAGCGCCACCCAGGCGCCGGTGATCGCGGCGGTGCGGGTGCCGCCATCGGCCTGGATGACGTCGCAATCGACCACGATCTGGCGCTCGCCGAAAGCGTGCAGGTCGACCACGGCGCGCAGCGACCGCCCGATCAGCCGCTGGATTTCCTGCGTGCGCCCGGAGGGCTTGCCGGAATTCACCTCGCGGCGGGTGCGCTCGTGCGTGGCGCGCGGCAGCATGGCATATTCCGCCGTTACCCAGCCCTTGCCGGTGCCGCGCAGCCAGGGCGGGCCGCGCTCTTCGAGCGATGCGGCGCAGAGTACCTTGGTCTCGCCGAAGGAAACGAGGCACGAGCCCTCCGCATAGCGCGCGACGCCACGTTCGAGGGTCACGGGACGCAACTGGTCAGGCTGGCGTTTGGATGGGCGCATGAGGTCGTCTCCTGTTTCGAGCGGGGGTGATAGACCGCGCCGGCGGATGGAGCAAGGCCGGAACCCCGCAGACGGGCTCGTCAAACGCAAAAGCGGTTGTCCCGCTTCGTGTGCACAGCACATGCGTGTGATTGCCTCGGAAACGAGAAAGGTGCTTGGGTTTCTCGGGATTTATTCATGTTTACACAAGATTGTTATGTCATGTTTCGCTTGCAGTTTGACAATCTGCGGTTCGAATTCAGGTAAGCTCCCGATGGCTACGCAACCTTTGGATGATGCAACACCTCCGGCGGACCAGGTCGATGACTGGGCGCATGCGCAAGCAGCCATGGGCCTGCTCAGGCGGCACGCTCTTCCACCTTCGGCTTTGAACTATGCCCTCATGCACGCCATCGCCTCGGGCGCGGCTCCCCGGGCCCGTGAGGCGGTCGAGGCGATGACGGCCCGAGGCGAAGCGCTCGACGATGACGTCTGTGCCCGGCTGTTCGGCGCGTGTGCGAGCGGTGCGCTGGCGCAGATCTACGACCAGCTCGGCGCACGGCTTTATGGTGAGATCGAACGCATGCAGGGTGCTGTCGAACGCCATCACCGGGTGACCTCGCATTATACCAGTGCGGTGGACGAAGCCGTGGCCACCATCGAGTCGCCGTTCGATACCGCTTCGCTCACGGCAGCGATGCGCGGTGTGCTTCAGGGTAGCCGTTTGATGGCTTTCGAGAACCACGCCCTTCAGGAAGCGCTGGAGCATACGCGGGCCGAGTTGAGCCGTTTGCGCGAGGAAGTCGCCCTCAGGCGGGCCGAATCGCTGACCGACGCGCTGACGGGCGTCGCCAACCGGCGCGCCTTCGACCAGAAGCTCGCGTCGCTCTTCGAAGAGGATCGCGCCATCGGTTTGCTGATGATCGATATCGATCATTTCAAGGTGATCAATGACACTCATGGCCATGTCTTCGGCGATCAGGTGCTGCGACTGATCGGATCCGTGATCGGCGAGAACGTGCGCCAGAGCGATCTTGTGGCGCGGATCGGCGGAGAGGAATTCGCCCTCGTGATGGAGGGGGCGAGCGAGAGTGAGGCCCTGATCATCGCGGAAAAGATTCGCAAGGCGATCGCTGCACGCAAGATCGTCAAGCGCGGCTCGGGCTCCCTTGTGGCCAAGGTCAGCGTATCGGTGGGAATTGCAACGCGGCGCCCCGACGACGATCCGCGATCGCTGCTCGATCGCGCCGATGCGGGCCTATATCGGGCCAAGGAACAGGGTCGCAATCGTGCCGTGATCGGCACCCGCAAGCGCGCTGACGCCCCCTTCGCAGTGGCAATGGATTGAAGCGGCTGCAGCTTACGCCCGCAGCCGTGCATTCTCCGGATCATAGGGGCTCTCGCCGAGCACCGTGGCGATGCAGGGTGCGCCGAGAAGATCCATTTGCATCTGTGTCCCCACCGCAGCGTGATCCGGGCGGACCATGGCGAGCGCCAGCGATTTGCCGATGCGGAAACCATAGGTGCCGCTCGTGGTGCGCCCGATCATCTCGCCGGCGCTGAAGAGCGGGTTGTTGCCCAGCGAATCCGCGTCGTTATGGCCGCTCACCTCCAACGTCACGAAGAGATTGCGCAGGCCCTCGGCCTGACGCCGCAGCAATGCCTCGCGCCCGAGGAAATCGCCCTTGTCGAGGCGGATGAAGCGGTCGAGCCCGGATTCGAGCGCCGGATATTCGATCGACATCTCGGTTCCCACCATACGGTAGGATTTCTCGATGCGCATGGATTCCATCGCCCGGATGCCGAAGGGTGCGAGACCGAGATCAGCGCCGGCCTGCATCAGGGTGTCGAAGATGTGATTTTGATATTCGATGCCGTGATGGATCTCGTAGCCGAGCTCGCCAACGAAATTCACGCGCAGCACCTTCGCCGTGGCCAGCCCGATGCTGGTCTCGATCCCCGCGAGCCAGGGCAGCGCCGCGTTGGAGACGTCGTCGGCGCAGACCCGTTCGAGCAGCATCCGCGCCTTCGGGCCGGCGATGACGAGCACGCCCATGGCGCTGGTGAGATTGTCGAAATCGACCGAGCCGTCGCGCGGCAGGTGCTTGCCGATCCAGTCATGGTCGAGTCGCTGAAAGCCCCCCGCCGAGACGAGGTAGAAGCTGTCCTCCCCCTCGCGCTGGATGGTGAATTCCGAATGCACGCCGCCACCGGGCGAGAGTGAATGGCACAGGCCGATGCGCCCGGTCTTTCCCGGCAGACGGTTCGCCACGATCCGGTCGAGGAAGGCCTGCGCGCCCGGCCCCGAAAGCCGCGCCTTGGCGAAGGGGGTCATGTCGAGCAGGCCGACATTCTCCATGACATTGGCGCATTCCGCCCCCACCGCATCGAACCAGCGCGAGCGGCGGAAGGACCAGTAATCCTCCCGCGGCGTGCCGGCGGGCGCAAAGAAATTGGGGCGTTCCCAGCCAAATTTCTGCCCGAACACGGCGCCGAGCGCCTTCATCCGGTCGTGACAGGGGGCCTGGCGCAGCGGGCGCGCGCCGGGGCGCTCCTCATCGGGATAGTGGATGGTGAAGACGCTGGCATAAGCCTCCTCGTTCTTTGCCGCGAGATAGGCTTTCGACGCGTAATCGCCGAAGCGGCGCGGATCGACGCCAAGCATGTCGATCGTGGGCTCGCCCTCGACGATCCATTCGGCGAGTTGCCAGCCCGCCCCGCCCGCAGCGGTAATGCCGAAGCTGTGGCCCTCGTTGAGCCAGAAATTGCGCTTGCCCCAGGCCGGGCCGATGATCGGGCTGCCGTCCGGCGTATAGGCGATGGCGCCGTTATAGACCTGCTTGACGCCGACCTCCCCGAAGATCGGCACGCGCGCGATGGCGCTCTCGATATGCGGCGCGAGCCGGTCGAGATCCTCCTGAAAGAGTTCGTATTCGCTGTCCGCGCCCGGGCCGTCGCGGTAGCAGGCGGGCGCGCCGGCCTCGTAGGGCCCGAGCAGCAGCCCGCCGCGTTCCTCGCGCATGTACCAGGAGCCGTCGGATTCGCGCAAAACCGCAAGTTCACTATCACCCTGCGCGCGGCGCGCCACAATCTCGGGATGCGGCTCGGTGACGATATACTGATGCTCCACCGGCATGACCGGAATGTCGAGCCCGACCATGCGCCCGGTCTGGCGGGCGAAGCTGCCGGTGGCGCAGACGACGTGTTCGCAGGTGATCTCGCCCCTGTCGGTGGTCACGACCCATTCGTCATCGGGCTTCTGCGTGATCGACAGCACGCTGGTATGGCGATGGATCGAGGCGCCCAGCGCGCGGGCGCCGGTGGCGAGCGCCTGGGTGAGATCGGCGGGCTGGACATAGCCGTCATCGGGATGGCGGATCGCGCCGACGAGGCCGTCTGGCACCGCGAAGGGCCAGATTTCGGCGACCTGCTCAGGCGTGAGAAATTCGACATTCACACCGATGGATCGCGCCACGCCGGCATATTGGCGGTACTCGTCCATGCGGTCGCGGCTGGTGGCGAGGCGGATATTGCCGACGCGCGAAAGCCCCACATCCTGCCCGGTCTCCGCCTCCAGCGCTCCGTAAAGCGCGACGGAGTATTTGTGGATCTGGCCGACCGAGTAGCTCATGTTAAAGAGCGGCAAAAGCCCCGCCGCGTGCCAGGTCGAGCCGGAGGTGAGCTCCTTGCGCTCGATCAGCACCACATCCGACCAGCCCTTGCGAGCGAGGTGGTAGAGCGTGGAGACGCCGACGACGCCTCCGCCGATGACGACGACACGGGCATGGGAGGGCATCGCGTTCTTCATCATCCACCTCGCTCGTTTCAGGCCATGTCGGCCGCTTGCGTCGCTATGAGAGCCCGACGATCTCTCCGTCCCGGTCGAGCCCGATCCCGAGTGCCGCCGGCTGTCGTGGCAGGCCGGGCATGGTCATGATCTCCCCGCACAAGGCGACGACGTAGCCGGCACCGGCAGAGAGCTTCACGTCGCGCACCGGCAAAACGTGACCGGCCACGTCCGAGCCGCGCGCGGCATCGGCGGAGAAGCTGTATTGCGTCTTGGCGATGCAGACCGGCAGATGGCCGAAACCGAGCGCTTCGTATTCGCCGAGCTTGCGCGCCGCCATGTCGGACAGGGCGATGTCGGAGGCCTGGTAGAGGCCGGTCGCGACCGCGCGGATCTTCTCGCCGAGTGGCGCATCGTCGGGATAGATCAGCCGCACCGGCTCACGCGGCGCATCGAGTGCGTCGAGTACGGCCTGTGCGAGATCAGCTGCACCGGTGCCGCCTTCCGCCCAGTGCCGAGCGAGGACGAGACGCACGCCTTCCTCGGCGCAGATATTCTCGATCGCCGCGCGCTCGGTATCGCTGTCGCCGGTGAAATCGTTGAGGCCGATGATCGGGGCGAGGCCGAACGCGCGCAGGATGCGGATATGCTGGCGCAGATTATCGCCACCGCGCCGCACGGCTTCGACATTTTCGCGGCCGAGATCGGCTTTCGCCACCCCGCCCTGCGCCTTGAGCGCGCGTACGGTGCAGACAAGCACCGCCGCGTCCGGACGCAGATCCGCCTGGCGGCATTTGATGTCGAGGAACTTCTCGGCGCCCAGATCAGCGCCGAATCCGGCTTCCGTGACGACGATATCGGCGAGCGCCAAAGCCGCCTTGGTGGCGATCACCGAAGAGCAGCCATGGGCGATGTTGCCGAACGGGCCGCCATGCACGAAGGCGGGTGCGTGCTCGATACTCTGGACGAGGTTGGGCTGGAGCGCATCGCGTAACAGCACGGCCATCGAACCATCGGCACCGATATCACGGGCGGTGACGGGGGTCTTGTCGCGGCGATAGCCGATGACGATGGCACCGAGCCGGCGTTGCAGGTCGTCGAGATCTTCGGCAAGGCAGAGGATCGCCATCACTTCCGAGGCAGCGATGATGTCGAAACCATCCTCACGCGGCACGCCATGGGCCGGCCCGCCGAGGCCGATGGTGATGTTGCGCAAGGCCCGGTCGTTCATGTCGATGACGCGCTTCCAGGTAATGCGGCGCACATCAATGTCCTGGGCGTTGCCCCAGTGCAGATGGTTGTCGAGCATGGCCGAGAGCAGATTGTGCGCAGCGGTGACGGCGTGGAAATCGCCGTTGAAATGCAGGTTGATATCCTCCATCGGCAGCAATTGCGCCCGTCCGCCGCCAGCAGCGCCGCCCTTCATGCCGAAGCACGGCCCCAGCGCCGGCTCGCGCAGGCAGACGATGGAACGCGCACCGAGATGGTTGAGCCCGTCATTGAGCCCCACGCTCGTCGTGGTCTTGCCCTCGCCGGCGGTGGTCGGCGTGATCGCGGTAACGAGGACGAGCTTGCCGCGCGGGCGTTCGCGCAGGCCTGCGATCGCGTCATGGGTGAGCTTGGCCTTGTAATGGCCATGCGGGATCAGTGCGTCCGGCGTAAGGCCGAGCTTTTCCTCCGCGAGGCCGAGGATCGGGCGCATGCGCGCGGCGCGGGCGATCTCGATATCGGGCGCGCCGGGCGGCGGTAGATCGGCCTGGCGCGTGGTCGCATCCTGCGAAAAGCGGGTCTGGGGAAAGGTGTTCATGATGCGGCATCCTCGGCATGTGCGGTTTCTCGTTGGGCCGTTGCGCGCAGATCATCGAGGGCCTGCGCGCGCCAGGACAGAGCCTGCGCCGCGCCGCCGAAACAGTATAGGTGAACCCCTGCAAGGTTCGTGGGCGGGTTCGCGTCATCTGATCCGGCGAAGCCCGCGATCAAGGGCAGCGGATCAAAACGCTTGAGCATCTGCAGTGCATCGGGCCGCCGGCCCAGCAGCCGCGCCGAGGCACCGACACCGCAACGCATGGCAAAGCGGATCAGCGTTCCCATCCCGACAGGTGCGGGAATGCCGATGCGCACAGGCGCGTCGATCCCCGCTGCGCTCAGACGCGCGCACCAGGCGATGACGGGAGCGGCGTCGAAGCTGAACTGCGTCACGATCGTCAGCGACAGGCCATGCGCACGGGCATGCGCCTGCTTGTACCGCAGGGCCGCCATCAGCGTCGCCTCATCCGCATGCGGATGGCCCTCCGGATGCCCGGCGACATGGAGCCGGGTCAGGCCCGCATCGGCGAATTGCGGCATATCGAGGAGGCCGAGCGTATCGGCAAACGGCCCGACGGGGCGGGGCGCATCGCCGGCGATCAGCAAAAGCCTTGTGACATCATGCGCGGCGAGGCCGTCGAGAAAGCGTGCGAGCGTGTCGTTATCGGGCACGGCGCGGGCGGGCAGATGCGGCACCGGTGTGAAGCCGCGCAGCGACAGATCGCGACAGGCATCCAGCGCCTGATCGAAATCCGCACCGGGCAGGAAGGGCACGAAGACTTCCCCGATCGGATCACGCGCGCCCGGTGCCGGAACACCCTCGGCAATCTGGCGCGGGGCGATCTCGATCGAGGCATCAGCCAGCAGCCGGGCCATCCGACCGGCGCGGGTGAGCGGCGCGGCATCTCCCGTGATCGCCTGAAATTCGCGAAATCCGTCCATGGCCGCCTCGCTCGGTTGCAGGCTGGTGGCGTGTCGCTCTTGGCGATTTTCGGGAAGCGCCCTGTACGGCGCTTCCCGATCTTGCGTTCAGTAGGCGTAGTCGCGCCCCTGGCTGCGTGCGCGTTCACGCGCATTGGCGTTGACCGATGGCCGGAACGGAATGTCACAGACCTCTGCCGCCACCGCGACGCCGGGCGTCTCGGCATATTCATCCGGCAGCCAGACATTGAGCGGCGTGCCGAGTTCCTTGTATTCCACCGGCACCCAGGCGAGCGCGATGTTCACGCCGAGCTCCGGCGAGTACCAGGGCGAGGTGACGTAGCCGATCGGCTCACCGCCCTGCGGGCCGGAGACCAGCCAGAAATCGGGCGCGTAATCGGTGATCGGTTTGCCCCCGAGCTTCATCCCCACCATGATGTTGCGGAAGGGATGACGCCCGGCTTCGAGCTCGTCGCGCACGGCTTCGAGCTTCGCCTTGCCGATATAGTCGGCGGTCTTCAGGCGCGGCACCTGATAGGCGAGATTGCACTGGAAGGGCAGCGTCTCCTGGTCGATATCCTGGCCCCACGAGAGAATGCCCGCCGCGATGCGCCGGTGGTGGGCCGGGGCGATCACCATGAGCTGATGCTTCTCGCCGGCTTCGAGAACCGCATCCCACATCTTCTCCGCATGCAGCGTGGCATCGCGCAGATAGATCTCGTAGCCCTTCTCGCCAGTAAACCCCGTCTGCGAGACGATCACGTCGCAACCCGCGACCTTGCCTTCCATCAGCCCGTAGAAGGGCAGATCGCGCACGGCATCGCCGAACAGATCAGCCATCAGGTCTTCCGATTTCGGGCCCTGGATCTGCACCGGGGAGACGTCGATCTCTGCGATCGTGACATCGAAGCCCTTGCCGATATTGACGCCGCGCATCCACAGCTCCAGATCGCTGTCGGAGATCGAGAACCAGAACTCGTCTTCGGCGATGCGCAGCAGCACCGGGTCGTTGAGAATACCGCCATCCTCATTGCACAGGATGACGTATTTGCCCTTCATGGGCTGGATCTTCGTCGCGTCGCGGGTGATGACGTAATTGACGAAGGCCTCCGCGTCAGGGCCCTTCACCTGGATCTGCCGCTCGACGGCGACGTTCCACATGGTGACGTGGTTGATCAGCGCGTCGTATTCCGCCATCGCACCGCCGTCATCCGGGCGGGTATAACCGCGCGGATGGTACATGCGGTTATAGACCGTGGCACGCCAGCAGCCGGCCTCGACCGAGAGATGCCAGTAGGGCGACTTGCGCACCCGCGTCGAAATCAACATCTGGACCGGCGTGGGGCCGGATTGCCGCAGATTGATCGGGACGCGTCTGTCGGATTGATCGACGCTCTCGCAATGACCCGCGACGTTGCGCATCAGGGTCGGGATATGTGCGTCAGTGGGCTCGAAGCCCTCGATCGCGGCTCCCTGCATGACGGGCTGCTCGAGGCCCGTTGATTCCGTTGCATGTTCCGTTGCCATGATGACCCTCACTTCCTGCTCGCGCTACGATGGAGCCGATGATGTCAACATGCCCGCAAATGCGCCGGCGTGATGCTCTGGCAACGACGGCGAATACGCAGAAAACGTCGCATATACGTTCCGACTGGCACGTTTTCGTGAGCGACGACATGAATTGCCACGCTTTTTATTGAAAACGCGTGTCGTTTTCGTGATAGTTTCCGTCGCCGGCAAGTCGTTGCATCATGCGGCTTGCTGATTCACTTGAGGCGCGTATCATCGGGCAGGGCGGGATTCGGCGGGAAGGAGGCGGACATGTTCGGAGTACCTGCGGCCCATCAGACGCGGATGATCGACTTTCTGCTCTTGCCGGAATTCTCGATGATGGCCTTCACGGCCTCGGTCGAGCCCCTGCGCGCGGCCAACCAGCTCTCCGGCAGGCCGCTCTATGCCTGGCGCAGCCTCTCTCTCACCGGCGATCCGGTCTCCGCCAGCAACGGCGTCGTGGTTCATCCAGCCGGCGGCATCGACGATGCGGGGCCGGGCGCGACCCTGTTCGTCTGTGCGGGTCTGCGCGCCGAGCGTATCCGCGACAAGGCGCTGTTTGCGCGGTTGCGGGAACTGTCACGCATGGGTGTCGGGCTCGGCGCGGTCTGCACGGGCGCACTCGTGCTCGCGCGGGCCGGGCTGCTTGACGGCTACAACTGCACCATCCACTGGGAGCATGTTGAGGGCTTCGCCGAGGAGTTTCCCGAGTTGAAGATCACCGCAACCCTGTTCGAGATCGACCGGGACCGCTATACCTGCTCGGGCGGCACCGCCCCCCTCGACATGATGATCAACGGCATCGCCCGCGACCATGGCGAGGAACTCGCCGTCGCGGTGGCGGAGCTCCTGCTGCACAATCTGGTCCGCCATCCCCACGACACCCAGCGTATGCCCGTCCAGCACCGTACCGGCATCTCGCATCCCAAGCTGCTCGCCGTGATCGCACATATGGAGGCCTATATCGAAAGCCCGGTGCCGTTGCGTAATCTTGCCACCGATGCCGGTCTCTCGCCGCGCCAGCTGGAGCGGCTGTTTCGCGAGAAGATGGGCAAGACGCCATCGCGCTATTATCTCGAACTGCGCCTGCAGCGCGCAAGGCTGCTGCTCCTGCAGACCACCATGCCGATCCTGCAGATCGCGGTGGCCTGCGGTTTCACCTCCGCCTCGCATTTCGCGCGCTGCTATTCGGAACTGTTCGGCCACGCGCCACGGATCGAGCGCGCCCGCGCCGCACGCGTCCCGGGGCTGGAGAGCGAGCCGGGCGACGCCCTCGCCATGGAGGCGTGATGTCGCGGGTTCGTCGGCGCGCGATGTCGCTTCTGCGCAAGCAGCTGTCGCCTTTGCGCTATTGACGACAAGGGCGAATGCTATCGTGCGCGATGAGCTGATTGCGGGGGGCTCCGGCGAGCGAGGGCGGCATGACACGGTATTCCTTATGGTCGTTGCTGCGCGAGGGGCTCCGTGGCCACACGGGCTGGCAGCCGGTCTGGCGCGAGGCCGAACCGAAACCCGCCTATGACGCGGTGATCATCGGCGGCGGCGGGCATGGCTGCGCCACGGCCTATTATCTCGCGAAGGAGCACGGCCTCACCAATATCGCCATCGTCGAGAAGGGCTGGCTCGGCGGCGGCAATGCGGCGCGTAATACCACCATCATCCGCTCGAACTATCTCTATGACGCCAGCGCCGCAATCTACGATCACGCCCTGCAGCTCTGGAAGGGGCTGGGGCGCGAGCTCAATTTCAACATCATGATGAGCCATCGCGGTGTGCTCAATCTCGCCCATGACGACAACGAGGTGCGCCAGCTCAGGCGTCGTGTGGAGGCCAATCGGCTCAACGGCGTCGAGGCCGAATGGCTCGATGCGAAGCAGGTGGCGGAATATTGCCCGATCATCAACATGAGCCCGGACTCGCGCTATCCCGTCATCGGCGCGACCCTGCAGCGCTCCGGCGGTGTCAACCGGCACGATGCCGTGGTCTGGGCCTATGCCCGCGCCGCGCATGATCTGGGCGTCGACATCATCCAGAATTGCGAGGTGACCGGGCTGAAGATCGAAGCTGGGCGCATTACCGGGCTCGAGACCAGTCGCGGCACCATCCGCACGCCGAAAGTCGCGAGCGTCGTCGCGGGCCATACCAGTGTGATCGGCGCCATGGCGGGCCTGCGGCTGCCGATCGAGAGCCATCCGTTGCAGGCACTCGTCTCGGAGCCGATCAAGCCGGTCAATCCCTGTGTCGTGATGTCGAATGCGGTGCATGCCTATTGCAGCCAGTCGGACAAGGGCGAGCTCGTCATCGGCGCCGGGATCGACGCGCATCTCTCCTATACCCAGCGCGGGGCGTTTCCGGTGATCGAGGAGGAGATCGCCGCCGTGCTGGAGCTCTTCCCGATCTTTTCTCGGCTCAAGCTGATGCGCCACTGGGGCGGCATCGTCGATATCTGCCCCGATGCGAGCCCGATCATCTCGAAGACGCCGGTGAAGGGGCTTTATATCAACGGCGGCTGGGGCACCGGCGGCTGGAAGGCGACGCCGGCCTCGGGCCATGCGCTTGCCGATCTCGTCGCGCGTGACGAGCCCAACGCCATCGCCGTGCCCTATTCGCTTGAGCGCTTCACCACCGGCAGGCTCGTTGCCGAACACGGCGCCGCCGCCGTGGCGCATTAGGGGGAATTGCCATGTTCTGCATCCGCTGTCCCTATTGCGGCGATCGCGACCAGATCGAATTCGGCTATGGCGGCGAGGCGCATATCGTGCGCCCGCACGAGCCGGAGGCGATCAGCGATGCGCAATGGGCTGATTACGTCTTCATGCGCACCAATACCAAGGGGCTCTTCGCCGAACGCTGGGTGCATTCCGCCGGCTGCCGGCGCTGGTTCAACGCCCTGCGCGATACCGCGACGGATCGCTTCGTCGCCACCTATGTGATCGGCGAAAAACCGCCGCTGCCGGTCACGCAAGGCGGGGATGAAGGCGCACCCGTCGAAGAGGGCGCCGAAGCAGAAGCGGCGGAAATCGCAGGTGGAGGCCGGCCATGAGCCCACAGCCCGCACGCCTTGCGCAAAACCGCCTGCCCCAGGGCGGTCTGATCGACCGCACGAAGCCGATCACATTCTTCTTCGACGGCAAGCGCTATCAGGGCCATGCCGGCGACACGCTCGCCTCGGCGCTTCTCGCCAACGGCGTGCATCACGTGGCGCGCAGCTTCAAGTATCACCGCCCGCGCGGCATCCTCGGGGCCGGTCCGGAGGATCCCGGGGCGCTGGTTCGCATCGGTTCCGATCCGGCGACGATGGTGGTCAACCAGCGTGCCACCGAGGTGGAACTGTACGACGGGCTCGAAGCCTTCCCCCAGAATTGCTGGCCCTCGCTGCGTTTCGATATCGGTGTCGTCAACGACCTGATGCACCGGTTTCTGCCGGCGGGTTTCTATTACAAGACCTTCATGGGGCCGCCGGGGAACTGGATGGTCTTCGAACCCTTCATCCGCCGCGCGGCAGGGCTCGGCCCGGCGCCGAGCGCACCCGATCCCGCGCGCTACGAGCACATGAACCGCCATTGCGAGGTGCTGGTCATCGGATCCGGCCCCGCCGGTCTCGCGGCAGCGCGTGAAGCGGCGCGTACCGGCGCGCGGGTGATCCTCGCCGAGGAAAGCGCGGCCTGCGGCGGGCGCATCCTCGCAGAGGCCGAAGGCGATGCGCTGATCGAGGGGCTCGTGCCGCGCGCCTGGTGCGCGGCGGTGCTTGACGAGCTCGCCGCGCATCCCGAGGTGACGCTTCTCACTCGCACCAGCGCTTCGGGCTATTATGCCCAGAACTGGGTGACGCTATTCGAGAATTGCACCGACCACCTGCCGTCGTCCGAGACTGGCGATCTGCCGCGCCATCGCCTGTGGCGGGTGCGCGCGCAGCAGGTGATACTCGCCACCGGCGCGATCGAGCGACCGCTCGTCTTCAACGGCAATGACCGCCCCGGCATCATGCTGGCCTCTGCCGCGCGGACCTACCTGCATCGCTACGGCGTGCGCCCGGGCGAGAACGCCGTGATCTTCGCCAATAACGACGATGCCTGGCGCAGCGCCTTCGATCTGCATGATGCGGGGGCACGCATCGCCGCCATCATCGATGCACGACCCGATCCCGCCCCCGCCCATCACGATGCGGCGCAGGCGCGCGGGATTCCGGTCAGGCTCGGCGCGACCATCCTCGCCACGCGAGGCCGTCGGCGCATCCGCAGCGTTGATATCGCGGCTTTCGATGCTGGCGGCGTGGCCGGCAGGCCCGAGCGCATCGCCTGCGATCTGCTCTGCGTCTCCGGCGGCTGGTCGCCGAATGTGGCACTGTTTTCGCAATCGGGCGGCAGCCTGCGCCATGACGAGACGCTCGCCGCCTTCGTGCCCGACGAGGCGCGTCAGGCGGTGGTGCCGGTCGGCGCCTGTGCAGGAGATTTTGCGCTGAGCGACGCGATTTCGAGCGGCGCGGAGGCCGGGCGCGCGGCGGCGCGCAAGACGGGATTCGTTGCAGACGCAACCGATCACGCAGCCGGCGAGATCCGCGACGGGACGCCGCCCTACCGCGTCACGCCTGTCTGGGAGCTTCCCTCGAACCGCCCGAAATCGCGCATCCGCGCCTTCGTCGATCACCAGAACGACGTCACCGCCAAGGATCTGCACCTTGCCGTGCGCGAGGGCTATGGCGCGGTCGAGCATGCCAAGCGCTATACCACGACGGGGATGGGCACCGATCAGGGCAAGACCGTGGGCATCAATGCCATCGGGGTGCTCTCGGGCGTTCTCGACAAGCCGATCGGCGAGATCGGCGTCACCACCTACCGCCCGCCCTGGAAGCCGATCAGCTTCGGTGCCGTCGCCGGGCAACATGTCGGCGCGCTGTTCCATCCGCGCCGCACGACGCCGATGCATGACTGGCACGTGGCAAACGGCGCCGTGTTCGAGATCGTCGGCGACTGGTTGCGGGCGCGGGTCTATCGGCAACCGGGGGAGGATTTCGCGGCGGCGCTTCAGCGCGAATGCCGCGCGGCGCGCAACGCCATCGGTGTGCTCGATGCCTCCACGCTCGGCAAGATCGACATACGCGGCAAGGATGCCCGCGCCTTCCTCAACCGCATCTACAGCAATGCCTGGATGAAACTCGAGCCGGGTCGCTGTCGTTATGGCCTGATGACGAATGAGGACGGCATGGTTTTCGATGATGGTGTCACAGCCTGTCTCGGCGATGATCATTTCCACATGACCACGACGACGGGCGGCGCCGCGCGGGTGCTCGGATGGCTGGAAGAATACCACCAGACCGAATGGCCCGATCTTGAGGTCTATATGTCCTCCGTCACCGAACAATGGGCCGTCGCCTCGATCTGCGGGCCGCGCGCGCCGGAACTCGCGGCGGGTCTGTTCGACGATATCGACGCCGATCCGGAACGCTTCCCCTTCATGAGCCACGCATCCGGCCATATCGACGGGGTGCCGGCCCGGGTGTTTCGCATCTCCTTTACCGGCGAGATCAGCTACGAGATCAATGTGCCGGCAAGTTACGGGCTCTGGCTCTGGCGCACCCTGATGGAGCGCGGCGGGCCCTACGGCATCACACCCTACGGCACCGAGGGGATGCATCTGCTGCGTGCCGAGAAAGGCTTCATCATTGTCGGCCAGGAGACCGACGGCACTCTGACGCCGGTCGATCTCGGCATGGGCTGGGCGGTGAAGAAGAACGCGGATTTCATCGGCAAGCGCTCGCTCACCCGCTCCGATACGGCCCGCGACGACCGGCTGCAACTGGTCGGGCTCCTGAGCGATGATCCCGCCTTCGTCATTCCGGAAGGCTCCCAGATCATCGCCTCGGCGCGCGAGCAGAGCCCGCGCACGCCGATGATCGGCCATGTCACGTCGAGCTATTTCAGCCCCAATCTCGGGCGCGCGATCGCCCTCGCCGTCGTCGCCGGCGGGCATGGGCGCATGGGTGAGCGCATCCATATCGCGCGTGCCGGCGCCGAGCCCGTTCCCGCCACGATCACTGGCACCGATTTCCTTGCCGGCCTGAAGGACGCATCATGATCGACGAGCGCCGAGTTTCCCCGTTGGCTCATCGCGAGCCCCTCCATGCCGGCGATTTCGCCCATCTCGCGGAAGACGCCTTTCGCGGGATCGTGAGCGTGCGCGCCGCGCCGATCCATCTCGCCGCGCCGCTCCAGGCGGTGACGGGACGCACCCTGCCGATCCGCGCCGGCCATGCCGATCTGGGGCGTCGCTGCGCCGTGCTCTGGCTCGGCCCGGATGAATGGGCGATTCTTGCCGCGCCCGATGCGGCAGCCGGGATCGCGCAGGATCTGTCGCAGGCGCTGGCGCCCTATCAGCATCAGGTGGTGGATGTCAGCGACTACAGCACCGTGCTCAGCCTGCGCGGCAGCGCGGTGCGCGAGCTTCTCGCCAAGCTGATCACCATTGATCTGCATCCGCGCCATTTTGCCCGCGGCAGCGGCGTCGCGACCCTATGCGGCAAGGCGCAGATCTGGCTGATCTGCCGTGAGGACGAAACCAGCGCCAGCGAGCCGCTCTTCGAGATCGTGGTGCGCCGGTCGATGGCGGATTACCTGTGGTGCCTGATCGCCGATGCGGGGCGCGAATGGGCGTTGCCGCCGCAGGAGCCCATCGGCCAGGTCGCACTGCATATGCCCGGATGAGGGCTCGCCCCTCATCCGCCATAGGCATTGTAGAGTGCCACCGGATCCACCCGCCCCCGCTCAAGGAGGCGGGTGAGTTGCAGATCCCGGGGCGCGTCCAGGCTGAGTTCCCTCGGCTCCGGGCCGATCGCTTCGAGCTTGAGCATGAAGAGATCGGCGAACTCTTCCAGCCGGCTCGTCTCGGTGATGGCGAAGTGCGCGATTCCCGGCTGCCCGGCGCGTGCAACGACCTCCCGCCGATAGGCTTCGGGCTCTGCGAGATGCAGGCGCAGGGCGGTGAAATCCTGCGCCATGCGATAGCGATTCTCGATATCGACCACGAACACACGTGGCGCTCCGGTCAGCCTTCCCCAGAAGGATTGCTGCACGGTGACGTTCACCACCGCGCCCTGTTCGGCGAGGTTGCACAGCAATGACCCGAGTGTGGGCAAATCCTGGAAGATCGTGTTGCCGGTCTTGGCGACCGTCAAACCCATGGCATCGCCGAGCTGGCCACGCAGGCGGTTGCAGGTGGCGTCACGATGGGCCTGCATGACCTTTCCCAGCATGTCGGTGGGGCGAAGGGGAACATCGGGAAAGCGTTCCGCGAAGCGTTCGGTGAAAGCCTGGTAGAGCCTGGCATCGCGGCTTGCGGTTGCCTGGGCGTTATCGAGGGATGGGAAGAGAGATTGTTTCAGCGTGACTGACAGGCTGTAGGCTGTCTTGTCGCTGCGGGCGAGCGCTGTCCGGATTTCACCAACGGGACCGGCGAGCCGGCTTTCGGCAGCCTCAAGGAAGATTTCGCTGATTGTGGCTTCCCAATCCATATCGATCGTTCGGCTGCCCCGCGCGGGCGCACGAGTGCCGTAGTCAAGCAACAACTGGCTTGCCTCCTCGAACGCCTGATCCGAGCGGATCCCGGAAGCCATGGCCTTGCGGAAATCGGCGATGAAGGCATCCCTGTTTCTCCCGTGCAGTTCCCGGGCCTTCTGCCGAAGGCGCTCGACTTCGGTCGGCCAGTACTTCACGGCGCCGAAGCTCTCGCCGGTGGAGGCATCCGCAAGGGCGATCAGCCGATCCCGGTCGATCACGTCACGGGTGATCTGCGCCTCGATCTCATGCAGCGCCTCACGTTCGTCTTGCGCCGCAGGCAGGCTGTAGCGCAGGCTGCGGGCGTGTTTGACGAAGTGGAGATTGGTCTCGAAGATGCGAAACGGCATGCTCCCGCGGCGCGGCTCGCAGGGCAGTTTTTCGCGCAATGCCTGGACCCAGGTTTCTTCGTCAATCTCGGCCGGCAGGACGCCGAAGACGCGCAGCATGGTCTCATCGGAGAAATACCCGGCCTCGAGCCCCCGGGCGAGCGCGTCGTCAGGCCAGTCACGATCATTGGGAAGCGCCCGCAATTCACGACCCCGGATCAGCCAGTCGAGATATTGCCGGCAGCGGACTTCGATCGGCAGCTGGGAGGGCGGCACGAAGCTGGCGGGCCGGGTTGCCGGCGCCTGGATGGCGGGCGCCGGGGCTGCGGGTTGCGCCGGGGCTGCGGCGAATGCCTGTGCCGGCTGGTTCCGTGTCAATCCCACAGGGCGTTGCGGCGGCAGCGGCGGGGCGGCCAGTGCGTTCCGCGCGGCGGGGGGCGCAACTGTCTGTGCGCGCGGATTGGTCACCACATGCCCGCCGCGCGGGCAATCGATCACGCCGGTGACGGTGACGCGCTGATCGATATGGGTGGAGAAGGCTTGCGGATCACCCAGCCACAGGTCGAGGCTGCGTCGGGCTCCGGTATCGCAGATTCCGTCTCCGACGAAGACCTGCGGGCTGTCCAGCTCGATTGTGAAGGGCACGATCGCCTCGCTGCGCCAGTTCGGATCGAACCGGATCGTCCCTTCGAGCCGCACCTGTTCGCCGACGCTGATCGAAGCCGATGTCTCGCCTGATCCCCATGCGACGATGAACGCGCCGGCGAGGAGAGTGGTTTTCAGGGCTGTGGGGGTGTCGATCATGCGCATGTCTTGTCGCTCCACTTGCAGGGATTGCCCGTATTCACGGGTCATGCAGGGGTAGGGGCTTCATGCCTCGGCTTCACGCATGTGGCGCTCGTGCCGGGACATCGTGATGGCGCCGAAGAAAGCCGAGATCATCAGGGCGAGGGCGATGAAGTTGGCGCGATCCGGCAGGCTCGCGCCGGACCAGCCTTCCGGTCTGAGATAACCTTGATAGACGGCGGCGTTGATGATCATCAGGAGCGGGCCGACGACGATTACGATTTCGAGCAGCCAGCCGAAGAGACGCTTGCGCCCGTATGTCTGCTTCAGCTCACGCGCGATTGCGAGAATGATGCCGTAGACGAACAGACCGGCTCCCGCGCCGAGAAGGGCGAGGAAGAAAACGACCACACCGAATTCTTCGCCGAGGGTCAGCATGCCGAGACGAACGCCGAGGCCGTAGCCCGCAGCAGCTGCCATGATCGGTGTGAGATACTGGATCAGGAACCAGATCATCATCACGGCGAAGGCTCCGACGACGATCCCGAGAACAACAGCCATGTCGAACAACCCTGCCGCTGATGAAGACATCATCAGGGACAGTTCTGCCTCAGGCAGTGAAATTTTTCGTTGAGAAACCGGATAAACACGCTGCCAACGGCAGCACTAAACTTGCGCCGTCGCCATTCATGCCCGATTCGTCATAGCCGGTGGGACCCGTCAGTCATCCGGTAACACGGCTCCGTTATCCGCTCCAAGCCACGGCGCCGGCAGGGCGGTGTCGCGTCCGTGATTGGAAAAGCGCAGCGGGCTGCCCGGCGTCAGCACTGGTGCGACACCGGGATGGGCCAGGCGCTTGAACAGGGGGTTCTTCTCGCTGGCGCGCCAGTCCTGCGCCGCCATCTGTGCGACATCGCGGAACGGGCTCCAGCAGATGGCGGTGCCGGAAAACAGGGCGGTGATTTCGTCGAGATCACGCGCTGCGGTCCATTCGGTGAACAGGGCGGCGATGGCGGAGCGGATGCGGTAACGCTCCTCCTCGCGTCCCAGATCGGCCTCGAAAGCGGTGGCGAGGGCTTCCATGCGGGCGCCGAGCCCCATGGTCTCGATCAGCGCCCGCCATTGCTTGTCGGTGACGGCGACGAGCATGATGCGTTCGCCATCCCGCGTGGGGAAATCGGTACCGAAAGTGCCATAGATCCAGTTCCCGTCGCGACTGCGGGGCGCGCCGGTGAGTTCTGTTTCAGCGAGAATGCCGACATTGGCCACAGCCGCCATCGCGACATCGGACAGGCTCAGGGCAACATGCTGGCCGCGACCGGTGAGGCGGCGTTCCCGTTCGGCGGCCAGAATGCCCATGGCGATGGTCTTGCCGCAGATCACATCCCAGAACGGCATGGCGTTGTTCACCGGGCCGGAAACACCCGCCGGCCCGGTCAGCATGGCGACGCCGCAGGCTGCATTGACTGTATAGTCGATCGCTGTCGCCCCGTCGGGGCTGCCGTCGAGGGTGACGAGGATGACATCCTCGCGCCTCTGCTTCAGCGCTTCATAGGTGAGGGCGCCCTTGAGGGGCAGATTGGTGACGAAGATGCCGTTGCCCTCGCCCGGTGCGCAGATCAGCTCTGCCGCGCGTTCGCGGGCTTCCTCACGGCGCAGATCGAGGGTGACCGAGCGTTTGCCCCGGTTGAGGAAGGTCCAGTAAAGGCTGGTGCCTGATTCCGCCAGCGGCCAGCGTCGATAATCGAGCCCACCTTCGGGGGCATCGAGCCGGATCACCTCCGCGCCGAGCTGGGCCAGGCTCATGGTGGACATCGGGGCGGCAATGAAAGCGGTCGATTCGATGATGCGCAGGCCGCTGAGCGGGCCGTCAACCGGGCTCCAGGACGGGTTTTGTGGTTTCGCGCGACCCTGCGTCATGACATGGCTCCCTCGACAGGCTGGTTGTTCGGGCCAATACCCGTGCCTGCGCTTCTACGCTGTTGCCAAATACGGCGCATCGCGCAAGAGGTCACACCCGCTCTGGCAGAACCGCGCGCCGTTCAGGCCGGGGCGCCGCGCATCACCAGCTTGTAGACGATGGAATCGAGCAGGGCCTCGAAGGACGCGTCGATGATATTCGGTGAGACGCCCACCGTTGCCCAGATATCACCGTCACGGTCGCGCGATTCGATCAGCACGCGGGTGACGGCGTCGGTGCCGCCCTGGAAGACGCGGACCTTGTAATCCACCAGTTCGAGATCGTCGATGAAGCGCTGATACTTGCCGAGATCCTTGCGCAGGGCGACGTCGAGCGCATTGACCGGGCCGTTGCCCTCGGCCGCCGAGATCATGGTCTCGCCGTCGAGCATCACCTTGACGATGGCTTCGGCCACCGTGGTCAGATCACCGACGGCGTTGTAGCGCCGCTCGACATTGACGCTGAAGCGATCGACGAGGAAATAGCCAGGAACCTCGCCGAGCACGCGCTTGACCAGCAGATAGAACGATGCATCCGCCCCCTCATAGGCGTAGCCCTGCGATTCCTTGCGCTTGACCTCTTCCAGCACACGGTTGAGGCGCGGATCGTCCTTGTCGAGGCTGATGCCGATCCGTTCCAGCTCCGCACGGATATTCGACTTGCCGCCCTGATCGGAGACGAGAACCCGGCGCAGATTGCCCACATGCGCCGGATCGACATGCTCATAGGTCCTGGGATCCTTCATCACGGCTGAGGCGTGAATGCCGGCCTTGGTGGCGAAAGCGGAGGCGCCGACATAGGGGGCGTGGCGGTTGGGCGCGCGGTTGAGCAATTCATCAAGCGCCCGCGAGACCTGGGTGAGCCGCGCAAGCTCATCCACCCCGGCCTTGAGCGCAAAGCGCTCCGCCCAGGGTTGCTTGAGGGCGAGCGTGGCCAGCAATGTGACGAGATTGGCATTGCCGCAGCGCTCGCCGAGCCCGTTCAGCGTGCCCTGGATCTGGCGCACGCCGGCCTCGACGGCGGCGAGCGAATTCGCCACCGCGCAGCCGCAATCGTCATGGGCGTGGATGCCGAGATTCTCGCCCGGCACGTGCTTGCGCACTTCCGTGACGATGCGCGCCACCTCCTCCGGGAGCGTGCCGCCATTGGTATCGCACAGGACCACCCAGCGCGCGCCGGCTTCGCATGCCGCCTTCGCGCAGGCGAGCGCGTAATCCGGATTGGCCTTGTAGCCGTCGAAGAAATGCTCGCAATCGAGCATAACCTCGCGCCCGCGCGTCTTTGCCGCCGCCACGCTCTCGCGGATACCGGCGAGATTGTCCTCAAGGCTGATCTCCAGCGCCACATGCACGTGGTAATCCCAGGATTTCGCCACGAAGCAGATCGCATCCGCATCCGCCTCCAGCAGCGCAGCGATGCCGGGATCATTGGCCACGGAGCGCCCCGCGCGCCTGGTCATGCCGAAGGCGGTGAACGCCGCCTTGCGGGTGCGCTTTTGCGCGAAGAATTCCGTGTCGAGGGGGTTGGCGCCGGGATAACCGCCCTCGACGTAATCGATGCCGATCTGGTCGAGCAGACTGGCGATGGCGATCTTGTCGGCGAGGGAGAAGTCGATTCCGGTGGTCTGCGCCCCGTCACGCAGGGTGGTATCGAACAGATAGAGCCGCTCGCTCATGACGTCACCTTCCGTGCGGGCTCGCTGCCGAGCCGTTTGGTCATCGTGGTATTGGACAGGAATTCGCCGTTGCGCATCACCGTGTTGCGCCGCTCGGGCGTGTAGCCATGCTTTTCGAAGAAGAGCAAGGCCGTCTCGCTGGCATCGACGGAAAGCTCTTGGGCCCCGCGTGCCCCGGCGAGCTTTTCCAGCGCATCGAGCAGCGCCGTGCCGACCCCCATCCCGGCGCAATCGGGATGCACATAGAGCATCTCGACCATCCGGTTCTCCTTGAGCGTGGCGAAGCCCGCCGGGTCGCCGTCGATCGCGGCGATCAGGGTCAGATGCGCCGCGAGTTTCTCGCCGAACGCGTCTGCATCATCCGCCGCCGCCGCCCAGGCCTCGCGCTGATCGGCGGAATAGTCGTCTTCCGTGAGCACCATGACGGCCGCCTGGAAAATCGCGGCGAGCGCGGGAGCGTCTTCGGGCAGGTACGGGCGGAGCGTGACTGTGGGAAGGGTCATGGGGTTTGCTCCTTGCAGAGCACGACGTTATCTCCCCTCTCCCTTGTGGAGAGGGGCCGGGGGTGAGGGTGGAACCGCTGAGCGGACATGGTGAGCGAAAGACCCTTCATGAGCGCCCCTCACCCCCATCCCCTCTCCACGGCGGGAGAGGGGAGCCGGCCTGCATCACGCGATCGCTCATTCCTTGATCTCCCAGCTCGCGGTGCCGTCCTTGTTGTCCTTGACGGTGACGCCGAGCGCGGTGAGCTCGTCGCGGATGCGGTCGGCTTCCGCAAAATCCTTTGCGGCGCGGGCTTCGCTGCGGGCGGTGACGAGGGCGTCGATGCGCGCGCGCAGGTCCGGGGCGACGGCCTTGCGCCTGATATCGATCCCGAGCAGCATCAGGCAAGCCAGTGCGTTTGAGGCTGCCACCTGGCGATCTGTCGAACTTGCAAAGCCTGAGTAGTCATCACCGATACCAAACGCTCCGACTTTTTCCTCTTCAGGGATCGTCGGGTCAGCCAACCGACCAAAGTTCATAAGCTTATGTATCTGGCTAAGCGCTTTGGGGGTATTAAGATCGTCCGCAAGTGCGTCGGTAAAGGCGGAATCGACATTGCCTAATTCTGCACCTTCTTCGACGACAACGCGTCTCCACCGCTCGATTGTACGAGCGCTCTCTTCTAGTGCACGTACCGTCCAGTCTATCGGCTGACGGTAATGCGTCTTAAGCATGGCGAGCCGCAACACCTCCCCTGGCCACCGACGGCCACCAAATCTATCCGTCTCCAACAGCTCATGAATGGTGATGAAGTTGCCGAGCGATTTCGACATCTTCTCGCCTTCCACCTGCAGAAAACCGTTATGCATCCAGACATTCGCCATGCGCTCGGTCTCGAAGGCGCAGCAGGATTGCGCGATTTCGTTCTCGTGATGCGGAAAGACGAGATCGATGCCGCCGCCATGGATGTCGAAGACGTTGCGGTCGGCATCGTCGCATCGGATGCGGGTGTCGAAGGCCTCGATCAGGTGTTTCCACGACATGGCCGAGCATTCGATATGCCAGCCGGGGCGCCCCTTCGTCGTTATGCCGCCAGGCGATTCCCAGCCGGGCTCGTTGTCCTTCGACGGTTTCCAGAGCACAAAATCCATCGGATCGCGTTTGTAGGGGGCGACATCGACGCGCGCGCCGGCGATCATCTCGTCCAGGGAGCGGCGCGCCAGCGAGCCATAGGCCGGCATGCGCGGCAACTTCTCCATCGCCGCGACGGAAAACAGAACGTGATCTTCCGCCACATAGGCCGCGCCGCGCGCGATCAGCCGCTCGATGATGGCGCGCATCTCGGCGATATGCTCGGTCGCGCGGGGCTCGATGGTCGGCTCGAGGCAGCCGAGCGCTTTCGCATCGGCCTTGAACTGCGCCTCGGTCGCCGCCGTGACCCTCGCGATCGCCTCGTTCAAGGGCAGGTCGGGATAATCGCGCGCAGCACGGGCGTTGATCTTGTCATCGACGTCGGTGATGTTGCGCGCATAGGTGACGTGTTTGGGCCCGTAGAGATGGCGCAGCAGGCGAAACAGCACGTCGAACACGATGATCGGGCGGGCATTGCCGATATGGGCATAATCGTAGACCGTCGGGCCGCAAACATACATGCGCACGTGATCGGCATCGATCGGCGCGAAGGGTTCCTTGCTCCGCGTGAGCGTGTTGTAGAGGGTCAGACCCTGCGACATGCGTGTTCCCCCGTCTGGCCGCCGGCCCGGGAGAGTGTCTGTCTTTGCGAAAAGAGAACAGGACGGCTCCGGCCAGCGATCGGCGCTAGCTGATAATGATCCCGCAGCAAATGAGCGTGAGCCTCGTCATGGTGGCGAGATTTGCCCGGATCACGCGAATGCGTCAAGGATTAAGTTCGACCATTGGCGCGTGATAACCGTTTTGATATAAACAAATAATGACATTGCCACAAACCTGCTCCGACGACATGGATGCGCGCGCCGCCGCGCCTTCGCAATCCGGGACCGCACCCGACCCGCTGAAGGTGTTCCTGCGCGTCGCCCGCCTGCAGCAGCGCGTTACCGGCGCACTCGCCATGCGGCTGCGCGGGATCGGCCTGTCGATACCGCAATTCGATGTGATCTCCACGCTGACGGAGGAGGAGGGCGTCACCCAGCAGGAGCTGGCGGCGCGCCTCTACGTGACCAAGGGCAATGTCTCGGGATTGATCGACCGCATGGCGGAGGCCGGGTTGGTGGAGCGCCGCGCGACCCCGGGTGACAGGCGCGCCCGGGCGATCCATCTCACGCCGCACGGGCGGGTTCTGGCGCAGCAGGGCATGGCCTTGCAGCGCGATTATGTGGCCTCCACCCTCGGCGCCTTGCCGGAGGCCGATCTCGCGGAATTCGACCGGGTTCTGCGCGCCTGGCGTGATCTTTCCCGCCTGCAGGACGGTAACAGCGGCTGATCGACCGGGGATACCTTTATGCCGTTGCCCGTTGCGCAGGGTCACTCCTTTTCGGCCATGGCCTTCGCCGGCGGCGGCAATCGCTGCTACTGGCAGGGCGGGTTCTGGACGGCGGCGGCACCTGTGCTGGGCTTCGCGCCGCAGCGCATTGTCGGAGTCAGTGCCGGGGCCTGGGCCGCCTGCCACGCCCTGCTCGGGCGTAGCGAGGAGGTGGTCGAGCGGGTTGTCGAAGGCTGCTCGCACGGAGTGCCGAACGTGGTCTGGCGCGGTCTGCGTCCGACGTTCCCGGTTGCGGGAATGTATCGGGAGCTGATGTCACAGGTCATCGACGATGCGGCTTTCCGGCGCCTGCGCGACGGGCCCGACATCCTGATCGCCATCGCTCGCCCGCCGCGCCGGCTTCCGCTCGGCCTGGCGATCCCGATGGGCATCATGACCTACCAGGTGGAGAAGGCCTGGCGGGGGCCGGTGCACCCGCGTGGTGGCCGGGCGCTGGGCTTTCGGCCAGAGTATCTCTCCATTCGGAAGATGGGCAGCCGTGATGATCTGTTCGCGGCTCTGATGGCGAGCGCCTCCGTGCCGCCCTTCATGCCGGTGGGAACGATTGCAGGCGCGCCGGCGCTCGATGGCGGGCTCGTCGACAACGTGCCGGTTGAGCCGTTGACGGATTGCGAGAGCCGGGGAGGGCACACGATGGTGCTGCTGTCACGGCGTTATCCGGCGTTCCCCGAGATACCCCATCGACTCTATGTGCAGCCCTCGCAGCGGATCCCGATCGGCCAGTTCGACATCACCCGCCCGGAAGGGATCCGCACGGCCTACGAGATGGGTCTGGCGGACGGGGCCGCTTTCGCGGCAAGCTGGTCCAGCAGATCGGGCAGTTCGGCGATCGATCCGAGCACATGATCGGCCAAAGGTGCGAGCTCGGTGCGAGCGGCTTTGCCAAGCGGGCCGGAGAGCACGGCGATGGCACATGCGCCTGCGGCGCGGGCCGCGTGCAGATCGTGCAGCGAATCCCCCACCAGTGCGACACGTCCGATGGTGAGACCATGCATTGCAGCAAAGGCGCTGACCATGCCGGGATCGGGCTTTGATCCGTGCCCGGAATCATAGCCGGCGATGAAATCCAGATGCGTTTCGATGCGCATGACGGCAGCCTGGGCGCGCGCGGAGGCCTCGGAATCATTCGTCGCGATGCCGAGGATGAAGCCGCGGGCGCGCAAGTCATCGCAGATCCGCAGCGGATCGTGGATCGGGGCCAGGTGGGTGAGGCCGTGTGCGCGAAACAGATCGTCCATCAGGCCGAAGAAGGCGGGGCCTGATTCATGCCCGAGGATTTCGGCCCAGAGCGGACCGTAATGTGCCGAGGAGCCGGCCACGAGGGGTGAACTCGGCAGAAAGCGCCGCTCGCTTTCGACATATTCACTCACCTGCATCAACCGCGACAATGCCGCACCGTCACCATCGGCGAGATCCCGCATCACGGCGAAGGCCGCCGGCCCCCAGGTGGCGTCGAAATCGACGAGGGTGCCGTCCTTGTCGAAGAGAATGCCGTCCAGCCGTGGATGGTGACTGGCCGGAAAAACGGATGCATCGGGAAAGGGACCGGACACATGGGGCTCCGTATTCGCGATTTTGCACGATGATCATGTGCGAGACTGCGCACTTGCGGTCAAGATGCAAATCCCGGAAGCTTCGGTACAGACCAAAGACCAACAAGAATGAGCATGGATGGAAACATGAGTATTTCAGTATACGCACAGTTGCTTAACATGGTGCGGTGCGCATGAGTGCAGTCCTGAAGGTGCCGGCAAAGATCCTGAAGAGCCAACTCCACGCGATCTTCGAGGCTTGGGGCATGTCGGCGGACCAAGCCGACATGACGGCGGAAACGCTCACGCGGGCAGACCTTCTGGGCATAGACAGTCATGGCATCACGCTGATCCCGTTCTATGCCGATCTGATCGCCAGCGGCAGGCTGACGCCCCGGCCCGAGATCCGGATCGCGCGCTCCTTCGGGGCGACGGCGGTGATCGATGGCGGTGGCGGATTCGGTGAGGCGCCGGCGGTCCGGGCCATGGAGCTTGCCATCGAGAAAGCCCAGAGTTTCGGCATCGGCGCCGTGGGGGTGCGGAATTCGAACCATTACGGCGCAGCCGGTGTCTATGCGCTCCAGGCTGCTGCCAAGGGCTTCATCGGGCTTTCGATGACGGCGGTCTACGCGCCCTCGATCGTGCCGACATTCGGGCGTGAGCCGCGCATGGGCACCAATCCGATCGCGCTCGCGGCGCCCGCGCGGCGCAACAGGCCGTTTCTGCTCGACATGGCGACGAGCACGATTGCCATCGGCAAGCTCAAGCTCGCTTTCCGCGAAGGCAGGACGCTTCCCGAGGGGTGGGCGCTGGATCGCGAAGGCAGGCCGCAGCATGATCCGGAACAGGCACTCGCCGACAGGCTGATGACGCCGCTGGGTGGGTCGCGCGAGATGGGTGGGCACAAGGGCTACGGCCTCGCCGCGATGGTGGAGGTGTTGTGTACAATGCTCTCGGGCGCAACCTATGCAGCCCTTCGCCCGGCTGAGGCGTCCGCCTATGATGTCGGGCATTTCCAACTCGCGATCCATCCGGAAGCTTTTCGCGAGAAGGGGGAATTCGAGGAAGATCTCGACGCGTTCCTCGATTGCCTGCGGGCAACGCGGCCCGCTGATGTAGCGCAGCCGGTGCTCGCGCCGGGCGACCCCGAGCACCTGGCTTGCGAGAAACGCTCCCGGGAGGGGATCCCGGTTCCGCGCTCTCTTGCCGATCAGGTCGAGGCGATCGCACGGAAGAGCGGGGCGCAATACTTTTTCGGTGATATAGACTGAAAGTTGTGAGTCTGTCCCTTTGCTTACGTTGACTTAACCAAAGGCATGATCTCGTTCCCGCAATGAGGGTGATGCGAATCGCCGGATTCTTCTGGGCGCGCCCGGGGCATGTGCGCGGGACCAAGGAGCGAGCGGGCATGAGCGGCGGAGCGGATTCCATGCGAGACGGCGTCGGCGAGATCGATCGGCTTTCCATCATGGGCAGCATCGTGAGCCGGATGAACGGTTTTCTCTATCGCTGTCGCAACGATGCCGAGTTTACCATGATTTTCATGGAAGGCGCGGTCGAGTGTGTGACCGGCTATGCCTGCCAGGCCTTTACCGGGGATGCGGGGCGCTCCTATGCGGGGATCATCCACCCCGATGATGCCGGTTCGGTCGATGCGGCGGTGGCTGCGGCCGTAGCGGCGCGCGCGAACTGGGAAGTGGATTACCGCATCCTGCGTGCTGATGGCGCCGAGCAATGGGTTCATGAGAGCGGCGGGGCGGTCTACGGCGCCGATGGCAAGGCGATCTGCCTCGAGGGCGTGGTCATCGACGTCAACACGAAAAAGACCCGCGAACTGGAAAGCTCCGCCGCCCTGCTTCAGCAGGTCGGCGCCACCAGCCAGGAGATCATTGCCAATACGGGAGCGATCCTGCGCATTCTCCAGACCTTGCAGCTGCTGGCGCTGAATGCGCGGATCGAGGCGGCGCGCGCCGGCGAATACGGAGCCGGTTTCACCGTCGTCGCGACCGAGATCAAGACCCTTGCAGACGAGAGCGGCGTCTCTGCGGAGCGGATCACCAGATTGTCCGAAGAATTGCAGGGGATGCTGCGCAAGCAGGCGTGACCCCCGCATGATCGCAAGCCAAAGAGCCCGCCATCCATCAGGATGCCGGGCTCTTGCTTGTGGTCAGCGTTGCATTCAGCGCTTGCGGAAATGCAGGATGCCCCAGGCCATGTAGCCGCTGTCGGCGGCCTTCACCCAGTTGTCGAGTCCCTGCAGCATCCGGTCAAGGAAGGCCTTGGAGGATACCGCTGCGACATGGTTGTAATTGGCGCGCAGATCCTCGCCCACGCGCGCATAATGCGTGCGCAGGTTCGGCGTCAGGTCCGCGAATTCGACCAGTTCGAAGCCGAGCTTTTCCGCGATTTCCCGGTAATAGCCGGGGGAGCCGAGGTTCTCGAGGTGGATGCGGTCATAGACCGGCTGCAGCACGCCCTCGGGCACGTTGTCGGCCTGCATCGGATCCGTGATGATCATCTCGCCACCCGGCTTGAGCACGCGATGCGCCTCGGCGAAGACCTGTTCGCGATCCTTCGCATGCAGGATCGAATCCTGCGACCAGACGACGTGATAAGTCTCGTTGGGCGCGGGGATCTTGTCGAAGGAGCCGTGCGCCACCTTGATCTGCTCGGCAAGAGCCTGGCGGCGATTGAGGAAGCGGTTGGTGTCGTTCTGCGCCTCAGAGATGTTGAGGCAATCGACCGAGCAGCCGTATTCGCTTGCCAGATGGCGTGCGGAGCCGCCATAGCCGGCGCCCAGATCGATGATATGCGTATCGGCCGACAGGTTCTTCAGCATGCCGGCCATCTTGCGCACAGTCCGGGCCGAGGCTTCCTTGATCACCGGGGTCTCTTCGTAGAGGCCAATATGGATGTCTTCGCCGCCCCAGATATTGTAGTAGAAGTTGTCCGCATCGGCGCTGTCGTAATATTGCTCGGTGATCAGCTCGACATCGCTCTCGACCTCGCCGTCACTGCCTTCGACAGCGCGCTGCAGATAGGCCTTCTCCACGACATGGACGAGGAAGTCCGGCTCGCCTTCGGCATAGGTTTCCTGAAAGTCGCCATAGGTCCGGATGCGCTGGAAACCGGCTTCACTGAGAAGCTTCTTCATATACGCCTTGCGTACCGGGAACATGTTGAGCGTGTACTCGCTCTTGTCCGGGAAGGTGTATTTGAAGCGGGCGAGGCCATCATCGAGATGGGCCGGCTCGGCAGTGACCTGGTCGCCGCAATAGTAGAACTTGTGCTTCGTCGAGAACCCGTGATCGAGCATGGCATCGTAGTTGCGCTGATCGATGATCAGGATGCCGTCATGCTTGAGCGCGGCATAGAATTCCGCCAGCGTGCGGCGGCGATCGGCTTCTTCATGCAGGTGCGTGAAGGAATTGCCCAGGCAGATGATGGCGTCATACTTGCCCTGGATGTCCCGGTTGAGCCAGCGCCAGTCGGCCTGGACCGTTTTCAGGATGATCTGACGCTCCTTGCCGTTTTCGAAGGCCTTGGCGAGCATCGCAGCGCTGCCATCGACAGTGGTGACGTCGAAGCCGGCCTGGATCAGGCGGACCGAGTGGAAGCCCGTTCCCGCCGCGACATCGAGCACCTTGTGCTTGCCGCGTGCGCGCAGGATGTCGATGAAAAAATCCCCCTCGCTCGCGGCGCGCGCGTCCCAGTCGATCAACTCGTCCCACTTCTCGGCGAATGACTTGACGTATTCCGACCGGTATTGCCCGGTCTCGCGCACCTTCAACGGGTCCTTGCCGTATTCCTGCTCCTTGGCGATGAGATCGGCATTACCCTGAGGGTTGGCGGATGAAGTCATTTCTGTTTCCTCGTTTTGAACACGCGACACCTCCCCAGAGCGGGCTGTGCGCGCTTCTGACGACACAAGGCGCCGTCGCCGGTCGCCGAGCGGCGCGAAAATTCGGGTTGGCGGGTTTCCCCGCGCAAGGCAAGCAAGTCCCTGACGTGCATCCCTGGATTTCAGACAGACACGAGGACGGGAGGGTTGTCGAACCCGTCCGCAGGAACAGCGCCTCCAGCATAGGTGCTGTACTCCACACGACATCAGCCGCCGTAGAGACATTTGGACCCTATCCGCAAAAGTCTCGGATGTCAGGCTATCGATAAATTTTTTTCTGTGCTAGATTGGTGAGCTGTCATCTTGATTCATCAATTGTGCATCAGCTTTAGGCGGAATCGCTTGAGGCTGCTCCAACCGTTGCGCGTCAATGAAGTGCGTCGTGAATATGAAGCACGATGTCGGCGAAATCTGATGGAGCCATGGCCTCTCATCCGGTCGATCATGCTTGCGCCCGGGCGCCCCTGCTGCATCGACGCCAAATCAGCAATCTGGTATGGCATCATCATGCCGTTTCGCTTCACCGATCCGCCACCTGAACCCTTGCATATCACGTCCGGCGCGACGCGGCCTGCCTCTCATCATCTCGTCGTCTGCGCCGACGAATTCGGACGCAGCCGCGGGATCTGCGAGGCCATTCTGGACCTTCTGGACATGGGCCGTCTGTCTGCTGTCGCCGTGTGTCCCGGCGGGCCCGCCTGGGCGGATTTCGGCCCTGATCTCGCCCGCTGGCGGGGGCAGGCAGGAATCGGGTTGTTGCTCGAACCGCTGTCGCGTCCCGGCTTGCGGAGCATGCAGGAAGTCTGGATTCGCGAGATTGCGCTGCAGATTGCGGCGTTTAGCGAGGTGACCGGGTTCACCCCGGATTTCATCGGCTCCCACCGCGAATGGCATAGCCGTCCATGGTACGGACACGCGCTGCTCATGGCGCTGGACAGGCTCGCCCTGCGCGGCCTTCAACTCAAGGGTATCTGGCTGCGTGATCCGGGAGAGGGATTGGGCCCGATCCTGCGGCGGGGGCGGGGCAAATGGCCGGCCATGGCCGCATCGGCGATGGCGACGGGCTTTCGCGCATCCGCCCGCAGGAGGGGTTACGAGACCAATCGGGGCTATGCCGGCTTCGTGCAGGATGCGAGGGAATATCCGGTTTCCCATGATTTCGAGCGCTATTGCCAGTATTCGGGTCCGGCGCCCCTGGTCGTCTGCCGACCGGCTTACGACGAGGACGAACTGGCGCGGATCGCCCCCCATATCGACTCGCATGCGGATCGCCGTGTCCGTGAGACGATGTATCTGTCTTCGACGCGGTTCACGGATCTGCTCGAACTGCTGGCGATCCGTTTGTCGCCCGCGCCCCGGGAGGCATCCGGGCTCATGCCACGACCTGGATCGGATGGGTGATGACGATTCCCCGTGGATCGACCCGGCAGCCATAGGCATGGATCTCGACCCCGGCCTCGCGCGCTGCTGCGCAGGCCCGGGCGTAAGCCGGATCGATATCCGCCGCCACGGCGAAGCGCTCCGCCTGCATCTGGATGACATAGACGAGGGCGGCGCGCGCGCCCTGCGCCGTCACGCGGGCGAGTTCACGCATGTGCTTTGCCGAGCGGGCCGCAGTGCAATCGGGAAATTCGGCGAGACCGTCCTCACGCATCAGATGCACATTCTTCACCTCGAGGAAGCAGGGGGGCTCGCCGGGATTTTCGAGCAGAAAGTCGACACGGCTCCCGGTGCCGTATTTCACCTCAGGCCTGATATGGGCATATTCTGATATGGGCATATTCACGAAACGGGGCCAGCCGACCGGCGCCGAGCGCCTCCGCGACGAGGCGATTCGGCTGCGCGGTGTTCACCCCGACCCAGCGTGCGGCGCCGCCGTGGATCGGGGTGGCCTCGACCAGTTCCCACGACCAGGCCAGCGTCCGTTTGGGATTGTCCGAGCGCGACATCAGCACCCGCGCTCCCGGCTTGTCGAGGCCGAGCATGGCGCCGGGATTGGCGACATGCGCTGTCACCATGTTCCCGTCTTCGAGCGTGATGTCAGCGAGGAAACGCTTGTAGCGCTGTTCCAGGTGCCCCGGCGTCAGGGGAGGGGAAAATTCCATGATGGGTGCCGCGTCCGTTGCGAGGGCACTCTCGTAGAACAGAGTGGAGCGTGCCTCAACCGGTATGCGGGCAAGTGTTGCTTGAGCCGTGATGCATCCGGCGCTAAAGCCCTTTCATCAAGAGCAGGACGAAACCCATGCTTGAAGCCGAAACGATCACAGCCGCCATTCTCGTGATTGGTGATGAAATCCTGTCAGGGCGCACCAAGGACAAGAATATCGGCTATATCGCCGAATACCTCACCAATCTCGGCATCGATCTGCGCGAGGCGCGGGTGGTGCCGGATGTGGAGGAGGAGGTCGTCGCGGCGATCAACGCCCTGCGCAAGCGCTACGACTACCTCTTCACCACCGGCGGAATCGGCCCGACCCATGACGACATCACCGCCGATTGCGTCGCCAGGGCCCTGGATGTGGGGATCGATCAGGACGAACGCGCCATCGCCATGATGCGTGAGCGCTACAAGCCCGAGGAACTGACCGAGGCACGGCTGCGCATGGCGCGCATTCCTCTCGGCGCCGAACTGATCGAGAATCCGATCTCGCGCGCACCCGGCTTCATGATCGGGAACGTCATCACCATGGCCGGTGTACCCTCGATCATGCAGGCCATGCTGGACAACGTCGCCCCGAAACTGCGCACTGGCGTGCGGGTCGAGGTGGAGACGATCGATGCGCATGGTTTGCCGGAAGGCATCTACGGCACGGAACTCGCCAAGCTCGATGCACGCCATCCGCAGGTCTCGATCGGCTCCTACCCCTCCTTCACGGGCGCGGGTTTTCGCAACCAGATCGTGGTGCGCGGACGCGAGCGTGGCGCGATCGATGCTGCAGCTGACGAGATCCGCAAGCTTCTGGCACAGATGACCGGCGACGGAGCCCCTGGTTGAGCCGCCAATGCCAGCTTTTCGACGAACCCTATGACCGCGACAGGATCAGCCATGACCAGCCCCGCAGACAAGGCCTTCCCCGTTTCCTGGGACCAATTTCACCGTGACGCCCGCGCGCTGGCCTGGCGCCTCTCCGCAGCCGGCCCCTTCGAGGGCATCGTCTGCATCACGCGCGGTGGGCTGGTTCCCGCAGCGATCGTTGCCCGGGAACTGGAATTGCGGTTGATCGAGACCGTCTGCATCGCGAGCTATCACGATTACCAGAACCAGGGGCAATTGAGTGTTCTCAAGGATATTGCGCCTGCGGTGAAGACGCTGGGCGACGGCAAGGGCAAGGGCGTTCTGGTCATCGACGATCTCACGGATACCGGCAAGACCGCGCGGGTCGTGCGCGAGATGCTGCCGCATGCCCATTTCGCCACGGTTTATGCGAAGCCCGCCGGGCGCCCGCTGGTCGATACCTTCGTGACGGAAGTGAGCCAGGATACCTGGATCTATTTCCCCTGGGATATGGGCCTGTCCTTCCAGCCGCCGATCCGCAATGGCGATCCGGGCTGAGGGCGAAATGCGCGAATAAGTTATCATCAGGTACGGTGGAGCCCTCACGAGCAATTCCTGGTAAATATCCAGTAGGTTTATCCGGATAATTTTCTGCATTATTTGGGTCAAATTCATTAAAATTTCTGACTTACGCTACGGAATAGATGTCCGTAGCGTCAGAGGAAGACGTCGACATCCGGGTCACGAGCGGGAAGGCGCCCTGGCGCCCGACAGGATGAGGCGATCATGAGCCGAGCATATCGATTGAGCCGGGCCAGCCGCAATGCGGGTTGGGCCCCTGCACGCCGCCGCAGCGGCAAGGCTATTGGCAAGGCTGTCAGCAAGTTCATGAGAAACGGTGCCGCTGCGACATCTTCACAGGTAGAGGCGGGTTTGCGCGACAACGGCGGTAATGTCGTGCTGATGTTCGCATTCGCCATGCTGCCGTTGCTGGCTTTCGCCGGCGCCGCCATCGATTACAGCAGCGCCGTGGCCACGCGGGCCCAGGCGCAGCGTCTGGCCGATGCAGCGGTGCTCGCCGCTGCGCAGCGCATGGCGGAGACCAATGCCGATCTCGACGCAATCCGTGACGACATGGCCGCCTATCTCCACGATCGCCTGCCTCCGCGCGTCAGTGTCAACGATTTGACGATCAGCTTTCCCTCGGCGCATCGCGGTGCCGAACTGACGCTCGATTTCAGCACGCCCACAACCATTCTCAGCGTGCTCGGTCGCGACATGATGAACCAGAGCATCCTCGCGCAGGCCCGTGCGGCGGTCGATATCGCCGAGATTGCGGTGGCCCTCGATGTCACGGGTTCCATGCGGACGCATGTTCCCGCAATGCGCCAGGCGACTCGCGAGCTGATTGAGGAGCTCAAGCCCGCAAGCGGCAACAACGACAATGTGCGTGTTTCCCTCGTGCCCTACGTGACCACGGTGAACCTGTCCGGACACCCGTCGCACATGAACTGGATGGATGTGTCGGGGCAGGCGCTGCATCACGGCGAGAATTTTGCCGGAACGCGGATACGCGACAATCGTTGCTTCTCGCCTCCGCCGCCTCCGCCGCCGTCTCCGCCCCCGCCACCAGTATCGCCGCCGCCATCGCCGCCTCCGGCGCCTTCGCCACCGCCTCCGCCGCCCCCGCCGGGGCCTCCTCCTCCGCCCCCGCCCCCCCCGCCGCCGCCGCCCGCGCCGCATCCGGATCTGGGCGAACTGGCTCCGGTGTTGCAGCAGGGCCCCGTCTATGCGCAAAAGCCGCCGGCTCCACCGTCAGTCGATGGCGCTACTCAGGCCGAGGCCGATACGGGCTTCAAGGAGTTTTTCGCGGCCTTGTTCGGGGCCACCGAGGCGCAGGCCTCCGGGGCATGGCCCTATGGCACGCTGAACAATGCAACTCCGGTTGATTGTAATCGCCGTGTGGCGCGGCCCAACCATTTCGATCTGTTCGACGCGATGAACGAGCCCTGGAAGGGCTGCGTGGAAAGCCGCCCGTTCCCGCTCGATGTCAGCGAAGACGCGCCGGCGCTCGCCAATCCGGACAGCGCGTTCGTACCCTATTTCTGGCCGGACGAGCGGGATGGCCATCCCACGATACGCAACAACTACTTGCCCGACTATGCCGGCGGGCGCCCGTCATGGGTGCGCTGGCACGGCAATTCCGACCTGCGTCGCTCGTGGATATGGAAGTACAATTCCGGTGTGACGCCGAATACGTCGCCGATCATCGACCTGCCTTACATGGTCGCCAATCGCGGGCCAAATCTGGCCTGTCCGGATCCGATCGTTCCTTTGACCGGGCAACGCGGTACATTGCTCTATGCAGCGGACAATCTGATGTCCTATGGGGCATCCGGCACCAATATCGCCACGGGGCTGGTCTGGGCCTGGCGCATGCTCTCGCCGAATTTCGTGCCGGAGGCCCGGCCCTACGCGCCCGGTCACCGCAAGATCGTGATCCTGATGACTGACGGATTCAATGATTTCGTCCCGCAGAACAATGGCTGGAATCGCTCGGATTACTCAGGCTCCGGCTATGTGCAGCGGCAGCGTTTCGGAACGCGCAACCGCAACCGGATCATGAATACGCTTGATGATCGCACTGCAGAGGTCTGCGAGCGGATCAAGGGCCGGGACATCGAACTCTACACGGTGCTGTTCGATCCGCAGGGCTATACCGGCGCTTCGAACGTAGAACAATTGTTGCGCGAATGTGCGACTACGCCCAACCGCCATGTCTTCCGCGCTGATTCGCAGCAGGAGCTGGTCAATGCCTTCAAGAATATCGGCAACCAGATCAATGCCTTGCGGATTTCGCGCTGAAGAATGAAATGCCTGTCTTGCAGGGCGCGGCGGGCCATGCGCCCGGCGCGCCCTCGCTGCATGTCGGGGCTGATGCATTAGGGGGAGGGAAAGCGTGCAACTCACAGCTTATCTGATCGACGGCCATCAGCTCGAGATGCGTCCGGCGCCGGTCGACCGGGAATGGATGGATGCCACGCACCAGCGTTTCGCCTATCGCTGTCTGCCACTGGCCATCGCCAATGCGCATGGTTGGGAATTGCTGTGTCCGACACGATTTTCTGCGGTCTGGGATGGCGGGGACGGGCTTGATGCCATTCGCGTCGTCACCGAAGCGGATGCGGTGGCGCCCGCGATCTCGCATTTCGGCCACGGGGTTCTGACCTTTCACGTGCCGGTGATCTTCCGCACGGAGCCGGGGTGGGATCTGATGGTGGGCGGGCCGATCAATCTGCCGAAGGATGCCATCGCGCCACTATCGGGGGTGGTCGAGACGGACTGGGCCCCGTTCAGCTTCACCATGAACTGGCGTTTCACACGATCGGGGCAACGCATCTCTTTCGAGGCCGGCGAGCCGTTTTGTCACGTCTTTCCGGTCCAGCGCGCGGTGCTCGAGGCGGTCACGCCTCAGGTGATGCCGCTCTCGGCGGACCCGGATCTCGCGCGCAGACACCGTGAATGGTCGGAGAGCCGCAACGCCTTCAACCGCGATCTCGCCCACCCCGACAGCGATGCCGCATCGGCGGGCTGGCAGAAACTCTATCATCGCGGTCAGGATGCGGCAGGCCAGCGGTTGGGTGCGCAGGGACATCGGACGCGGCTGCGGCTCAAGCCATTTTCGTCACAGTGATCGGCATGAGGTGATGCACGCCTTTTCGCCCGGACCAATGCCGGCGTGTTCACTGCGCGCCGAGGGTAAAACGCAGTGCGGCAACACCCGGCATCGCGACACTGACGATCACCCTTGATGACCAGACGGGATTACCATCGACATGGAGGTTCAATGCGACCTCACGACCGTCCATGGTCGCATGCAGGAAGCCGGTGGTTTCAATCCGCAGGAGGGCATCATAGGGCAGGCTGGCGCTATCGACACTCAGGTATTGATATCCTTGTGCCTGCAATGTGCTTTCGGCTGAATATTTGACGTAATCAACAAAAATGAAGTGACCGAAGAGATATAGCGCAAATACGACGAGCCAGGCTTTGAACATGATGCCGAACATGGAAAGCTCCTGTGATTATCGCCTAAGCGCAGATGCTTATGAGCTGCACTGATGCACGGATTACTTTTGGGAATATCGGCGAGATATTTTAAGTATGCCTTATTTCAATACGCGACTCATGCGCTCGAAAAAGGCGATGAGGGGGCGCTCGCAAACGCCCCCACTGCGAGCTGCACGTGATCCTCAGGCGGCAGAGCCGGATTGGCGTTGACGGTCCTCCAGCCCGCGTCTCACTCAGCGTGACGGTCTGATCCGCGCCAGTGGGGCGTCCGGCGCATCGGCGATGACGTAAATGAAACCGTCATCAGGGGCCACGGCGACGTCGCGGATGCGCCAGCCCCGACCCTCGAGCAGGCGATCGACCTGTTCGACGTCGTGGCCATCGACGCTGAAGCGACCGAGATAGCGATGCGCGAGATTGCCCATCAGGATATCACCCTCCCATTCGGGGAAGGCCTCCCCGAAATAGAAGGCCATGCCCGAAGGCGGGAAGCCTTCCGGATGGTCTGGCTCCCAGTAATAGACCGGTTCGATCGTCGCCGGATTCTCCGGCGGTGTGGGGGCAAAACGCTCGCCTGTGCGGTAATCGACGGCCCAGGTCGCGATCGGCCAGCCGAAATTGCCGCCGGCCTCGATCACGTTGATCTCGTCACCGTTATTTTCGCCATGCTCGTTCTCCCACAACTCGCCGGTCTGCGGATGAACCGCCAACCCTTGCGGGTTGCGGTGGCCGAAAGAGAAGATGGCGTCCTGCGCGCCGGGATCGTCGATGAAAGGGTTGTCCCGGGGGATCGAGCCATCCGCGTTCAGCCGCAGGATGGCGCCGAGATCGTTGCCGAGATCCTGCGAATAGTGTTGCGGTCCGAAATCCTTCGAGTTGCGGTCGCCGGTGCTGAAATAGACGTGGCCATCATGGTCGAAGACGATGCGCGAACCATAATGCGCATTGCTGTCGAGATACGGTCGGGCAATGTAGAGGATCTCGAGATCGCTCAGGCGCTGGGCTTCCAGATCGAGCCGCGCCCGTCCGGCATAGGTCGTCGAGAGGCCCTCGTCGTTCGCGCCGGCCCAGGTCATGTAGAGCCAGTCTTCTTCAGGGAAATCAGGGTGCAGGGCGATGTCCAGAAGCCCGCCCTGGCCGCGCGCGTGCACATCGGGCGTGCCGCTGATCGGTGCGGCCTCGCCGCTGTCACGATTGATGACATGCAGATTGCCCGGGCGTTCCGTCACCAGCATCAGACGGCTGTCGGGAACGAAGCTGATCGCCCAGGGGTGGACGAGGCCTTCGGAGACGATCTCCACTTCGTAGTCCGAAGCGGAGGCCGCGTGCATGGCCGGCAGGGTCAGCGCGGTGGCGCAGGCGAGGGACAGGGCCATCCGGAAGAATCGGCGGGGAAGGCTTGGGAAACGGGACTTCATTGCGATGCTCCTCGAGGCTATCATGAGGATCGATCATGCATTGATGCAGTGTCAGGAGATCAACACGACGCGCATGCGGAGGTTCCCCGTGCCCGGTTCCGGTCCGGGCCGGGCCGATCCTGGCTCCAGGCAGCGTGTCCGCAGGCCGTCGAAGCAACAGGGGCTCGCCATGCCGATGCGTGACGGACTCGAACGCTTTATTGCCGCGCAGGTCGAAATCTACGACCAGGCCTGCGAGGAGCTTCACAACGGGCGCAAACGCTCCCACTGGATGTGGTTCATCTTTCCGCAAATGCGCGGGCTCGGGCGCAGTGAGATGGCGCACTACTATGGCGTGATCGATGCGGACGAGGCGCGTGCCTACCTTGCGCATCCGGTTCTGGGGCAGCGGCTGCGACATTGTATGCGGCTCCTCGCGCGCCATCGGGGGCGTGACATTCGCGACATTCTCGGTGTGCCCGACGATCTGAAATCGCGTTCCTCTTTCACCCTGTTCGAGGCGGTGGCCGAGGATGATGCGGATCGCAACCTGTTTGCGCAGGCGCTGGCGGATTTTCATGGCGGAAGGCGTGATGCCCGCACGCTGGAGCGTCTTGCGGGCGGGGCCTGACGCAACGCCGTTACGTCGGTGCTTGACGCGGGTCAGTGTTCCAAACTAGCCTTCATTGAATTCCACGCGGTGGAACAAGGAGCGGTCAACGCTCCATCGGGGAGGGTACGACGTGGCGGAGGCGCAGGTCTCATCCGTCAAGACGATCGGTCGCGCGGCGACGGTGCTCAGGGCGCTCGCCGCCGGGCCTGCCGACGGCTCGCGCCTGACCGATGTCGCGGCGGCGACGGAACTCGGCAAGGCCACGGTGCATCGCCTGCTCGGCGCCCTCGCCGAGGTCGGTTTCGTTGATTTCGACGATCAGGAAAAGCGTTATCGTCTCGGCTACGCACTGTTCGCGCTGGGCGCCTCGGCGCGCGCTTTCCACGTTGTGGATCTTGCACGACCGAGCCTCGTGCGCCTTGCCGCAGAAACGGGGGACACGGTCTATCTCTCGGTGTGCGACGGGGACGAGGCAATCTGCGTCGATCGTTGTACCGGCTCTTTTCCGATCCGCACGCTCACGCTGGATGTCGGCGACCGGCGCCCGCTGGGGATCGGTGCGGGATCGCTGGCGCTGCTCGCCTTCGAGAGCGAAGCGGAGATCACCCGTGTCATCCGCACCAACGCTCATGCGCGACGTGATTACGCCGCCTTCGACGACACCACCCTGCACACGCTGATCACCCAGGCGCGGGCGCAGGGCTACGCCTTCAATGACGGCAATATCGTCTCCGCCATGAGCGCCATTGGCGTGCCGGTCATCGATGATGCGGGGCGGGTGCTGGCTGCCCTGTCGATCGCAGCGATTCGCGAGCGGTTTGCCGGCAAGCGGCTCGCGGAACTGGTGGCGCTTCTGCAAGAAGAAGCGCGGGAACTCTCAACAGCTCTGACGCATGCGGCGCTGGGGCCTGACGAACCGGGGGCGCGAACGCGCCGGACACGAATCAGGGAGGATGTCGCGTGACGACACTGCAAGCGGTGGCTGGAGAGGCCGGCGCCAATCTGGATACCGATCGCTTTCTGGCGATGCTCGATATGATGTGGCGCATCCGCGCCTTCGAGGAACTCGCCGTGCGCTCCCTCGACGAGAAGCTCGTGCTCGGCGCGATCCATCCCTCGATCGGGCAGGAGGCCTGCGCGGCGGGGATCTGCTGCAACATGGAGCGCGCTGATCTGCTGCTCTCCACCCATCGCGGCCACGGCCATACGCTGGCCAAGGGCGCCGATGCGCTCGCCATGATGCGGGAATTGTTCGGGCGCGACGGCGGCACTTGTGGCGGCAAGGGCGGCTCGATGCATATCGCGGATTTCGATGTCGGCATGCTCGGTGCCAATGGTGTTGTCGCGGCCAATATCACCATCGCCGCCGGGGCGGCGCATGCGCTGAAGCTGCGCGGCGAGAAGCGCGTCGTGGTCTGCATCTTCGGTGATGGCGCGATCAATCGCGGGCCGTTCCTCGAGGGGCTTAACTGGGCCAAGGTCTTCGATCTGCCGGTGCTTTTCGTTTGCGAGGACAACAACTTCTCCGCCACCACCCATACCGGTGCGATGACGGCGGGACCGGGTGCGGCGGCGCGGGCGCAGAGCCTCGGCCTGCCGGCCCGGAGTGTGGACGGCAACGACATTCTCGCCGTGGATGCCGCGACGCGTACCGCCCTGGCTGCGCTTCATGCGGGCGAGGGGCCGCAATTCCTGCATTGCAAGACCTACCGCATGACCGGCCATACGGCGGTCGATCCCGCCGGCTACCGTGATCAGGCGGAAGTGGAGAGCTGGCGTGAGCGCGATCCGATCGCGCGGCTCGGCGAAGCGCTGCGGCTGGCCGGGGTGAGCGCCGCGCGGCTCGAAGAGGCCAGGACAAAGGCCTATGCGGAGATGGAGGAGGTCTATGCCACGGCGCGTGACACGGCCTGGCCGGATGTCGCCGGCGCCTATCGCGACGTGCAGGATTGCGGCGATCCGCAGGTGAGGGCCTTTTCATGAGCACCATCAACTATCTCGAAGCCGGCACGCGTGCGGTACGCGAGGAAATGCAGCGCGACGCGAGCGTCTGGGCACTCGGTGAGGATCTCGGGCGCGGTGGCGTGTTCGGGCAATACAAGGGGCTGATCGACGAATTCGGTCCCGCGCGCATCGCCGATACGCCGATTTCGGAAGCCTGCATCATGGGCGCTGCGGTGGGCGCGGCGATGACGGGGACGCGACCCATCGTTGAGATGCGCTTTTCGGATTTTGCCCTGTGCGCCATCGACGAACTCATCAACCAGGCGGCGAAGGCGCGCTTCATGTTTGGCGGGCAGATGCGTGTGCCGATGGTGGTGCGCGAGCCGATGGGGATGTGGCGCTCGTCGGCGGCGCAGCATTCGCAATCACTCGAATCCTGGTACACGCATATTCCGGGCCTCGTGGTCGTCGCCCCGGCGACGCCGGTGGATAATCTCGGCCTGCTGAAGAGCGCCATCCGCAACGACGACCCGGTGGTCTATCTCGAGCACAAGCATCTCTGGCCGCTCGAAGGCGCGGTGCCCGACAGCGAGCATCTGGTGCCGCTCGGCGAAGCCGAGATCGTGCGCGAGGGGCGCGATCTCACGCTCGTCACCTGGTCGGCGACGCGCCATACCTGTGTCGCGGCTGCGCAGGCGCTGGAAGAGCAGGGGATCGATGCGGAAATCATTGATCTGCGCACGCTCTGGCCCTGGGATCGCGACCGCGTCTTCGCCTCGGTCGAGAAGACCGGGCGGCTGATCGTGGCGCATGAGGCGGTCGCGGTGTCCGGCTTCGGCGCCGAGATCGCGGCGACGGTCGCGCAAGAGCTGCATCATCGCCTGAAGGCGCCCGTGCAGCGGCTCGGCGCGCCACGCATTCCGATTGCCTACGCACCCCCGCTCGAAGACGCGGCGCGTGTGACGTGCGAGAAGATCATTGATGCGGCAACGGCGCTCTGCCTGCCCGTTACCGCATCCTGATGCGCCGGCTGCCCGCTGGGTCGTCGGCAACACTAGGGAGGAGAAAACAATGAAACTGGTCAAGTCACTCATGGCAGCCGCAACGGCTGTCGCAATCCTGGGTGCCGCCCCCGTCGCGGCCCAGTACAAGGACGAATATCGCGTCTCGACCGTCGTGCCCGCGCCATTCCCCTGGGGTATTGCGGCCGAGCGCTGGGCGGAGCTCGTCGCCGAGCGCACGGATGGGCGCATCACCATGCAGATTTATCCCGGCGCGCAGCTCGTCCAGGGCGAGCAGACGCGTGAATTCACGGCCATGCGCCGTGGCGTGATCGACATGGCGGTGGGTTCCACCATCAACTGGTCACCCCAGATCGCCGAACTGAACGTCTTCTCGCTGCCCTTCCTGATGCCCGATTACGAGGCGCTCGATGCGCTGACGCAGGGTCCGGTCGGCGAGCGGATCTTCGAGCTGATCCAGGAAAACGGCGTCGTGCCTCTGGCCTGGGCGGAGAACGGTTTCCGCGAGGTGACGAACTCGCAGCGCCGGATCCGCACCCCGGAGGATATGGACGGGCTGAAGATGCGCGTGGTCGGCTCGCCGATCTTCAACGACATCTTCACTGCGCTGGGCGCAAATCCGACGCAGATGAGCTGGGCTGACGCGCAGCCCGCGCTGACGACCGGCGCGGTCGACGGGCAGGAGAACCCGCTGACCATCTACTCGGTGCTCAACATGCACGAGCTGGGCCAGACCAATGTGACCCTGTGGCGCTATCTGGCCGACCCGCTGATCTTCGCGGTTAACCAGGAAGTCTGGGATTCCTTCACGCCGGAGGATCAGGAGATCGTGCGCGAAGCGGCGATCGAGGCCGGCGCGCATGGTATCGAGGTGGCGCGTGCGGGTCTCACCGATGACGACCAGAGCCTGATCGAGGAGATCCGGGGCTACGGCGTCGACATCGTCAGCCTGACGGATGAAGAGCGTCAGGCCTTCATCGATGCGACGCGCCCCGTCTACGAGGAATGGCGTGAGAGCATCGGTGCCGAGATCGTCGATATGGCGGAAGAATCCATCGCCAATCGCTGATCTGCGGCTGAACGCCTGCAAGACGGGCCGCGCCGTGTGGCGCGGTCCGACCCCCGCGCTGTTTCCCGACAACGTCCGACCCGCCGACCGGAGCCATCCGTGATGAGCGACGACCGCGATATTCCGCACACGCCACAGAGCCCGGATACGGGCGCGGACCACGTCATCGTGTCCGTCAAGATCGAGGAGGCGCTCGGTGCCGCGGCGATGGCGCTGATCTGCCTGATCTCCATTGGCAACGTGCTGGCGCGCTACTTCACCAACATCTCATTCGCCTTCACCGAGGAATTCTCGGTGGTGCTGCTGGCCTTCATGACCTTTGTCGGCGCGTCGGCCGCCTTCGCCAGCAATGAGCATATCCGCATCACGTTCTTCCTGCAGCGCATGCCGCGCCCGCTGCGCTGGCTGTGTGAACTGGTCACGGTCGTCGTCACCACGATCATGTTTGCGATGATCGTCTATTACGGTGCGCGGGTAACCTATGACGAGTGGTTCTGGGGCGAGACGTCACCGGGTCTCGGTAATCCCGTCTGGCTCTACACGATCTGGCTGCCGATTCTCTCCATCGCCATCATCCTGCGGGTTCTCGGGCGGGGTTACGACCGCCTGATCCGCCGTGCCGGCAGCGTGTGAGGCGGTCATGATCGACGCGAACATCCTGCTGCTCCTGACCTTCATCATCCTGATGCTGATCGGTACGCCGATTGCGGTGGCGCTCGGCATCGGCGGTGTGATCGGGATCGCCGTCGGGCTCGACACGGCGGCGCTCGGGACGCTCGGCACCAACACCTACAATGCGGTGGCGAAATATCCGCTGATCGCCATTCCGCTCTTCATCCTGACGGGCATGGTGTTCGAGCGCTCCGGCGTGGCGGCACGTCTCGTCAGCTTTGCGCAGGCCTGTATCGGTCCGCGACGGGGCGGGCTGGCGCTGGTGGCCGTGCTGGTCTGCCTGATCATGGGCGGCATGTCGGGCTCCGGCCCGGCCGATGCGGCGGCGGTGGCGACCGTGATGCTGCCGAGCATGACCAAGGCCGGCTACCCCAAGCCATTTTCCGCCACGCTGATCGCGGCGTCGGCCTCCACGGCGATTCTCATTCCCCCTTCCGTCGCGCTGATTCTCTACTCGATCGTGGTGCCTGGGGTGGATCTGCGTGCCCTGTTTGCCGCGGGCTTGTTCCCCGGGATACTGGCCGGTTTGGCGCTGTTAGTACCAGCACTGATCGTGTCCAAGCGCTACGTCCTCGA
>Ga0076930_100356_pt1 | contig 48733 bp, 47 predicted proteins | sample HotLakConsoUCCRE_FD_71149 | JGI IMG/M metagenome (GOLD analysis project Ga0076930, IMG submission 71149) | Hypersaline microbial mat communities from Hot Lake, Washington, USA - Hot Lake Consortium UCC-RE (version 3) (version 3) ...
GGACAAGGTAGAGCAGGCGCGCGCGGGTATCGACGACGATGGTGCCGGGCTCTTCGGAAGTGCGGTAATCCACCTTGTAGCGTCCGAATTGCGGATCGAGCGGCGCATCGGGGACGAGCGCCATGAACTGCGCGTCACGGGCCGACACGGTCGGATCGGGGACCTTCTGGAAACAGGCGCTGAGGCCCAGAGCGAGAAGGGCGATCGTGACGAACTTGAAGACGCGCATACGGAACTGCCTCGATTGAAGACCGGCTGGGAGCATGCGGGAATCATGCAGATGTCATGGTTAAGCAAAGATGAGTGATACTTGTGCGGGGCTGAAGCGCGACAGTTTTTCGCCACATTTCACGATGCAGGTATGTGGGTGTGGCGTGCGTGCAACAGTCGGCGCGCCGGGCTCCGTCATCGGGAATCGCCGCCGCCGGCGCCGCACCCTCTCCGGTTGCATGGACGCGAATCGCGCCGGGAGGACTTTGTCTGTGCTCCGATCCGGGTTATGCCACGCACCTGATTGTGGCTTGCGCCACGCAACAGGACGCCGTGATGTCGATTGTCGATTCCGCCCGCAAGGCCCTCGTGCCCATCCACAGGGAGGGCTACCCCTTCATTGCCATCGCCGCGGTGGCGACGGTGATCCTCGCCATGATCTGGTCGCCTCTCGGCTGGATCGGGGCGATCCTGACGGCCTGGGTCTGCTATTTCTTCCGCGATCCGCCACGGGTGACGCCGATCCGCGACGGCCTCGTGGTCTCGCCAGCTGATGGCGAGGTGAGCATGATCGTGATGGCCGAGCCGCCGCCGGAACTCGGCCTTCCATCCGTTCCGATGCTGCGCATCTCCGTCTTCATGAACGTCTTCGATTGCCATGTGAACCGCGCCCCGGTGACGGGGCGCGTGCTCAGGCAGGTCTATACGCCGGGGCTGTTCCTCAACGCGGAACTCGACAAGGCGAGTGACGACAACGAGCGCAATGCGCTGGTCATGGAGACGCCCGGCACCACGATCGCCGTCGTCCAGATCGCCGGCCTCGTGGCGCGGCGGATCAAGAGCTTCGTGCGCGAAGGCGAGACGCTGGGCGCCGGCGATCGCTTCGGCCTGATCCGCTTCGGCTCGCGCCTCGACGTCTACCTGCCGGCGGAAACGGTTTCGCTGGTCGGTGTCGGACAAACCGCGATCGCGGGCGAAACCGTGCTGGCCGATCTGCGCTCCGAGGAGCCGCAGCGGCTGTTTCGCGGTTCATGAGGAGCGCGGTGATGGCGTGTGCGCCTTGTCGCAGGGGGGCTGTCGCCTTTAAGGTCCTTGTATGAAACGCATCTTCCCCCCCTTCGCGCCGGATCCGGACGAGCCGCGGCGGCGCCGGTTCCGCCCGGTGCCGCTTCGCGTGATCGCGCCCAATCTGATTACGCTGTTCGCGCTCTGCCTCGGCCTCACCGCTATCCGGCTGGCTTATGAGGACCGGCTCGAACTGGCCATCTACGCCATTCTCGTGGCCGCCTTCCTCGACGGGATCGACGGGCGCGTGGCGCGTCTGCTGAAGGGGACCTCGCGCTTCGGCGCGGAGCTGGATTCGCTGGCTGATTTCGTCAATTTCGGTGTCGCGCCGGCGCTGGTGATCTACAGTTTCACCCTCCAGGGCCTGGGCGGATTCGGCTGGATCGTGGCGCTGGTCTTCGCGATCTCCTCATGCCTGCGGCTGGCGCGTTTCAACGTCATGCTGGAAGATCCCGCCCGTCCGGAATGGAAGAAGGATTTCTTCGTCGGCATGCCGGCCCCTGCCGGGGCGGTGGTGGGGCTGTTGCCGGTCTATCTGCATTTTCTCGGACTGCCGATGGACGGCTACATGGCCCTGCCGGTGGCGCTCTTCATGCTGGTTGTCGGCTTCATGATGGTCTCCACCGTACCGACCTTTTCCGGCAAATCGGCGGGCAAGCGCATCCCGCGCTCCATCGTGCTGCCGCTCTTCGTGGCCAGCGTCGCTTTCGTCGCCCTGCTTTTGACCTTCACCTTCGAGATGCTGGCGCTGTGCACGTTGCTCTATCTCGCCATGATTCCGGTCAGCGTGGTCCGCTACGCACGCCTCGATGTCACCCATCGCAAGGCAGAAGCGGCGCGGGAGGAGTGATGGGGGTGCATTGACTGAGTTTGTCCGGAGGTGCAGCCTCGAAGGGTTAAATCTATCCAAAGCAATTCTTCGTATGCTTATCTATCGAGTCGAAGGGTCCGTCGAATCAGATTAGAACATGGTTCGCGACATTCGCATCCATGATGCTGACCACGCCACGAAGGGGGAGAATAACAATGCATTATCTTCGAATTAAGCGGGATGGCACTGGCATGCACCCGCGCGAGGTGATCGTAGAGATAAGTACCAGAGACGGTGTGGAGCATGCTCCGATTTTCGATCATAACTTGAAGGATGATCTGCTGCCGATAGGATATCCTGTGGGTGCATCTGGCGATTTTTACCTTGTTGAGTTGCCGAATGAGACGACTCGGGGTAAATGGAGAATCTATGTAGACAAGAGCGATGTCGTATCGCTCGAGGAGTCCCAGAGGGTTGCATGATTCTGACTGATCGTGAGATCAAGGCGTGTTTGGAACATGGGCTTATTGATGTAGAGCCGGCGCCGGATCCGAGTGCTTATTCGTCAACCTCTCTTGATCTCACACTCGATCACAGATGCCAGGTCTATAAACAAGAGTCTGTTGGGCTTGAGCGGATAATTGATCCCGCTACGCCGGGTTTCAATACTCGGTCAGCCATTGACGAGCTGACCATGTGGCAAGAAATAGGCCCGACAGGTTTCGATTTAGAGCCTCAAAGACTCATTCTTGCCTGGACTCGTGAGTTCATCAATCTGAAGTTACAGTCGCGCCTCGCCGCGCGTGTAGAAGGTAAAAGTTCATTGGCGCGTTTAGGGCTGCTCGTGCATCTGACCGCGCCAACCATCCATGCTGGTTTCAGCTCTCCGATGCAGTTGGAGATCATCAACCTTGGTTGTCGCCCGATTCGATTGCGTCCCGGAATGCCGATTTGCCAGTTGATATTTGAGCAAACCTTTGGAGTGGCTGAGAAAGGCTATGCCGGTCGATTCGCTGAACAGGGTGTTCCCGGACGTTGACCAAAGCCCCCCGCCGCCCCGCCATTTCCTTTGCCCGGTGCATCGGCTAGGGTCGCGCCCGGTCTGATCGGGTTGTGGTCCGTTATGGAGGCGGGAAGACAGTGCTTTCGTTCAATGCGCAGGACAAGAACTGGCGACCCCGGCTGGTGCTCGCCTCGGCATCGCCGCGTCGCCTCGCCCTCCTGCAACAGGTCGGGATCGAGCCGGATGCGCTGCTGCCGGCCGATATCGACGAGACCCCCGAGAAGGCGGAATCGCCGCGGGATCTGGTGCGTCGCCTTGCCCGGCTGAAGGCGCAGGCCGCGCGCAAGCTGGCGGAGCGCGACGAGGCGCTCGGCAAATGCTTCGTCGTGGCGGCCGATACGGTGGTCGCCGTGGGGCGGCGGATCCTGCCCAAGACCGAGACCATGGACGAAGCGGCCGGCTGCCTGCGGCTGCTTTCAGGCCGCCCGCACCGCGTCTATACCGGCGTCAGCGTGATCACGCCGAAAGGCAGCCTGCGAGAGCGGCTGGTCGAGACCCGGGTGCGCTTCAAGCGGCTGTCGCCGGACGAGATCGAAAACTACCTCGCCTCCGGCGAATGGCGGGGCAAGGCCGGGGGCTACGCGATTCAGGGGCTGGCCGGCAGCTTCGTCGTCAAGCTCGTGGGTTCCTATCCCAGTGTGGTCGGCTTGCCCCTTTACGAAACCGTCAGCCTGCTCGAAGGTGAGGGGTATCCTGTCCGTCTGTCCTGGTTGAACGCTGCGTAAGACCGATGAATCTCGCGATATGGCTCGAACAAGCGGGGCGAACCGATGCCGACAGACCGGCCGTCGGCATCGGCAAGCATGTTCTGCATGACTATGCCGGGCTGGCTGAACGCGCGGCGCGTTTCGCCGGCGGCCTGCGCACCGTCTGCGGTGTCGCGCCGGGAGACCGTGTCGCGCTGGTGACGAAGAACTGCCCGCAATTCCTCGAAATCCTATGGGGTACCTGGTGGGCGGGCTGCGCCTGCGTCCCCGTCAATGCCAAGCTTCACGGCGCGGAGATCGGCTATATCCTGGAGCAGTCCGGAGCGCGCATCTGTCTCGCGGGTGCGGATCTGGTCGATGCGGTCGCTACCCATGCACCTGCGGGGCTTGAGCGGCTTATCCCGATAGCAGGGCGTGACTATGACGTGCTCCTGGCCGCCGACGCCATGGCCTGCGCCGAGGTCCCCGGCGACAGCCTCGCCTGGCTGTTCTTCACCTCCGGCACCACCGGGCGGCCCAAGGGGGCGATGCTCAGCCACGCCAATCTGATGGCGGCGAGCTACGCCTATCTCGCCGAGGTCGATCCGGTGAAGCAGAACGACGTGACCTTGCTCTCCGCGCCGATGAGCCACGGGGCCGGGATCTACATCATGCCGCATGTGCTGGGACGCGGCACCTGCGTGATCCCGGAATCGGGCGCTTTCGAGCCCTCGGAAATCTTTGGGCTCGCCAGTCATTGGCGCAACGCCTCGATGTTCGCCGCGCCGACCATGGTGAAGCGCATGGTCGCGGCGCGCGACGAAGTTGATCCCGATTGTTTCCGCACCATCGTCTATGGCGGTGCGCCGATGTATGTCGAGGATGCCGTGCGCGCGCTTGACCGCTTTGGTCCGCATTTCGCGCAGATCTACGGACAGGGTGAGAGCCCGATGACGATCACGCGCCTCAGCCGTGAAGAAATCGCTGATCGTGACCATTCCCGCTGGCGCGAGCGGCTCGCCACCGCCGGCGTGCCCTACGGCAATGTCGAGGTGGCCGTGGTCGATGATGATGGGTGCCCTCTCCCGATCGGCGAAACGGGTGAGATCATCTGCCGGGGCGCCCCCGTCATGCTTGGTTACTGGAACAATCCGGACGCCACGGCAAAGACCCTTCGTGACGGCTGGCTGTTTACTGGCGATGTCGGCGCGATCGACGCCTTCGGTTATCTGTCGTTGAAGGATCGCTCCAAGGATCTGATCATCTCCGGCGGCACCAATATCTACCCGCGCGAGGTGGAGGAGGTGCTGCTCACGCATCCAGCTGTGCGGGAGGCCTCGGTGATCGGACGTCCCGATCCGGAATGGGGCGAGATCGTCGTCGCCTATATCGTGGGTGACACGGATGCGCAGACGCTCGACGCGTTATGCCTGTCGCGCATCGCCCGCTTCAAGCGGCCCAAGCATTACCGTTTCGTGGAAACCCTGCCCAAGAACAATTACGGCAAGATTCTCAAGACCGAACTGCGCGACATTGATCGCCGACATGTGGAGAGCGAGACATGAGCCGCAAGGGCAAGACGCAGGATGCGGCGGCGCGAGAAGGGACGGGCTCCCCGCCCGCTTTCACGCCACGCCCATGCCCGATCTGCGGGAAGATGTCCATCGAGCGCTACCGACCGTTCTGCTCTAAGCGCTGTGCGGATGTCGATCTGCAACGCTGGTTCACCGGCAGCTACGCTGTTCCCGTCGTGGAAGAGGATCGCTCGCCCGGGGATGACGAGGAGCGCTGAGCGCCCCCGGGATGCAATCTCCTTGGCTCAGGAGCCGGCACTTTCCCCGCCTTCCGCGATGAAGCGCTTGAGATCGTCGAGCGAGGCGAAGTGGTAATCCCCATCCGGGGTATGGGCGTCGATGGAGCCGTCGGCATACATCGTGTAGGTGTTGCCGCCCGATTCATAGGTGCCGATGACGTTCGGTGGGGGAACCGCGAGGTCGTCGGGCGCAACCACCGGCTCCTCGGGTTCCACCTCCGGTGCCGCCTCTTCCGCAGAGATGCCGGCATCGGGCCCTGTCGAGGCTTCCGGGGTGGGCGCGGGTCCAGCTTCCGGTTCGGACATGTCGGACGCCGCAGCCGGGTGCGATGGCTCAGGCGCTTCGCGCGCATCTTCAGCCGGCGGGGCGGGGGACGTGGTCACGCCGGAATCGCTGTCGGCCGCATGCTCCGGAGAAAGTTCGTCGCGCAAAGGCTCCTCGCGCACGGGTTTATCGCGTGCGGACCCCTTTTGTGGAATCGGCTCGTGCGGGATCGCCTGTTCCAAACGCTCCGGCGGCACGCCCTCTGATGCCTGATCCTCTGGCTTCGGCTCCTTGGGCTCCGGCTCCTGAGACTCCGGATCGTCATATTCCGCAACATCGCGTGGCGCGCTGTCATCGGGAACTGCCGTCTGGCCGGCGAGGAGGTCTGCGAAGATGTCCGCGTCGCTGAGCGTGGCTTCCTCGGGCGCGCCCACGACCGGGCTGATCCCGGTATCGCTCTCCAGGAAGGGTGTATCCGGGTCGGGGATATCCTCGGCAGGGTCACGCATCGGCGGAGGGGATTCTTCGGCCTCATCCCGGCTTGCGTCTTCGGAGATCTCCTCGGTCTGTGCTTCTTCGATAAGATCGTCCGCGTTTGCGCTTTCTTCGGCCTCGTCGCCCGGGCCGGCGTCTTTACCGGACCGGTCCGCATCGGCTTCATTCTGCGCCGGTTGTCTCTGCGCTGCCATGGCGCCGGCTGCGGTGATCGCAGCTGCGGCGACGGGAATCGCGCCCGGATCGGGCAGGCGCGTATCGGCGGCTTGCGAGTCGGGGTCGCGCGCGTCGCGCCGACGCCCCGTTTCCGCCGGCTCATCGGTGACGGCTGACGGTCGCGAAATCTGTGCAGGCGGTGCCTCCGTTGCGGGCTGACGGGCGAGGTGTGCCTTCATCTGCCGGACTTCCCCCGCCAGGAAGGCGATACCGGCAAGCAGCACGCCACCCGTCGCGACGACCACCCCGGAGAGCACCTGCGTCCAGCCGCGTTCGATGATCACGATATCCCACCCGGACATGGCCGAGTAGCTTCCGCCGAGAACCATCGCGGCGGCGACGCAGTACAACGCGATGATCATGCGGCTCCTCATCACAGTTCTTATCATTTCCCGAACGTTAATGGCCCGGGACCCACTTGCCAACGCCGCAAACCCTCATATCGTCTCACTTGCTTCACGTGTGCGAAAAATTTCTCCCGTCTGCAACGGAATGGGGGGCCTAACCGTTGCCGTGGCGCGTGATGGGGCTTACCTAAGCTTCGCAGTGCGCCCGCTCGACGCGTGGCGAACCCGAATTCGAATCAGGAGAGGAAATCGACATGTCCTTCAGCCTTCCCGAGTTGCCCTACGCATATGACGCGCTTCAGCCGTATATGTCTGCCGAGACGCTCGAATACCACCACGACAAGCACCATCAGACCTATGTCACCACCGGCAACAAGCTGCTGGAGGGTTCGGAATTCGAGGGCAAGAGCCTCGAGGAGATCGTGAAAGGCGCTTATGGCGTCAACCAGGCGCTGTTCAACAATGCCGGTCAGCATTTCAACCACCTGCATTTCTGGAACTGGATGAAGCCCGATGGCGGCGGTGCCATTCCTGGTGCGCTGGAGAAGAAGATCACCGAGGATCTCGGCGGCGTCGACAAGATGAAGGAAGATTTCATCCAGGCCGGCGTGACGCAGTTCGGCTCTGGCTGGGCCTGGATCGCGGTGAAGAACGGCAAGCTCGAGATCATGAAGACGCCGAATGGCGAAAGCCCGCTCGTGCATGGCGCCAAGCCGATTCTCGGCGTCGATGTCTGGGAGCATTCCTACTATATCGACTACCGCAATCGCCGGCCCGACTATCTCAAGGCCTTCATCGACAATCTCGTGAACTGGGAATATGTCGAGAAGCTCTACAACGAAGCCGTCTGAGCGGATTTGCCGTGTCGCAGGATGATCGAGCCCGCCTCCATGGCGGGCTCTTTCGTTTGTTCACCACCAATGGCCGGCAGCTTCCGCAGCACGGGCCGTTTGCGGCGGCTGTCGGGCATCGTCGAGGGCTTCGAGCAGGCGGCGCACATCCTGCTCGAATCCGGTGCTGGTCCGTTGTCGCGGGCGCGCGAGGGTGACCGGCAATTCGTCGTGGACGCGCCCGGGATGCGCGCGCATCACGAAGGCGCGGTCGGCCAGCGTCACGGCCTCCGAGACGTCATGGGTGACGATCAGCACCGTCGGCTTCACGTCCTCCCACAGGTCGAGCAATGCGCCGTGCAGGCTTGCCCGGGTAAAGGCGTCGAGCGCGGAGAAGGGCTCGTCGAGCAGGAGCAGCTTGGGGCGTGTCACCAGCGCGCGGGCGATGGCGACACGTTGCTGCTGGCCGCCGGAGAGATCGCGTGGCCAGCGCCCGGCATGCTCCGCGAGACCGATCCGCGCCAGGGCGCTGCCGATCCGCTCGGCCCGCTCGGCCTGCGGCAGGGCTTCGAGGCCGAAGCCGATATTGTCGGCGACCGTGAGCCATGGCAGCAGCCGCGGCTCCTGGAAGACCACGGCGACAGCGGGATGCGGCCCGGTGATCGCCTCTCCATCCAGGATGATCTGCCCGCCCGTGGCATGGTCGAGCCCGGCGATGAGACGCAATATCGTGGTCTTGCCGCAACCCGAGCCGCCGATCAGCGCGGCGATCTCGCCGGAATGGACCGAAAGATTGATATTCGACAAGGCTTTGGTGCCATCGGCATAGGTCTTGCCGAGATGTTCGATAGCCAGCATTACAGCCGCTCCCTCACGGTATCCTGCCAGCGCACCAGCGGGCTGGTCAGCGTCACCAGGACCCAGTCGGCAGCCTTGCCGAGCAGGGCGAAGGCGATGATGGCGGCGACGATCTGGTCGGTCAGGCCCATCTGCTGACCATCGACGAGCAGATAGCCGAGCCCCTCCGAGGCACCCATGAATTCCGCCGCGACGACGAACATGAAGCCGAGGCCGAGCCCCGAGCGCAGGGCGGTGAGCGTTTCCGGCAGGATCGCCGGCAACAGGATGCGCCGGGCCATGGCAATGCGCGAGAGCCGGAAGGCGCGCCCGACCTCCACCAGCTTGCGATCGACCGAAAGAATGCCCTGCGCCACGCCGAGATAGACAGGGAAGAACACGCCGACGGCGATCAGCACCACTTTGGATGTCTCGAAGATTCCAAACCACAGGATGAACAGCGGCACCCAGGCGATCGACGGCACCGAGCGCAAGGCCTGCAAGGTCGGGTCGAGCAGATTGCGCATCAGCCCGCTCGCCCCCGAGATCGCGCCGAGCGCCATGCCCGCGATCGCGCCGAAGCCGAAGCCGACGAGGACGCGCCACAGCGTGGCCCAGACATGCAGCCAGAGATCGCCGTAGAGGGCGAGATCCTGAAAGGCAGCGATGATCCGGCTCGGCGGCGGCATCAGCCGCCCCGCGAAAAGACCGTAGGCCACCGCCGCTTCCCAGCCGATCGCGAGCCCCAAGGGCAAGGCGAGAGCCAGGGCCAGATTCTGCCCGCGCCGCCGCCAGATCGAAGCTGCGACGCGCCCGTCGGGGCGCGCCACATCATCCTGCGTCTCGGTGGGCGGGGTAATGGCGTTCGAAAGAGCCATGCTGCACTCCTGAGGCGCTCCTGGTCAAACCGTGCTTACTGCGTGGTCGCAGGCGCAAAGCGCGTATCGATCAGGGCATCGAGATGGCTGACCACATCCACGTTGCGGCGGATGACGCCCGCTTCCTGGAGCGCGAGGCCGGCCTGCAGGATGGTCTCGCGCTGCGCCTCGCCGATGGCGGAATGGGTGAGGTCGGTGCGCTCGAACTGGCGCGCGACCACGTCTTCCGGCAAGCGGGTGAAATCGCGAAACAGCGCCTGGATGGCTTCCGGATCGGCCAGGGCTTCGGCCCGGGCGCGCTCATAGGCGGCGATGACACGCTCGACCAGCTCCGGATGCTCCTCGGCAAAGGCTGCGCGCACATTGAGAATGCCCCAGCTATTGGCGTCTGCATCGCGGTAGAACAGACGCGCCCCGCTCTCGAGCTCGGAGGCCGCCATCATCGGATCGAGCCCGGCCCAGGCCTGCACGTCACCGCGCTCCAGCGCGAGGCGCCCGTCGGCGTGCTGCAACAGGACGAGGCGTACATCGCGCTCGGTCAGACCGGCGGAGGCGAGTGCCCGTACGAGGAAGATATGCGGATCCGTGCCGCGCGTCACTGCGATCGCCCTGCCGGCGAGGTCCTCGACGCTTTCGATATCGCTGTCCGCCTGCGTGACGAGCGCCGTCCATTCCGGCTGGGAATAGACGTAGATCGCGTGGATCGGATTGCCGTTGATACGCCCGATCAGGGATGCCGCACCAGCGGTCGAGCCGAAATCGAGGGAGCCGGCATTGAGGAATTCGAGCGCCCGGTTGGAGCCGTGCGACTGCACCCAACGAACCCCGATCCCGTCTTCCGCCAGCGCCTCCTCGAGATAGCCCTTCTCCTTCAGGAGCAGGCTGACCGGGTTGTAGGTGGCGTAATCGACGCGAATTTCGCTGGGAGATTGGGCGAGTGTGTTCTGCATGCCGAACGCGGCGAGGGCGAGTGCGACGCCAGTTATGCGTGCGAGGCGTGGCAAAAGCGTGCGAATCTTCAACAATGCGACCTCCTGAAGGATGATAAAGTCTTGAAAATGCGGATTTATATGAGGAGAGCACCGTCCGCCCCAAAACCGCCTCGTTCTTTTTATGAAACGACCCGGTCGGGATGTCAAACATTTCGGGGTATTTGGTTTTAAATACAAAAATTTATGTAAAATACGTGCGCAATAAATTATTCTCTGCAACACGCCATTCATGATTGGTCTGGCCTGGCTTCACACACCCGGTGCGTAGACCGGCGCGTCAAAATCTCCAGCTGCCGGGGCGGGTTGCGCGGTATCGTCGAGGATGAAGCCCGGATAGCCGCGCGCGGCGATATCGTCACAGATGGCGCGGTAGCGTCCCATGCCGCCGGTATAGGGCATGAAGACACGCGGCTTGCCGGGTACGTTCGCGCCCAGATACCAGGAATGGGGCACCTGCGGCAGCAATGTGCGCCCCGCCGCCTCTTCCACATGCGCGCCCCAGGCCGTTGCCGCCTCAATGCGCGGTTCGATCCGCGTCACGCCGCGCTCACGCATGAAGGCGATGCAATCGGTGATCCATTCCACATGCTGTTCAATGCCGATCGGCAGGTTCACCAGCACCGAGGGGCTGCCCGGTCCGGTCACGGTGAAGAGATTGGGAAAGCCGGGGATCTGCAGGCCGAGATAGGTCACCGGCCCCGCCGCCCAGGTCTCGTCCAGCCGCAACCCTCCACGCCCGGTCAGGCCGAGCCGCAGAAGCGGCCCGGTCATGGCGTCGAATCCGGTGGCGAAGACGATCACGTCGAGGGGGTATTCGGCCTTCTCCGTCAGGATGCCGTTCCCGGTGATCCGCGTGATCGGCTCGGCGCGCAGATCCACGAGATCGACATTGTCGCGGTTGAAGGTCTCGAAATACTCCGTATCGACGGGCGGGCGCTTGGCGGCATAGGGGTGGTCGATATCGGAGAGAATCCGTGCCTTGCGTGGATCATGCACGATCTGCCGGATCTTGCCCTTGATGAAAGCGGCGGCGGTGGCGTTGGCGTCCTCGCTCGCGAGCAGATCCTGGAACACCGCGCGAAAGCGCAGGCCGCCCGTCTCCCAGGCCTCCTCGTAGAGCCGCCGGCGCTCATCATCATCGACATCGAAGACCTTGCGCTTTGCGATCTCGAAGGGATGGCCGTTGGGCGTACGCTGCACGATGTCGCGGATTTCCTCGAAATGCTCCTTGAAATAGCGCTTGCGCGCTTCGCCGAGGGGCGCATTGCGGGCGGGGACCGAATAATTCGCCGTGCGCTGAAACACGGTCAGATGCGCTGCCTGCGCCGCGATTGCCGGCGCGGCCTGGATGCCGGTCGAGCCGGTGCCGATCTGGCCGACGCGCTTGCCGGCGAGATCCACGCCCTCATGCGGCCATTGCCCGGTATGATACCAGTCGCCCGCGAAATCACTCAGGCCGGGAATGTCGGGGATGTTGGCGCTCGACAGGCATCCCACGGCAGTGATCAGCCAGGTGCAGGTGAGGCTCTCGCCGCGATCCGTCTCGACGATCCAGAGATTGGTCGCATCGTCGAAACGGGCGGCGGTGACCTTCACGCCCAGGCTGATGTCGCGCATCAGGTCGAGGCGCTCGGTTACGAATTCCAGATAACGCAGGATCTCCGCCTGACCGGGATAGCGCTCGCTCCATTCCCAGGCGCGGTAGATTTCCGGCGAGAAGAAATAGCAGTAGGAATGGCTCTCCGAATCGCAGCGTGCCCCGGGATAGCGGTTGGCCTGCCAGGTTCCGCCGATCCCCGGCTGCGCCTCCAGCACGCGCACCGACAGGCCGAGCCGGTCACGCAGCAGATGCAGCTGGTAGAGCCCGGCGAAACCCGCCCCGATGATCAGCGCGTCGAAATCAGGCTCGCCTCTCGCCCGGCGATTGTCAGTCTGGCCGTCACCCATCGTCGTTCTCCCCTCGCTTCGTGTTGTTTTTCCACGAGTGTGAAAGGCGCAGTGGGTTCGATCAAGCCGTGACGGCGTCGCCCGGGGGCGATAATCGACAAGCCGCGAAGCGCCAATTGCCCACATGCGGCCTGCCCGGGAGACAAGCCTGCGCAGGGAGCGTCAGCGCATGGCGGTGACCTCGATCTCGACCTTCATCGCCGGATCGATCAACCCGGCGACGATCACGCAGCTCGCCGCAGGCGCCGCCGCCCCCATATACTGCCCGCAGATCGGCAGGACCGTCGCAGCGTCAGCCGCATCGGTGAGATAGATCGTGGCGCGCACAAGGTCATCGAGCGAGGCATCCGCCTGTGCCAGCGTCTCGCCGATCGTCTTCCAGATGTTGTGCGTCTGTGCCGCGACATCCTCCGGCATGCGCATGGCGGCATAGTCGTAACCCGTCGTCCCGGCGACGAAGACGAAGGGCTCGCGGATCAGGGCGCGCGAATAGCCGTATTGCTTTTCGAAGGGGGAGCCCGTGGTGATGCGGCGGGTCGAGGGCATGCGCTGCATTCCTCCATGCGTGAAACCGGATCTACAGGGTCTCGCCCCGCAGGAGGCGCGGCGCCTTGCGGTCGAGGCCCGAGGCCTCGCGGATGAAGAAGCGCTTCACCGGTGCCATCCGCTCGACCAGGCCGAGACCGAAATCGCGCAGCATCCGCACGGGGGGCAGATCGTTGGAGAACAGGCGGTTGAGCCCATCCGTCACCACGCCCATGGCCACCGTGTCGAATCTGCGTGCGCGATCATAATCCGACAACACGTCCGCCCCTCCGGGATCCATGCCGAGCCGTGTCGCATCAACGATGCATTCGGCGAGCGCCGCGACGTCCTTCAGCCCGAGATTGAGCCCCTGGCCCGCGATGGGGTGGATCACATGCGCGGCGTCACCGATCAGCGCAAGCCGCGTGGCGGTGAAGTCGCGGGCGATGCCGTAGGAGAGCGGCCAGGCGCGCAGGGGCGTCTCGAGCGCGATCCTGCCCAGTTCCAGCCCGAAACGGCGCTCGACTTCCGCCAGCGCGTCCTCCGGATCAAGCGCCAGCATGGCGGGCACGTTCTCCCGCCGCTCGGTCCAGACGATCGAGCTGCGATGGCCGAGGGACCCGCCCGGCGTCAGCGGCAGCAGGGCGAACGGGCCCGAGGGCAGGAAGTGCTCGATGGCGCGCCCGTGATGGTCGCGTTCATGGGCGATGGTCGCGACAATTCCCGATTGCGGATATGACCAGCCGATCCAGCTGATCCCCGCCGCCTCGCGTAACCGCGAGCGGGCCCCGTCCGCCGCCACGCAGACGCTTGCCGGCAGCCGCTCCCCATCGGCCAGAACAGCCGTGCCTGTCATCGGATCAGCGCTGAACCGGCGCACGGCGACGCGGCGCAGATCAACCCCTGCTTCCCGGCAGGCGGGCAGGAGCGCGGCGAGGAGCGCGCGCGCGGGCACCATATGCGCGAAGGCCTCGCCTGGCTCCACCTCGCCGTCAAAATGCAGGAAGGCGGGGCGGACCGGATCGGCGAGATGACTGTCAGTGATCACCATGTCGCGCATCGGCTGCGCTTCGCGGGCGACGGCGTGCCAGATACCGAGCGATTCGAACATGTGCCGACCGGCTGCCGCGACGGCATAGGCGCGCTCGTCATCGGCGCGCGCATCCGGGGCGCCGGGGGCGGGAAGGGCCGGGTCGCAGATCGTGACGGCCAGCCGCTTCGGACAGGCGCGGGCGAGGGCGAGGGCGAGGGTCAGCCCGGCAATGCCGCTTCCGGCGATGAGGATGCGGAGGGGCTGCGTTTCCGGGTTCCCGGCGGGGCCTGCCTTCGCGCCACGGCGTTTGCCCTTTCCCGTCAGTGTCTCGCCTTTGCCGGCCATACCGTCTCTCCCGTCACTGCCTTTGCGCTAGCCCGTGATGCGGAAAGCGCGGGGCTGCACATCGTGTCTCTCTTGACCTTCGCGCGCGATCGATACCCTATGCCTGCGTCACGGGTGCAAGGCAATCGGGCCCGCGAAAGCCTCGCATGGCCCGGCCCGTCGCGCCCGTTTGCAGGAGCCATAGCATGTCGCAACAGCCGCAATCCGCCGCGCTCGCCGATCTCGTCTCGATTCTCGACCTCGAACAGCTTGAGCGCAACCTGTTTCGGGGTCGCAGCCCCCAGACCGGCTGGCAGCGGGTCTTCGGCGGGCAGGTGATCGGCCAGGCCCTGGTCGCGGCCTGCCGCACGGTCGAGGGCCGCCGACCGCATTCGCTGCACGGCTATTTCATGCTGCCGGGATCGCCCGATATCCCGATCATCTACGAAGTCGACCGCATCCGCGACGGGCGCTCCTTCACCACCCGCCGGGTGGTGGCGATCCAGAACGGACAGGCCATCTTCTCGATGTCGGCCTCGTTCCAGATCGACGAGCCGGGCTTCGACCATGCTGCGGACATGCCCGATGTGCCGATGCCGGAGGATCTCGCCGGGACTGGGGGCTTTGCACCGGAGGTTCTGGCCAAGATGCCGGAAACGGTGCGGCGCTATTTCGAGCGCGAGCGGCCCATCGATCTGCGCCCGGTCGAATTCGAGCGCTATGACGGCAGCCCGCACGCGCCGCGTTTCAACGTCTGGATCAAGGCGAAGGAGCGCCTGCCTGACGATCCCACCATCCACAACTGCGTGCTGGCCTATGCTTCCGATCTCACGCTGCTGGATTCCTCGCTGATCGCCCATGGGCGGACCGTGTTCGAGAAGCGCATCCGCGCCGCGAGCCTCGACCACGCCTTGTGGATCCATCGTCCCTTCCGCGCCGATGACTGGCTGCTCTACGCACAGGACAGCCCCAATGCGAGCGGCGCGCGCGGGTTCTCGCGTGGCGCGATCTACACCCGCGAGGGCATGCTCGTCGCCTCCGTGGCGCAGGAGGGGCTGATCAGGGATGTCGTCGGCGACTGAGCCTCACGGCGCGCCGGCACCCGTATTGCCCGCCAGCCAGGCGCTGGCTGCCTCGACGCCGCCGGGGCGATGCGGCACGCCGCAGATCTTCAGCCCCATCTCGACGCCGGCCAGCGTGCCCAGTACGGCGATGTCATTGAAATCCCCCAGATGCCCGATCCGGAAGACCCGGTCGGCAAGCGGTCCGAGGCCGTTGCCCAGTGACATGTTGGCCCGCTCCAGAATGGTCGCGCGCAAGCGGTCGGCGGAGTGGCCCTCCGGCAAGCGAACGGCGGTGAGGGAGGCGGAATGGCGTTCGGGGTCGGCGCATTGCGTCTCCAGCCCCCAATGCGACACCGCACGCCGTGTCGCCTCGGCGGCGCGCTGATGCCGCTTGAAGACGTTGTCGAGACCCTCCGCATTCAGGAGATCGATCGCCACGCGCAGGCCCTGCAGCATGTTGGTGGCGGGGGTGTAGGGGAAGACGCCCTCGGCATTGGCCGAGAGCATGTCCTCCCAGTCCCAGAAGGCGCGCGGCAGGCGCGCCGTGCGCGAGGCCTCCCGGGCCTTTGGCGAAAGCGCGTTGAAGGACAGCCCGGGGGGCAGCATCAACCCCTTCTGCGAGCCCGCCACGGTGACATCGACACCCCATTCGTCGTGGCGGTAGTCGATCGAGGCGAGTGAGGAGATCGTATCCACCATGAGCAGCGCCGGGTGGCCGGCAGCGTCGAGGGCGCGGCGCAGGGCGGGAATGTCGGAGGCGACGCCGGTTGACGTCTCGTTATGCACCACGCAGACGGCCTTGATGCCGTGCTGGGCATCGGCGCGCAGGCGCTCGGCGATCGCATCCGCATCCACACCGTGGCGCCAGTCGCCCGGAATCACCTCGGCTTCGAGGCCGAGCCGACCGGCGAGCTTCTGCCAGAGATTCGAGAACCAGCCCGTTTCCGCCATCAGCACCCGGTCGCCGGGCGAGAGCGTGTTCACCAGAGCCGCCTCCCAGGCTCCCGTTCCCGAAGCCGGATAGATCACCACGGGTTCGCGCGTGCCGAAAACGGGGCGGATGTCATCGAGCAAACCGTGCGCCAGCGCCTTGAATTGCGGGCCACGATGGTCGATCGTCGGCTGTGCGATGGCGGCGAGAACGGAAAGGGGGGTATTTGTCGGGCCGGGAATCTGCAAAAAATGGCGACCGGTGGCGATGGGCGCATGCATGCTGGGCGAGTTCATGGACTGTCTCCTCGGTGCAGACCCTAAACCATTCGCAGGAGCGGGAAATACCGCGCTTGCGCAATCCCGTTGCGAGGAAAACCCATCAAGCCCTTGCCGCCGGAATTCGCGGTCCATACGGGATCATGCGCTTACAAAATTTTAGAATTGTCACAAACTAGTCCTCTTGCCGCATTGCCCATGGCGCCCTGTTTGTTTAAGCACGCAACGACGCAAGAATTCGACACTTGTCGCGCGGTGCATCCAGATGGCCCGCGACGCCGGTAACCGGGAGAGAACGGATGGCGCAAGCCGAATCCCGCAACCAGACGCCGCGACCCCTGTCGCCGCATCTGCAGATCTATCGCTGGACCTGGACGATGGCGATGTCCATCTTCCATCGCGTGACGGGCGTGGCGCTCTATCTCGGTGCGCTGGTGCTGGCCTGGTTCTTCCTGTCGATCGCTTCGGGACCGGAGGCCTATGCAGGCTCCGCGTGGTTCTTCGGTTCGTGGTTCGGCTATCTCGTCCTGTTCGGTTTCACCTGGGCTCTGATGCATCACATGCTCGGCGGCCTGCGCCATTTCGTCTGGGATTTCGGCAAGGGCTTCGAGCCCGAGCAGCGTTTTCTCCTGGCCAAACTGACGCTGGCCGGTTCGGTGGGGCTCACCCTGCTGATCTGGATCGTCATCCTGATCGCACGCTGAGGAGGACGCATCATGGCTGAGAACCGTTTCGATACCGGCACCTCCATCCGTACCCCCATGGCCCGCGCCCGCGGACTCGGTGCGTCGGGCGGCGGCACCGAGCATTTCTGGCAGCAGCGCATCACCGCCGTGGCGAATGCGCTGCTCGTCTTCCCGTTCATCATCATTCTGGCGATGACGGTGGGGCGCCCATACGAAGATGCGGTTGCGATCATGTCGCATCCCCTTGCCGCGATCCTGTCTGCGCTCTTTGTAATATCAATAGCGATCCATATGCGGCTGGGGATGCAGATCGTGATCGAGGATTACGTCCACGGCAAGGGTGCCAAGGTCGTGGCCCTTCTGGCGAACACGTTCTTCGTCATCGCCGTCTCGGCGGCCAGCCTTTATGCGATCCTCAAGATCGGTCTGAGCCCCTTGCTCTGAGGGAGATGGAAGAAACATGGCGACGAACGGACAAACCAATGGCGGGCCCGCAGTGAACGGCGCGGCCTATCCCATCACCGACCACACCTTCGACGTGGTGGTCGTCGGCGCTGGTGGCGCCGGCCTGCGCGCGACGGTGGGCTGCAGCGAATCCGGCCTGCGGACGGCCTGCATCAGCAAGGTCTTCCCGACCCGCTCGCATACGGTCGCGGCCCAGGGCGGCATCTCCGCCTCGCTCGGCAATATGGGCGAGGATGACTGGCGCTGGCACATGTACGACACCGTCAAGGGCGCCGACTGGCTCGGTGACCAGGACGCGATCGAGTATCTCGTGCGCGAGGCGCCGGCCGCCGTCTACGAGCTCGAACATTGGGGTGTGCCGTTCTCGCGTACGGAAGCGGGAAAGATCTACCAGCGCCCGTTTGGCGGCATGACCACGCATTTCGGTGAAGGCACCGCGCAGCGCACCTGCGCCGCCGCCGACCGCACCGGCCACGCCATCCTGCACACGCTCTACGGTGCGGCGCTCAAGCACAATACCGAGTTCTTCATCGAGTATTTCGCCATCGACCTGATCATGGACGAGGATGGCCGCTGCCGCGGCATTGTCGCACTCGACATGACGACGGGGACGATCCACCGCTTCCGGGCTCAGATGGTCATCCTCGCCACCGGCGGCTATGGGCGCGCCTATTTCTCGGCGACCTCGGCCCATACCTGCACCGGTGACGGCAATGCCATGGTGTTGCGCGCCGGGCTGCCGTTGCAGGACATGGAATTCGTGCAGTTCCACCCCACCGGCATCTATGGTGCGGGTTGCCTGATCACCGAAGGTGCGCGCGGTGAGGGCGGTTATCTCACCAATTCCGAGGGCGAGCGTTTCATGGAGCGTTATGCGCCGTCCGCGAAGGATCTCGCCTCCCGTGACGTCGTCTCGCGCTCCATGACCATGGAGATCCGCGACGGACGTGGCGTCGGCAAGAACGGCGATCACATCTATCTGCATCTCGACCACCTTGATCCGAAGATCCTGCACGAGCGCCTGCCGGGTATCTCGGAGAGCGCACGCATCTTCGCCGGCGTGGATGTCACCAAGGAGCCGATCCCGGTCCTGCCGACCGTCCATTACAACATGGGCGGCATTCCGACGAACTTCCACGGCGAAGTGCTCACCCTGAAGGATGGCAATCCCGACCATGTGGTGCCCGGCCTGATGGCGATCGGAGAGGCGGCCTGCGTCTCGGTGCATGGCGCCAACCGCCTGGGTTCGAACTCGCTGATCGACCTGGTTGTGTTCGGTCGCGCGGCGGGTCTGCGCTGCGCGGAAATCGTCACCCCCGGTGAGAAGCAGTCGGATCTGCCGGCCAATTCCGCTGATATGGCCCTGTCGCGCCTCGACAAGCTGCGCCATGCCGATGGCTCGACACCGACGGCCCAGCTGCGTCTCGACATGCAGCGCACCATGCAGAACAACTGCGCGGTGTTCCGTACCGGCGAGATCCTCGGTGAAGGCCGTGAGCTGATCAACAATGTCTGGAAGGCGAGCGACGATGTGCGCGTCACCGACCGGTCGCTGATCTGGAACACGGATCTGATCGAGACGCTCGAATATGAAAATCTCATCGAGCAGGCTGTCGTGACCATGGAATCGGCGGCCAACCGGACCGAGTCGCGCGGTGCCCACGCCCGCGAGGACTTCCCCGATCGCGACGACAAGGAATGGATGAAGCACACGCTCTGCTGGGCGGATGTGTCGAACAAGGCGGTCAATATCGATTACCGCCCGGTTCACGCCTACACCCTGTCGAACGAGATCGAGTACATTGCGCCGAAGGCGCGCGTGTATTGAGATGTGTTATCTTCCTCCCGAAGGGAAGGGAGAAAGGTGATGGCTGGGATCGGTCATAATTCGACCAGGCGAGGGACGATGTACGCGATTGTGTTCGACCTTGATCAGGAGACCTTGGGCAACCTGTGTCATGGCAACACGGCGAGCAATGCATACGCCGATATTCGTCGGTTTCTCACCCAGCGGGGCTTCGAGTGGAAGCAGGGCAGTACGTATTTCGGTGACGAGACGGTCGATGCGGTGCGCTGCGTCACCGTCGTCCAGAAACTCGCCAGAAAATACGACTGGTTCACGCCTTCGCTCAAAGACATACGCATGTTGCGAATCGAAGAGAACAACGATCTCAAGATAGCCCTCGAAGACGAGGAACTGGATTAAGCAAATGGCTAAATTCTCCCTTCCGAAGAACTCGCAATACACCGAGGGCAAGGCGTGGCCGAAGCCCGAGGGGGCGAAGAACCTGCAGGAATTCCGGATTTACCGCTGGAATCCCGATGACGGCTCCAATCCGCGGATCGACACCTATCACGTCGATCGCGATGATTGCGGGCCGATGGTTCTCGATGCGCTGATCTGGATCAAGAGCAACCTCGATTCGACGCTGACCTTCCGCCGCTCCTGTCGCGAGGGGATCTGCGGCTCCTGCGCCATGAATATCGACGGGCAGAACACCATCGCCTGCACCATGGGCATCGACGAGTGTGCGTCGGGTGGAGCGGTCAAGATCTATCCGCTGCCGCATATGCCGGTGCTGAAGGATCTGGTTCCGGATCTGACGACCTTTTTCGCCCAGCACGCGGCGGTGGAGCCGTGGCTGCAGACCGATTCGCCGACGCCGGAGCACGAATGGCGGCAATCACCGGAGGATCGCGTCGAGCTCGACGGGCTTTATGAGTGCATCCTGTGCGCCTGCTGCACCACGGCCTGCCCGTCCTATTGGTGGAACGGCGACCGTTTCCTCGGCCCCGCAGCCCTGCTGCACGCCTATCGCTGGCTGGCCGACAGCCGTGACGAGCGTACGGGTGACCGGCTCGACACGCTGGAGGATCCGTTCCGGCTGTATCGCTGCCACACCATCATGAACTGCGCCAATGCCTGCCCCAAGGGCCTCAACCCGGCAAAGGCGATCGCCAAGATCAAGAAGATGATGGTCGAGCGGCACGTTTGAGGCCGTTCGGGCGGCGTTGGCGGGTATTGTCAAACTGCGACTTTCGCGTAACAGGCGCGGTCCTTTGGCGGGGCCGCGCTTGCGTTTTGCGTTTTCACGGGTCATGTGTTGGGAAATAGGTGACTCGCGTCGTCCTGATGGCGCTGCGGTGTCATCGCAGATTATTGAAACCGGATGGATCGCCATGCCCCAGTGTTCGCTGACCGTGCCTTTGACGCCCCCCGATATGATGGGCTCTCGCCGAACGATCGCGCCGCAGCCGCAACGATGCAATGGCCGGCTTGATTTCAAGCCTGTATTACGGATGAGCATGGTACTTCTCGCCGCGGGTGTGTTGACGGCCTGCCAGTCGGCACGTTTCGGTGGGCCGCCCGCGCAGCGTGGTGTGGTGCAGGATCTTGAGGCCGGGCCGTCAGCGCCTTCGGGCATTGTCATGGCGGAGCCCCTTGGCGAGCCCGGGCGCGACCGGATCGAGGATTTTCCGCGTCTTGATCCGCGTACTGAAAGGGATGATGAGCGTCAGCAGGTTGCCGCACGCAGCGAGCCCGAAACACAGCGTACCCGCGTCACCCGTACCAGCTTCGTCGGCTCCTGGAATGCGAGCGAGCCCGGTGGCGGGACTTGCCGTGTGACCCTTTCCTCAACGCCGACGCTCGATCTCTATCGCGCCTCCGCATCAGGCTGCAGCAACCAGGAAGTCGCAAGCGTCAATGCCTGGGATTTGCGCGGCAACGAGGTCTATCTGTATCGACAGGGCGGCGCGGTGGCGGCGCGGATGCAGGCGACGCCGGGCAATATGGCCGGGGCGATCGCGAATTCTGGCGCACCCCTGACGTTATCGCGGTGAACCGCGGCCATGCGCGCATCACTGCGCGTGCCGCGAGCGGGCGCGAGACAGCGAGGGAAAAATGGCGAGTGTGAAGCTTCTCGGGGATGAAGAACTGTGCCCGCAGGCGCGCGCCGTGTTCGATGATATCCGCGCCACGCGCAAGAACGACTTCGTGAACAATTTCTGGCGGGCGCTCGCGCATGATCCGGTCCAACTCGAACGGGTCTGGAGCCAGGTCAAGCAGGTGATGGGGCAGGGCGCGCTTGACCCGTTGACCAAGGAACTGATCTACGTTGCCGTCTCGATCGCCAATAATTGCGAATATTGCATCGGTTCGCATACGGCGGCTGCGCGCGCCAAGGGCATGAGCAATTCGCAATATCACGAATTGCTCGCGGTCATCGCGCTCGCATCACAGACCAATCGCCTCGCAACAGCGTTGCGTGTCCCGCTGGATGAAAGGTTCGATAACCCACCCGAGGGCTGAGGTACCACGCTGCGCGCCCTGCGAAGCCGCCTTAGCGAATCTGCTCCGGCGGCTTGCAATTGGTCCAGCCCTGGAACAGGTAGAAGCCGTTGAAACGCGCTGCGCGTGCTGCGACGCCGCCATCGAAACCAGGCTGGCTATGGGCATCGGCAGCGATCTTGCCGCCGAATTCCCAGGACTCGCCCGCGATGAAGGGCGGCACGGCGCGATCTTCCGGGACGGCGCAGAACAGTTCCGGCTCGTCCTTGCGGCGAAACAGGTTGAACGCGGCGATCTCGTCGTTGCGCGCGGATTGGGCAATATTCTGATCAGCAAGCATGATTTTCCCCAAATGTCTTTGTTGTTCGTGGAAGCAAGAACCGCTCCACTTTCCCTGTTAAGGTGACATAGTACCGAAAAACGGCAGCGGAATGACAGGGTATCCCGTTTTTCATTCAATGCCACAATCTCAAGGCGTAGAATGCCACCGTTTGACGACCCTTTCTGGCTGGCGCTGCTGCTGAAGATGTCGGCAAGCGCTCTTCTCGTGGTCACGGCGTCCCTCGTGGTTGAGCGCAGCGGCCCGCTGGCCGGTGCGCTGATCGCGACGCTCCCCCTCTCCGCCGGGCCGAATTACGCCTATCTTGCGCTCGATCACGGGCCGGTCTTCCTCGCGGAAGTGGCGCGTATCGGCATGCAGGTGAATATCGGCAATGCCTTTTTCGTGCTGGCCTACGCGGCTGTGGCGCCGGGGCGTCGATTGGGCCCTGCAGCCCTTGCGGGTTTCGCCGGATGGGGCGGAGCAGTATTCGTGGTGCGCATGATCGATCCCGGTTTCGCCACCACGATCGGTCTGAGTTTCATCGTCTTCACCGGCGCCTATCTCGCCATTCGTCGCAAAATCGGCGATGAGCGCCCACCACCGGCGCCACGCACGCCCTTCGATCTGCCGTTGCGCGCAGGGACCGTGATGCTGCTTGTTGCTCTCGTGGTGATTTCCGGGCGGCTCGCCGGGCCTGCGCTAGCGGGCGTGCTCGCGATTCTGCCCATGGTGCTCTCCTCGCTGGTGATCATCCTGCACCCGCGCATTGGTGGCGCTGCAACGGCCCAGGTCATGCTGAACGGTTTTCCGGGGCTATTCGGGTTCGGCCTCGCCGTTGCCTGCGTGAGCGTGGCGGCAATCCCGTTTGGGTCCGCTCTCGCCTTGACGGCAGGGCTCATCACAGCCGTGATGTGGAACACGGCCTGCCTCATCATCGCGCGCCGGGGGCAGGCCCGCAAACGACATCTCGAGCAGAAACGGACACCCGCATGAACACGATCCGCGATCGGCTGGAAGCCATTCTTTCCCGTCTCGATAGCCGTTCGAACGAAGAGAGGGTCTATACCCGGCTGTATCTGCATGAAGCACGGGCCGCCGCAGATGCCGCAGATGCGCGTCGGCGCGAGGGTATATCGCTTGGCCCGCTCGACGGGCGCATCGTATCGATCAAGGACCTGTTCGATGTCGCGGGCGAAACCACCCTGGCGGGTTCGGTGATCCTGCGCGACGCGCCTGCGGCTACGGCGGATGCCCCGATCGTTGCGCGCCTGCGCCGCGCGGGTGCGATCATCATCGGCAAGACCAACATGTCAGAATTCGCCTTTTCCGGGGTCGGCATCAATCCGCATTACGGAACCCCGGGCTGCGCCGCTGATTCATCGCGTATCCCCGGCGGGTCTTCGTCGGGCGCCGGTGTCAGTGTGGGTGAGGGGACGGCCGAGATCGCCATTGGTACCGATACCGGCGGCTCGGTGCGTATTCCGGCCTCGCTGAATGGCTGCGTCGGGTTCAAGCCGACGACCCTGCGCGTACCCACGCAGGGTGCCTACCCGCTCTCCTATGCCCTCGATTCGATCGGCCCGCTTGCCACCAGCGTCGCCGATTGTGCCGCGACTGATGCCATCATGGCCGGGGAAGAGCCTGCGCCCTTGACCGCGATGCCGCTGGCTGGGCTGCGTATCGGCGTGCCGCGCGGGCGTCTTTTCACGCTGACCGAGGAGATGGTGGCCGTCGCGTTTGAGGAAAAGCTCGCCCTGCTGGAGCGGGCCGGAGCGCGGATCGTGGATGTGGATATCGAGGATTTGCTCGAGGCCATGGGCGATCTCATGGCAGAAGCACCCCTCGTCGCCATTGAGGCGGCTGCGGTCCATGCCGATCACCTCGATTTCGATGAGAAGCTGTTCGATCCGCTGGTGATCACCCGCATACGCATGGGCGCCAATTACCGCGCGGCGGGGTATATCCGGCTGATGCGTGCCCGCGCTGCGCTGATTGCGCAGATGCACGAGCGGCTTGCCCCCCATGACACGCTGGCGCTTCCCGCCACGGCCACGAGCGCCCTGCCAATCGCCGATCTGGAGGCGGATTTCGATCGTTACATGAAGGCCAATATTCTCATGCTGCGCAACACCACATGGGGCAATCAGTTCGATCTGACCGGGATCTCGATGCCGATGCCGGGCCTGGTGCGGCCTGCCGGGATGCAGTTCGTCGCCCGCAACGGCGAGGACAGGCGGCTGTTGGCGATCGCCGCCGGCATCGAGCCTGTTCTCGCCGGCTGAGCGCCCGGCAATCAGGGCTCCAGCTCGGTATCCCAGTAGAGATAATCGAGCCAGCTCTCGTGCAGGTAATTGGGCGGGAAATGCCGCCCGTTCTGGTGGAGCTGGTGAATACTCGGGGCATAGGCGGCCTGCCGGGGCAGCATGCCGGCCTGTCGGGGCAAACGATCGGCCTTGCGCAGGTTGCAGGGGGCACAGGCGGTCACGACGTTTTCCCAGGTCGTCTGGCCACCCTTCGAACGGGGGATCACGTGGTCGAAGGTGAGATCCTCGCGGGCACCACAATACTGGCAGGTGAATCGATCGCGCAGGAAGACATTGAACCGGGTGAAGGCAGGATTACGTGACGGCTGGATATAGGTCTTGAGGGAAACGACGGAGGGCAGGCGCATCTCGAAGCCCGGACTTCGGACGCGACGATCATAATGGGAAACGATATTCACCCGGTCGAGAAAGACCGCCTTGATCGTATCCTGCCAGCACCAGACCGAGAGAGGGTAATAGCTCAACGGTCTGAAATCCGCGTTGAGCACGAGCGCCGGGCAGGCGTCCGGCGAGACGGTTGGTTGAACATGCGCGTTCACGCCACCTCCTCCAGCAGATGTCGATTCGCATCCGCACGGAGAGTATTAAGACGTACCACGACAGGAATGTGAAGCCTCTGCGTGGTCGCAGGGCTGCTCTTGCACAGTTTCAAAGGGTATGAAGGTCGCCGGGGCAGCCCGCGGCTGCAATTCAAGCCGATACATCGACGTTCTGGCCCTGGCCTGGAGGAGGGGCGGCACGCGGCTGCTCTGCAGGCTTGCTTTCCAGGCCACGTTCGATCATCTCTGCGGCGCCGCGCTCGGTACGGACCTGCTGGGCCATGGCCGCATACTGCACGGCCTGGGATTTGAGATCCTTCGCCTGCGAGCCCCAGCTTGCGCCGAGGCCGGCGGTCGTGTCGATGCTCATGGCGGGCTCCTTCCATCCGTCATGCGCGCGAAGCGCCATGCCTTTGGCAGAATAGCCCAGGCCGGGTTAAGGCAGGCTTTCCCGTTTGCGGAGCATTTTAATGAAGCCGTACGTTGATTTCAGCGCGTGGGCACTGGCGTCTCGCCGCGATAATCGTAGAAGCCGCGCTTGGTCTTGCGACCAAGCCACCCTGCCTCGACATATTTCACCAGGAGCGGGCAGGGACGGTATTTCGTATCGGCCAGCCCGTCATGCAGCACCTGCATCACCGAGAGGCAGGTATCGAGTCCGATGAAATCGGCGAGCTGCAAGGGCCCCATCGGATGGTTCGCCCCCAGCCGCATGGCGGTGTCGATGGATTCGACAGAACCGACACCCTCGTAGAGCGTATAGATCGCCTCGTTGATCATCGGCAGGAGGATGCGGTTGACGATGAAGGCGGGAAAATCCTCAGCCACCGTCGCCGTCTTGCCGAGCCGTGCAATGAAGCCCTTGGCGGCCTCGAAGGTCGGATCCTCCGTGGCGATGCCCCGGATCAGCTCGACGAGCTGCATCAAGGGCACCGGATTCATGAAATGGATGCCGATAAAGCGCTCGGGCCGATCGGTGGCCGCGGCGAGGCGGGTGATCGAGATCGAGGAGGTGTTGCTCGCCAGGATGGTATCAGGGCCCAGTGCCGGGCAAAGGGCCTGGAAGATCTTGCGCTTGATCTCCTCGTTCTCGGTGGCGGCCTCAATGATCAGATCGCAGGACGCCAGCTCCTCGTAGGACGGCGCCGGCTTGGTCCGCTCCAGCGCCGCCTGACGCTCGCCCTCCTCGATGATCTTCTTGGAAACCTGGCGCTGCATGTTGCCGTTGATCGTGGCGAGGCCCGCAGCGATACGCTCCTCGTCCAGATCGTTGAGCATCACATCCATGCCTGCAAGCGCGCAGACATGGGCGATACCGCTGCCCATCTGACCCGCGCCGATGATGCCGACAGTCTTGATCTCCATGGTTGCGCGCCCCGTTTGTCGTCTGTGGCGAAGCCGGGCCGCATGGCACCGGCTTCGCGGGTTTCAGGAATGAACGCTCGCCTTCAGCGCCCGGCCTTGCCGAGTTCGTCCTGCAATTCCGGCAGCAGTTGGAACAGATCGCCCACCAGGCCGTAATCGGCAACCTGGAAGATCGGCGCTTCCTCGTCCTTGTTGATGGCGACGATGACGCGCGAATCCTTCATGCCGGCCAGATGCTGAATGGCGCCTGAAATGCCGACAGCGATGTACAGATCCGGCGCCACGACCTTGCCGGTCTGGCCTACCTGCCAGTCATTGGGGGCATAGCCCGCATCGACGGCGGCGCGCGAGGCGCCCATGGCGGCACCAAGCTTGTCTGCGATCGGTTCGATGTACTTCTCGAAATTTTCGGCAGAGGCGAGCGAGCGACCGCCGGAGATGATGATCTTGGCCGAGGCGAGTTCGGGACGATCGGACTGAGCGATTTCCTGGCTCTTGAACTGCGAGAGGCCGGGATCATCCGAGGGTGTCGCATCCTCGACGGTGGCGGAGCCGCCCTCGCCGGTCGCCTGGAAGGAGGAGGTGCGCACCGTGATCACCTTCTTGGTGTCGGTCGATTGCACGGTCTGGATGGCGTTGCCGGCATAGATCGGACGCTCGAACGTATCGGCCGAGATCACCTTGGAGATGTCGGAGACCTGCATCACGTCGAGCAGCGCCGCAACGCGCGGCATCACGTTCTTGCCCGTCGTGGTGGCCGGGGCCATCAGCACGTCGTAGCCGTCGGCGAGTCCGGTAATCAGGGCTGCGAGCGGCTCTGCGAGATTGTTCTCATAAGCAGGCGCATCGGCGAGGAGCACCTTCTCGATGCCTTCGATCTTCGCGGCTTCCTCGGCAGCGGCCTTGCAGCCGGCGCCGGCGACGAGGATGTGGATCGGGCCGCCGATCTGGGTGGCTGCCGTAACGGATTTGTGGGTCGCGTCCTTGAGGGCGGAATTGTCGTGTTCCGCAAGGAGAAGGATGGCCATGGTCAGATCACTCCCGCTTCGTTCTTCAGTTTCTCGACGAGTTCGGCGGTGGAGCCGACCTTCACACCGGCTTCGCGCTTGGGCGGCTCGGCGGTCGAGAGCACCTTGAGGCGCTGGGCCACATCGATGCCGAGATCCTCCGGCGAGGTCTCGTCAAGGGGCTTCTTCTTGGCCTTCATGATATTGGGCAGCGAGGCATAGCGTGGCTCGTTGAGGCGCAGATCCGTGGTGACGATGGCCGGCATGTTGAGCGTCACGGTCTGAAGGCCGCCATCGACCTCGCGCGTGACATCGATCTTGCCATCAGTGATCTCCACCTTGGAGGCGAAGGTTCCCTGGGCCCAGCCGAGCAGGGCGGCGAGCATCTGGCCGGTCTGGTTCGAATCGTCATCAATCGCCTGCTTGCCCATGATCACGAGGCCGGGCTCTTCCTTGCCGATCACTTCCTTCAGGATCTTGGCGACGGCAAGCGGCTCCACGGTAGCATCGGTCTTCACCAGGATGCCGCGATCCGCGCCCATGGCGAGCCCGGTGCGGATCGTCTCCTGAGCCTGCTGCGGCCCGATCGAGACCACGATGATCTCCTCGGCGACGCCCTTTTCCTTGAGGCGAATGGCCTCTTCGACGGCTATTTCGTCGAAGGGGTTCATCGACATCTTCACATTGGCGAGTTCGACGCCCGATCCGTCAGGCTTGACGCGGATCTTGACGTTGTAATCGACGACCCGTTTCACAGGTACGAGGATCTTCATCGGTTTCCATCCCTTCGCTTTTTGGCGGTCCTCAAATCACGGCCTTGCGACTCTTCGGCGATCGCGGTGACGCTGGACCGCCCGATTTCGACGCGAAATACCCCTTTCGCGCCGAAATTTCGAGGCATCGAGCGCGCGCGGACCCTAGCGAGGGGCCTTCGCGCTTGTCAACGCGCAGCCGGATCAGCCGTTATGCCGATTTCCAACAGGCATTTTAGCACGATGCACCGGCTGCGTATCCGTTGCACCCGATGAATCGTGAAAGGCTGCCGTGTAAAATCTTCAGCGGTTCTTGCCGGGCACCCACAACACGTCGCCTGCACCGCCGTTATTGACATAGCGCGACGCGACGAAAAGAAAATCGGACAAGCGGTTGAGGTACTGGATCGCCGCATCCGAGACCGCCTCGTCGTCGCGATGGGCGAGTTGGACGACCTTGCGCTCGGCGCGGCGGCAAACCGTGCGCGCGAGATGCAGGGCTGCGGCTGCGGGCGCGCCACCGGGGAGGACGAAGGAGCGCAGGGGCTGCAGGGAGGCGTTGAGCATGTCGATCTCGTTCTCGAGGCGATCGACCTGCCCCTGGGTGATCCGCAACGGTTCGTATTCCAGCTTCTCGCCGGTATCGGGCGTGGCGAGATCGGCGCCGAGATCGAACAGGTCGTTCTGGATGCGTCCGAGCATCGCATCGACATCGGTGTCGCTCTGCCCCGTATGCAGGCGCGCCATCCCGATACAGGCATTGGTCTCGTCCACCGTGCCATAGGCTTCGACGCGCAGATCATATTTCGGGCGGCGTGAACCCGTTGCGAGCGCGGTGTCGCCCTTGTCGCCCGTTTTCGTGTAGATCTTGTTCAGAACCACCATCACTCGTCTCCTGCGCTCTTTCTGGCCTCACATACCTCTCGAAGTAATGGCCAAGACCGATTCCAGCAAGAAGTGAGGCCTGCTGCCGGGCGATGCGCGCGCTTCGCCCGCCCGGACACGGTGAAAGCGCACGAGACGCGGCATTGGCGGTTTGGCCCCTTGCGCGCATCATGCCGGGCAGCGTCCTGCGGTTGCGGATGGTCAGCTATTGGCCGCGCGGCACGAGAATGCCTGACAAGGGGGAGCCTGACATGGGAAAGTCCGGGATGGGAAAGTCCGGGATGGCCGCGCCGATCGACGACGCCCTCAGGGCGCGTATTCTCGAGGCCGTCGAGGAGGGTTTTGCCGGGCAGGTCGCCTTTACACAGGATCTGGTGCGTCTGCCGTCGTTACGTGGTGAGGAGCATGCGGCGCAGGATCTGATGTTTCGCGCCATGCGTGATCGCGGTCTCGCCATGGATCGCTTCGCGATGGATCGCGCCCTGATCGAGGCGCATCCCGGGGGGTCCGCTTTCTCACCGGAGCATTCCGATGCGCCGATCGTGGTCGGTATCCACCGACCCCGTGACGAGCGCGGGCGCTCGCTCATCCTGCAAGGCCATGTCGATGTGGTGCCGCCCGGTCCTGCCGATATGTGGACGCATGCGCCCTTCGATCCCGTCATTGCCGATGGCATGATGTACGGACGCGGCGCCGCCGACATGAAGGCTGGTGTCGCGGCCAATCTGTTCTGTCTCGACGCCCTGCGCCGGGCCGGCCTCCAGCCCGCTGCGACGGTCTATGTGGAATCCGTCGTGGAGGAGGAATCGACCGGCAATGGCGCGCTGATGACGCATCTGCGCGGCTATCGCGCCGATGCCGCCCTGATTCCGGAGCCGGAGGACGAGATGCTGGTGCGCGCCAATGTCGGCGTTGTCTGGTTCACCGTGGAAGTGCGTGGGGTCGCCGTGCATGTGCGCGAGATGGGCGCTGGCGCCAATGCCATCGACGCCGCCTATCGCGTGATCGCTGCGCTGCGCGACCTTGAGGAGAAGTGGAACGCCGAGGGAGCAGGGCGGCGCTATTTCGAGGGGCACCCGCATCCGGTCAATCTGAATATCGGCAAGATCGAGGGCGGTGACTGGGCCTCCTCAGTGCCCTCCTGGTGCCGGGTGCATTGCCGGATCTCGATACTCCCCGGGACGGATTCCCGTGCGGCCATGCGCGAGATCGAGGACGCCGTGCGCGCCTTCGCCCGCAACGACAATTTCCTTGCCAACAACCCGCCGCAGGTGGTCTTCAACGGGTTCACCGTGGCGGGTTATGTGCTGGAAGAAGGCTCGGAGGCGGAAGCGCTGCTTGGCCGGGCGCATGAGAGCGTGACCGGAAGCCCGCCGGAGTGTTTTACCAGCCTTGCCTATCTCGATGCCCGCGTGCACGCGCTGTATGACCGGGTTCCCGCCCTGTGTTACGGTGCAACGGGCAAGGGGATCCATGGTGTGGACGAGCGGGTCGATCTCGACTCGGTCAAGCGCATCACGGGGGCGATGGCCCTGTTCGTGGCGCAATGGTGCGGGGTCGAGCCCGCCTGAGGCGGCGCCTGCGCCCGATTGACGCAATTGCGGAACGTCAAGGGGGTCGAAGGGTTGCGCGCAGGCCGGTTTGTCCGCAAAACCGGTGCGGTCGCACGCAAGGAGCGCGCTGCATGAGCACCTACCGTCTCGACAAGGTTTTCGCGCCCCAATCCATCGCCCTCGTCGGCGCCAGTGCCCGTGAGGGCTCGCTGGGCCGGGTGGTCCTGACCAATCTCCGACGTGGTGGTTTCAAGGGCCGGCTGGCCTGCGTCAATCCGCGTTACGGCGATATCGACGGCGAGCCCTGCCATCGCGATCTCGCGGCCCTCGATTTCATCCCCGATCTCGTCGTGATCGCGGCCCCGGCACGGCGCTGGCCGGCCATCGTCGAGGCAGCTGGGCGACGCGGCTGCGGCGCTGTCGTGATCATCGCGCAGGAGCATGATCGCGGGCCGGATTCCTTTGGCGTCAAGGCGGCGGCGATCGCGCGCAATCACGGCCTGCGGCTCGTCGGGCCCAATTCCTTCGGTGTGATGATGCCCCGCATCGGTTTGGAAGCCGGCATCGCGGCAGCCACGCCCGCCAGCGGTGATCTGGCGCTGATCACCCAGTCCGGGGCGATTGCAGCGGGCATGCTGCAATGGGGCGCGCGCCGGAATCTGGGCTTTTCCGCCGTCATTTCGGTGGGTGACAAGCGCGATGTCGATATCGGTGATCTGCTCGACTATTTCGCCACTGATCGGCACAGCCGGGCGATTCTGCTGCATGTCGAGACGATTTCCGCTCCCCGCAAGTTCATGTCGGCCGCCCGTGCGGCGGCACGCGTCAAGCCGGTCGTGATCATCAAGCCGGGTGATCGCTCGCGGCGGATACGCCAGGCCGAGACCCATACTGCGAGGCTTGCGCAGGCCGATGCCGTGCATGATGCCGCCTTCCGCCGGGCCGGGCTGTTGCGCGTGCGCAGCCTCGACGAATTGTTCGATGCCGCCGAGACGCTCGGTCGGCAGAAGCCGTTCGACGGCAAGCGCCTCGCGATCCTCACCAACGGGCGTGGTCTCGGTGCGCTCGCCCATGATGCACTTCTGGCCGAGGGTGGCGTACCGGCACAATTGGAATCCGGTGAGAATCCGCGCGATCTCGGGGGCGATGCCGATGCAGCCAGCTATGCGCAGGCGCTGCAGGGCATGCTGTCGGATCGTGATGTCGATGGTGTCCTCGTTCTCAACCTGCCCAATGCGCTGGCCGATACCGATGAGATCGCGCAGGCCGTTGCCGAGACGGTGACCAGTGACCGTCGCAAGGGATTTCGTCGCAAGCCCGTCTTTGCAGTCTGGCCGGGGGCGAATGGCGAGAGCAGGGGTCGTTTCGAGGAGGCCGGCATCCCGTGTTTCGCCAGCGAATCGGAGGCCGTGCATGGCTTCATGCATCTGGTGCGCTACCGCGAGGGGCTGCACCAGCTGATGCAGACGCCTCAGACGTTTTCGCAGGAGCGCGCACCTGACCGGGCCCGGGCCGATGCAATCATCGCCGGTGCGCTGGCGCAGAAGCGCCGCTGGCTCGATCCGATCGAGGCGATGGAGTTGCTCGGGGCCTATCGTATCGCCACCACGCAGACCATCCGCGCGCGCGACCCGGACGAGGCCGCTCGCATGGCCGCGCCGATCCTCGCCGCTGGCGGCACGGTGGCCGTGAAGATCCTCTCGCAGGATATTCCGCACAAATCCGATGTCGGTGGCGTCGAGCTCGATCTCACCAGCGAACAGGCGGTGCGCGTCGCGGCGGGCGCGATCCTTGCCCGTGCGCGCGAAAAGCGTCCCGATGCGCAGATCGCGGGTATTCTCGTGCAGCCGATGGTGCGACGGCCCAGATCGCGGGAGTTGATCTGCGGTATTGCAGACGACCCCACCTTCGGCCCCGTCATTGTCTTCGGGCGCGGTGGCACGGCGGTGGAGCAGATCGACGACAAGGCGCTCGCCCTGCCGCCGCTCGACGCCAATCTCGCCGCCGACATGATCGCCCGCACGCGGGTCTCGCGTATCCTCGCCGCCTATCGTGATGTGCCTGCCGCCGATGCGCAGGCGGTACAGCAGGTGCTGGTGGCGCTGTCGCAGATGGCCGCTGACCTGCCCGAGATCCGCGAGCTCGACATCAATCCGCTGCTTGCCGATGCGCGTGGCGTGATCGCGGTCGATGCCCGCATCGCGGTCGCGCCTGTGCCGGCGACCCAGCGCAAGGGCTCAGGCCATCTGCGTTTCGCGATCCGTCCCTATCCGCAGGAATGGGAGACGCCGTTCACAACCCGCGATGGACGCGAGGTGCTGATCCGCCCGGTGCGGCCCGAGGACGAGGCGCTGTTCAAGACCTTCTTCTCGAAGATCACGGCGGAGGATCTGCGGCTGCGCTTCTTCGCGCCCGTGCGGGATTTCTCCCACGCCTTCATCGCCCGCCTGATCCAGATCGACTACGCCCGCGCCATCGCCTTCACGGCTGTGGATCAGGCCAGCGGCGAGATGCTCGGCGCCGTGCGCCTGCATGCGGATGCCAATATGGAGACCGGCGAATACGCCATCCTGCTGCGCTCCGATCTCAAGGGCATCGGGCTGGGCTGGCGGCTGATGCGCATGATCATCGCCTGGGCCGAAGCAGAGGGCCTGTCGATCATCGAGGGCCAGGTCCTGCGCGAGAACACTACCATGCTCGCCATGTGCCGCAAACTCGGCTTTTCCATCCGCGCCGAGCTCGATGAGCCCGATATGAAGGTGGTGCGGCTGGCCGTCGCCGACGGCGCTTCGCGGACGCGGGAGTGAAATACCGGCCCGGTCATTTCCAGAACGGCTTTGCCTTTATGAAGGCGGCGCAGGCGTCGCGGGCGGCTTCGAGGGTTTTGGCGGCGCGGCCGACGTGATCTTCCTCGATCAGGCGGGCGGCGCGCATCTGGGCGGCGTCGTTGCGGTCGAGACGACCGGTGATGGAGATGCTGGTTGCGGCATCGTTGAGATCGCCGAGCCGCTCCTGCATCTCCTCCAGCGCCTTGACGAACTTCGCCGCGCGCCTCGCCGTCTTCTCGTCGCGGGAGGCGAAGATGTCGGCGAAGAATTCCGAGGCATAGCGCAGCTTCTTCACATCGAGCCGCAGATCGTGACGCTCCTCCACTTCGAGCGAAGAGAGGATGCGTGCGCGCCGGCGGACATCTTTGGTGCGTTTCGCCAGATTCCGGGAGGCCAGCTCGGAGACCGGGGTCCTGCAGGCCTTCCTGCGCCGCCAGGCACCGCAATGGATCCAGGCCAGAGTCTCGAGCAGGAGGCTGCGGTAGCGCTTGCCGGTGAGGGTCTCGACGGCGCGGGCATAGGCGGCGTCGCGCTCACGATCGAAATGGGCAGCGAGTTCCGCCGCATCGGCATCGCGCGGGCGCTTGCGGCGCATGCGTGCGACATCCTTCTGGATGAAGACATCAAGCTCGCGCGCATCGCCCAGCGTTTTTGCCAGCCAGCGCAATTCCTGCGCGATGGTCTTGCGCCGCCGGTCACGGATCGCGGGCCGGAACAGCGTGATGGCTGCGCGCAGGCGCCTTGTCGCCACCCGCATCTGATGCACCGCGCCCGGATCGCGTGCCTCGACGAGAGCGGCCTCGTTGGCGATGATCTGGTGCAGACTGGCCCGCGCGATGGCGACGAAGGCCTCTCCCGTCGTCATATGCGGTCCGACGCCGGCGGGTATCGCCTTGACGGGTTCGGGAGTTGCGCCGGCGCGCAGGGCATAGCCGACAGCGGCCTTGCTGCGCAATCCCGGTCGCAGGGCGCCTTTGGCAGCGAGCTTGCCTGCGAGGCGGAACAGGTCGCGCGTCTTGCCCGCAATCAATTCCAGCTCGACTTCGTCAATCGCCATGCGGGCGCTGCCCGCAATCACCGCGCCCTGATCGAGGCAGACCTCGACGGTGCTGTCGCCGATCGTGATCGGCGCAGAGCGGCGCTCGGTATCGACCACGAATACGGGGGTGAGCAGGGAGGCGGGGTCATCATTGCCAAGGAGTTCGGCCAGGGGCGTTGCGGCGAGGGCGTCGCGATCCAGGTATTCGCCCGCGACAGCGACCTCCCACTCGTCTCGCCGGAACAGGCCCGTCCCGGCGTCGGTCGCGCGTTTGAGAGTCTGGCGAACCTTGCCCGTGGCCGCGTCGCGTCGCAGGCGCAGGCCGTAGCCATGGGCCTGGAGCGTCAGATCCGGCGTGTCGAAATAGGTGGATCGCAGATGGCGAACGCGCGCCGCGCCGAGCGCTTCGCGCAGCAGCCTGTGTCTGGCCAGGGCGGCAATGTTCTGGCGTGCCCCGACCAGCTTGAGCTCGATTTCCTGCTCGACGCCGCCGATCGCATCACTCATCCATGCCCCCTCGTCCTTTTCGCCTGCCGTGGCGCGCCGCGCATTGATTCCCCACTCATCATGAAATGTCACCCATGCGTTCGGACGCGGTGCGTGATTTTTGCGTGGATGTCATGTTACCGGGGCTCGCATCCTGCTACAGCAGCGGGCATTCTTGCGGCAATGACGGACGATGACGACGAGCCACAGCCCCGGCGGATGCCGCGCCCGGTGACCAAAGCCTGGCTCCAGCGCGCGGCCCTCTACTATCTGGAGCGCTACGCCGCGCCGGCGGGGCATTTGCGCCAGGTGCTGATGCGCAAGGTGGACAAGCGTCTGATGCTGCGTAGCGAGGCACAGGACGAGCAGATTGTCGAGCCCGCACGTGCACTTGTAGAAGAGGTCGTCACCGAGGCGGTCGAGGGCGGTTATGTCGATGACGGCGCCTATGCCCGCGCCAGGGTTGCCAGCCTGCGCCGGCGGGGCGGCTCGCAAAGGGCGATCCGGGCCCGATTGATGCAAAAGGGCGTTCCAGCCGATCTCGTCGATGAAGCGCTCGAAGCGGATGGCGAGGAGGCTGCTCCCGTCAGCGAGTACGGGCAGGCGGGGCAGGATGCGCTTGCGGCCCGCGAGCGCGAGGCCGCGCTTGCCTATGCCCGCCGACGCCGGCTCGGGCCTTTCCGCCTGCGCGAGCGCGCAGAGCGGCGCGAGCGCGACATCGCCGCCATGGTCCGTGCCGGGTTCGCGCTTTCGCTTGCCCGGAGCGTCATCGACAGCGTGTAGAGAATACGGGCATTCCCGCGCTTTCCGCAAAGAAAACTCCGAACTATACTCACTGACGGTTGCCGCCCTCCGAAAAGGGTTTCCGAATGGCTTCTCAGATAATGCGCCGCCGCCTGAGCGGTGCTGCGGAATACGAGCGTCGTTACGGCTATTCCCGTGCGGTCGTCGATGATCCTTTCATCTTCATTTCGGGCACCACGGGCCTCGATCACACGACCTTGGCCATCGAGGGTGATGTCGCTCAGCAGACGCGCCGGGCCTGGGAGCACATCGCCGCAGTGCTGGCTCAGGAGGATTGTCGTTCCTGTGATATCGTCCGTGTCAATTGCATTGCCGTGGATCACGCCGAGATCGAGACGATCCTGAGGATTTCGCAGGACTTCCTCACCGACAAAGAAAGCGCGCGCGATCCCGTTTCCGGAGGCCCGAATCTGGCTGCCATGTCCGCCTACGCGGTGAAGCAGTTCTTCCACCCGGCCATGCGCGTTGCGATCGAGGCCACGGTGATGTGGGCCGGTCGTTACATGCGGGGGTGAGTGCAAGCGCGAGAGGGCCCGTTTGCCCGCTCTCCATCACGGTAAAATGATCAGGCGCATGACGTAACGTCATCGAGAAATCCATGCTATGTCATCGTGCGACATTCAGCTGGAGGCTTTTGCGATGCGCCGCGAAATCGTTGCCAGTTCTTCACCGGAGGCGGAATTCGGCTTCGCGCGCGCAGTCGTTCAGGACCCTTTCGTCTTCGTCTCCTGCGTCTACGGCTATGACCCGTTCAACATGGAAATGCCCGAAGACGTGGTTCAGCAGACCTGCAATATCTGGGATTCGATCTCGGCCACATTGCAGCAGGCCGAAAGCGGGCTCGAGGAGATCGTCAAGACCCGCATCTTCATAACCGATCCGGCCCATGGCGAACCCGTTCTCTCCACCTGCGCACGCATGATGGAGGGCCACAGACCGGCCTCGACGCTGTTCGTCGTGCCGTCGCTGATGCGCCCGGAAATGAAGGTCGGTATCGAGGCCACGGCGATGTGGCAGCTGGCCCGGCGCGGGATATGAAGGCCTGCCCGGGCCGCGGATAGGGTTTGCCCGCAAGCTGCCGGAGGTGTAGGTCATGCACGCGGTGCCCGCTTTGTGGCAGGCGCAGGTTCATGGATCGGATGATGGCGGCAGGAACTCGAGACAAGGTGCAACGCGCTCCCGGTGGTCGTGGCAAGGCAGCTGGCAAGGCAGTTGGCAAGGCGACGGGCAAGTCAGCCGGGAAGGCAGCGGGCAAGCCTCCCGGCAAGGCGCCTTTGAAAGGGCGCAAGGATGCTCGCCGCCAGGCGCCCGGCGGGCCTGCGAGCAAGCTGTCGGGCCCAGGACCCGACAATGCCGCGAAGGCCGTTTCCGCGAAAGCCTCCACGGAAAAACCGGCCACGGCGCGCCCCGGTGCCCGCAAGGCCGAGAAAGCCGCGGCCCAGACGGTTCTGCAGACCGGCATCCAGATGCTGCACGTCACCGGCGACGAGGCCGATATGCGCCTCGACCGTTTCCTGACGGCGCGTTTCCCGCAGGTCGCCTTCACCCATCTCCAGCGCATCGTGCGCACCGGGCAGTTGCGCGTGGACGGCAAGCGCATGAAGCCCAATGATCGGCTTCAGGCCGGCCAGAACGTGCGCATCCCGCCGCTCAAGCTGCAGGAGACCGTGCCGCGCAGCGCCGCGCGCAGTACCGATGATCGCGACTTTCTGGAGAGCATCACGCTTTACGAGGACAAGGATGTCCTCGTCATCAACAAGCCCGCCGGCCTCGCCGTGCAGGGCGGCTCGGGGACGACGCGCCACGTGGACGGGCTGCTCGACTGCATGCGCGACAAGGATGGCCAGAAGCCGCGTCTCGTGCACCGGCTCGACAAGGAAACCGCTGGCTGCCTCGTCATCGCCAAGACGCGCTTCGCCGCCTCGGTGATGGCGAAATCCTTCCGCTCACGCACGACGCGCAAGGTCTATTGGGCGATCTGTGCCGGCGTGCCGCGTGTGCGCCAGGGGCGGATATCGACCTATTTGGCCAAGATGGCGGATGCGGATGGCGAATCGCGCATGGTGGTGGCCGAACATGGCGACCGGGGCGCCGATCATGCCCTGACCTACTACGCCGTGGTCGATCAATCCGCGCAGAAGCTCTCCTGGCTGTCTCTCAAGCCGGTCACCGGGCGGACGCACCAGTTGCGTGTTCACACGGCCGATATCGGCCATCCGATCATCGGCGACGACAAGTATTTCAACATCGAGAACTGGGAATTGCCCGGCGGCATCCAGAACCGGCTGCATCTGCTGGCCCGGCGCATCGTCATCGCGCATCCGCGCACCGGTCGCCCGCTCGACGTGAGCGCTCCGCTGCCGCCGCATATGCAGCAGACCTTCAACCTCCTCGGGCTCGATGCCGAGCGCTACGATCCGATCATCGAGGCGCCGGAAGAGTAGCGTAACCGATCGGGGGCTCGTGTATTGACATCCGGCATGCCGGCTGCCCCGATGCATTGTCAAATCGGGGATACGATCATGCCGGCAACACGCTTCATCATCGCCTTGACGACGCTCGGCATCCTTGCAGGCGCAGCATCGGCTCAGCCTGATCCGCGTGGACAGCCCGAGGCGGCCGGTCCCGTCGTGGCGCGCGAGGCCGTGACCACGCACAAGGAGATGATCATCACCGCGCATCCGCTGGCGACGCGCGCGGGTGCTGCAATTCTCGCCGAGGGCGGTTCGGCGGTCGATGCGATGATCGCTGCCCAGCTCGTACTCAACCTGGTGGAGCCGCAATCCTCCGGGATCGGCGGTGGAGCCTTCCTGCTGCACCATGATGCCGATTCCGGGCGAACGCGCGCCTATGACGGGCGTGAAACCGCGCCGATGGCAGCGGGGGAGGGGCTCTTCCTCGACGAGACCGGCGAGCCGATGGCGTTTGGCGAGGCGCTGGTCGGCGGGCGCGCGGTGGGAACACCGGGTCTCGTGCGTCTGCTCGAAACCGCGCATGACGCCCATGGCATCCTGCCCTGGGAGCGCCTGTTCGCGCCAGCCATCGCGCTCGCCCGCGAAGGATTCCCGGTGAGTGCGCGCCTGGCCGGATTGCTGGCACGCGATGAGACGCTGGTGCGCGACCCTGCCGCCAGCGCGGTCTTCCATCCCGAGGGACGACCGCTGCGCGAGGGCGAAATCCTGCGCAATCCCGCTCTCTCAACGACGCTGGAGACTATCGCGCAGGAGGGGGCTGATGCCTTCTATGAAGGAGAAATCGCCATGGAAATCGTGGCGTCGGTGCAGGAGCATCCCGATAATCCGGGTTTGCTGACTGCGCAGGATCTCGCCGCCTATGCCGTGGAAATCCGCGAACCTGTCTGCTTCGCCTTCCGGCGTTTCGATGTCTGCGGCATGGGCCCGCCGTCGAGTGGCGCCCTCGCCGTCGGGCAGATCCTGGGATTGATGGAACATTTCGATCTTGCCGGGCTCGATCCGAACGGAGCGGATATGGTGCATCTCTTCGCCGAGGCCTCGAAACTGGCCTTCGCCGATCGCGCTCTCTACGTCGCCGATACGGATCATGTCTCGGTGCCCGTCTCCGGCATGCTCGATCCGGGTTATCTCACGGCGCGGGCACAGATTATTGATCGCAACCGGGCGGTGGAGGACGTCACCGCCGGCAATCCGCCCTGGCGCGATGCGCGCCTCCAGGCACCGCAGGATCAGCCGGAAAGGCGCGGTACAACGCATCTGAGCATCATTGATGCAGCAGGGAATGTCGTATCGATGACCTCGACCATCGAATCCGGCTTCGGCGCCCGGATCATGGCCGCCGGCTTCCTGCTCAACAACGAACTGACCGATTTCTCCTTTCGACCCGACATGGACGGGCGCCCGGTCGCGAACAGGGTCGAGCCCGGCAAGCGACCGCGTTCCTCGATGGCCCCGACGATCGTTTTCGACGAGGACGGCGCACCCGTCTACGTTACCGGCAGCCCGGGCGGCGCGCGGATCATCCATTATGTCGCGCGCAACCTGATCGCCCGCCTCGCTCAGGACATGGACCCGCAGGAGGCGGCGGAGCTACCGCATTTCGGCAGTTTCGGCACAATGCTCGACCTGGAGCGCGAAACGCCCCTGGAGGCACTCGTGCCGCTGCTCGAAGCCCGCGGCCACGCCATCCGCATCGTCGATATGACGAGCGGTGTGCATGCCGTCGCGATCACGGAAGAGGGGTTTGCCGCCGGGGTCGATCCGCGTCGGGAAGGGGTGGCTGAAGGGCGCTGAGCCGGTTGGGGGGTACGACTCAGACGGGTATGCGCCGCCGCTCGGCGAATTCGGCGAGCGCACCACGCAAAGACGGGGTAATGCCGTTTTCATCCAGCTTCGAGCGGATGAGTGTGCCGACTTCCTCTGCGTTCAGTGCCAGCAGCATCGCCTTGACCGGCCCGACGGCTGACGGCGCCATCGAGAGCGCCCGGAAGCCCAGCCCGATCAGGGCCATGGCCTCGAGCGGGCGCCCGGCGATCTCGCCACATACGGAAAGCTTGCATTGTGCCGCAGCCGCATTGTCGGAGATCAGGCGCAGGACGCGCAAAGATGCGGTGCTGAGCGGATCATAGCGCTGCGCCACCTGCCGGTTCTCTCGATCGGCGGCGAAGAGGAATTGCAGCAGGTCGTTCGAGCCAACGGAAATGAAATCCGCCGCCTCGCAGATCTCGCGGATCTGGAAAAGCAGCGATGGGACTTCCACCATCACCCCGAGGGAGATCCGGCTGGGCATGTCGTGGCCGTGCCGGCGCAGATAGGTGATCTCGCGGTTGACGATGTCGCGACCGCGATTGAACTCCTCGACGGTGGCGACCATGGGCAGCATGATCGCGACGTCGCGGCCCGAGCCCGCTTTCAGAAGCGCGCGGATCTGGCTGCGCAAGAGGCCCGGTCGATCGAGCCCGATGCGGATGGCGCGCCAGCCGAGTGCGGGGTTTTCCTCCTCGATGGCCGCCATGTAAGGCAGGATCTTGTCGCCGCCGATATCGAGGGTACGGAAGACCACGGGTGCATCATCGACCGCATCCAGCACGGAGCGATAGAGCTTCTGCTGCTCGCTGGTGGAGGGCATCTGCTGCGCCACCATGAACTGGATCTCGGTGCGAAACAGCCCGATTCCGTGGGCGCCGGTTTCCTCCAGATGCGGCAGATCGACGAGCAGTCCCGCATTGAGCAGGATATCGATGGCGCATCCATCCGCCGTGACCGGCGCGACGTCGCGCAGGGCACGATACTGCTCCTGCCGCTTGGCCCGCAGCCGCGCCTTCTCGGCATAGGCCGCCTCGACATCCGGGCGCGGCCTGATCTGCACCTCGCCAGCCACACCATCAGCGATGATGGCGTCACCGGGTTCGACGAGAGAGGTGGCATTTTCTACCTTGCCGACGGCGGGGATACCCAGCGCGCGGGCGATGATCGCCACATGGCTCGCCGGGCCGCCCTCCTCGAGCACGATCCCGCGCAGCTTGGCGCGGTCGTAATCGAGCAGGGCGGCGGGCCCCATCGTTCGCGCGACGATGACCGCATTTTCCGGGAGATCCGCCCCGTCGGAGATGAAATCCACGCCGACGAGCTGGTGCAGCAGCCGGTTGGCGAGGTCGTCGAGATCATGGAGCCGCTCGCGCAGATACGGATCCGTCTGGCGCATCATCCGCGCACGGTTATCCGATTGCACGCGCTCGACCGCAGCCTCCGCCGTGAGGCCCGTCATCACAGCCTCGCGCATGCGCCGGAGCCAGCCCTGGTCGTGGGCGAACATGCGGAAGGTCTCGAGCACCTCGCGATGTTCGCCATGATCCCCGACATCGCCACGTGCGATCAGCTCGTCGATGGAAGCGCGCACCTTCTTGATCGCGGCCTCGAGCCGCTCGACTTCCTCGTCTGCATTCTCGGCGATGAGATTCTTGACCACCACCCGCGGTTCATGCAGCACCACATGGCCGAGACCGACACCTTCCGCCAGGGAGACGCCCTGCAGATAGAGCGGCTTCTGCAGCGCAATGTCGGCGCCTTCCTGCGCGATCGCCTGCAATTCGCCCGAGGCGATCATCTCGGCGACCACCATGGCGGTGGTCTGGGCCGCTTCGAGTTCTTCCTCGCTATAGGTGCGGTGCGCGCGGTTCTGCACGACCAGCACACCGAGTGTGTTGCCCGCACGCAGGATCGGCACGCCGAGGAAGCCGTGATAGATCTCCTCGCCGGTCTCGGGCTTGTAGGCGAAGGCGGGATGCGTCTGGGCATCCGCGAGGGCGAGCGGCTGGGCCGCCTCCGCGATCTGGCCGACGAGACCCTCGCCGGCCCGCATTGTGGTCAGGTGCACGGCCTCGCGGTTGAGGCCTTCGGTGGCATAGAGCTCGAGCGTGCCGTCGGCGCGCAGCACATAGACGGAACAGACCTCCGCGACCATGTTGGCCGCGATCAGCACCACGATCTTGTCGAGACGGTCCTGCGCGCTGATCGGCTCCGCCATGATCTCACGGAGCCGGCGGAGCAGAATGCGCGGGCCGCCGGGTGCGCTTCTCATCTCGCTGCCTGTTCGCTTGGCCCCGCAAGCCACGGGGCTGATGCGGCCTGCGCCGCCTTCAATGTTGCAAGGGTGACCGAAACCGTCAGGCTTTGTCGAGTCCATAGAGTGAATGCAGCGTGCGCACCGCGAGCTCGGTATAGGCTTCCTCTATCAAAACCGAGAACTTGATCTCCGAGGTGGTGATCGCGCGGATGTTGATACCCTTGTCCGACAAGGCCTTGAAGGCCTTTGCGGCAACGCCGGCATGGGAACGCATGCCCACCCCGATGGCCGAGACCTTGACCACGTCCGTCTCACCCTGGAGTGATTCGTATTCGATCTCCGAGCGGTTCTGCTCGAGCAGGATCTTGGCGCGCTCGCAATCGCTCGCAGGCACGGTGAAGGTGATATCCGTCGTCGCCGAATCGCGCGAGACCACCTGGATGATCATGTCGACATTGATATTCGCCTCGGCCAGCGGCACAAAGATCGAGGCGGCCACGCCCGGCTTGTCGGCGACGCGGCGCAGGGTGATCTGCGCTTCGTCCCGCGAATAGGCGATGCCGGTGACGGTCTGCTGTTCCACGATTTCCTCCTCGCCGCAAATCAGCGTCCCGGGATTGGGGGCCGCAGGATCATCAAAACTCGAACGCACATAGGTCGGAACATTGTGGACCATCGCCACCTCGACCGAGCGCACCTGCAACACCTTGGCGCCGAGGCTCGCCATTTCCAGCATCTCCTCGTAGGAGACCCGGTCGAGCCGGCGGGCTTTCGCCACGATGCGCGGGTCGGTCGTGTAGACGCCGTCCACATCGGTATAGATGTCGCAGCGCTCCGCGCCAAGCGCGCCCGCGAGCGCCACCGCGCTGGTATCCGAGCCTCCGCGCCCCAGCGTGGCGATCCGGCCGGTCGGCGCATGCACGCCCTGGAAGCCGGCGACGACGGCCACTTCGTCGCGCTCCTCGAAATGTTTCGCGATTTTCGCGCCATCGACGGCCTCGATCCGTGCCGCGCCATGGGCGCCGGACGTCTGAATCGGGATCTGCCAGCCCTGCCAGGAGCGTGCAGGCACGCCCATGCTCTGCAAGACGATGGCCAGCAGCCCCGAGGTCACCTGTTCGCCGGAGGCGACCACCGCGTCATACTCTCGGGCATCGTGGATCGGGGAGGCCTCACGGCACCAGCCCACCAGTTCGTTGGTCTTTCCCGCCATGGCGGAGACCACCACCGCGACATGATAGCCGGCATCGACCTCGCGCTTGACGTGCCGTGCCACGTTGCGGATACGCTCCAGATCGGCGACCGAAGTGCCCCCGAATTTCATGACCAGCCGTGGCATCCAGAAAGCCTCGCAACAAGTTGGGCGGCAAAAACACAAGAAAGCCGGGACGCTTCGCCGCAGGGGCGTGACCGCAAGCCGAAAGCGCGCGTATACATGACGAGCGCTTGGCCTCGTGTCAACGCGCCGACCCATGGTCAATTCGCAGCAGCGGAAGGAAAGCTCATGACGGGTTCGCGCCAGGCAACCGAAACCGCGACGGGCAGCGTCGATCCGGCGGAGGTCGCGCGCTTCGAGAAGATCGCGCGCACCTGGTGGGACCCCGCCGGCCCCATGCGCACGCTGCACAAGTTCAACCCCGTGCGTCTGGCCTATATCCGCGATGAGGCTGCGCGGCATTTCGGGCGTGATCCGCTCTCGGGTGTGCCGCTCGAGGGGTTGTCGCTGATCGATGTGGGCTGCGGCGGTGGCGTGCTCTCGGAGCCACTGGCGCGGCTCGGCGCCACGGTCACCGGGCTCGATCCGGCCCCGACCAACATCGCCGTGGCGCGCAAGCATGCGGAAGAATCGGGCATCTCCATGGATTACCGGGAAGAGCGCATCGAGGATGTGGTGGCCTGCGGCGAGCGATTCGACATCGTCACCGCCATGGAGGTGGTGGAACACGTCACCGACGTGCCTGCCTTCGTCGAGAGCTGCTGTGCGGCGGTGAAACCGGGTGGCTTGCTGTTCATGGCCACTCTCAACCGCACCCTGCGTTCCTACGCGCTCGCCATTGTCGGCGCCGAATATATCCTGCGCTGGTTGCCCAGGGGCACGCATCAATGGGAGAAGTTCGTGACACCCGACGAGCTTGCGGATGCGATCAGTGCCGGCGGGATGACGCCGCTCGAGACTACCGGCGTCGTCTACAATCCGCTCGCCGACAAATGGTCGCTGTCGCGTGATACCGGCGTGAACTACATGGTGAGTGCCGCGCGCCCGCAATGACCGCCTGCCACTGACCTGTTCCGGTTACCTGCCGGGCAGCCGCAATGGCCGGCATCGAGCCGATCTCAGGCGACGTCGGTCTCGGCCAGGGCCCGCGAGAGCCCGTCGAGCAGCGGGTCCGCGACACCCATCTCCTGGAGATGCGCCGCCGTGGCGATGACGTATTCCGGATTCTTGCCCGATACACCCACGCCCTGCCGGATCAGCCGCAGCAGCTCTTCGGTGGGCAGGCGGCCGGCATATTGCTCGTGATCATGATCGACGATGTAGGTGAGAGCGGTTACCGGGCGCCCGTCCTCCAGCGTGATATTCAGCCGCATCTCCTGATAGACGAGCGTCGCCTGCTCGCGCGCACGCAGATACGCAATGGTGGCCTCCGCATCGCTCGGTGCGACGCGAAACGCCATTCCGGTACAGGCGCCGCCACGATCGAGCCCGAGCACAAGCCCCGGGCAATCCGGCGTGCCACGATGCACGTAGGAATAGACGCAGAGGGCGCGGTGAAAGCCGCGAATCTCGGCCCGATGGCATTCCTCATACCGAAAACCCGGACGCCACATCAGCGACCCGTACCCAAAGACCCATAGATCATCGCTGCCATGTTCGCCTTCGGCCACTTTATCGCCCTCGATTTCACGCAGGAGAGGCGCTATCAGGTTCAAAGGCAGATCGCAATCCGGTTGCGCGCAGCGGGATTCGGGAGAATCGCGCGAGGCTGCCTGCAGAGTGATCTGCAAGAGTTCACGCCCGAGGATGGGAGCTGTTGATGTCAGCGCAGGATGAAACACCGCAAAAGCAGCCCGAGACTCCGAAGAAACGCCGGGGCAGCCGGTTCTGGCTGTTTGCACCCTACGTTCTGCTCGTCACGCTGATCGTGGTCTGGAGCGCGGCATGGTTCTTCGTGCGCGAGCGGGTCGATGGTGTGATCGAGGCGCGTCTCACCCGTGAGGCCAATCTCGGGCGTAACTGGGATTGCGCCGAGCGCCATATCGGCGGTTTTCCGTTCCGTATTGATATTTCCTGCGCCAGCCTGATTTTCACCCGCGCCGACGGGGCGACCTTTTCGCTGGGGCCGACGCGGGCCGTGGCGCAGGTCTATCAGCCGCGCCACGTCATTGTCGAAGCCGCAGGTCCTTTTCGTGGCACGGACGGCATCGCCTCGTTCGAAGGTGATTGGGAGAGCCTTCAGGCGAGCGTAACGGAGCTGGGGCGCGGCACGGAGCAGTTCGCTCTGGATCTGCGCGCGCCGGAAATCACGGTCCGGGGTGCGGGCCCTGTGCCGATGGAGGCCTCCGCCGAACGCGTCGAGCTCTATCTGCGCCCCGCGCCGGATCTCGCACCCGGCACCGGCGCGGTCGATATGGTGATGCGCGCCACCGATGCGCGCGCGCCGGCGCTCGATCGTCTCGTCGGCGATGACCGCCCGGCCCAGGTCGAGATCGACGCCCGCACCACCAATCTGCGTAGTCTGCGCTCCGGTCCGCCGCGCCAGATGGCGGTCAACTGGCGCGATGCAGGCGGGGCGCTCACTCTCGACATGATCGATATCCGCAAAGGTGACGCGCATGTACAGGTCACCGGCGAACTGGGTCTCGACGACGCCCTGCGCCCGCAGGGCCGAATCGAGTCGGAGGCTGCGGGGATCGAGGATCTGGTCGGGCGCCTGCTCGGGGGCGGGCAGCAGCAGGCCAATGCGATGATGATGCTCGACGCGCTGGCGCCGCGCAGCGAGGCGACGACGGGTCCGGAGGGGCTGCGCCGTTTCCCGGCGCTCGATCTGCGAGACGGGCGCGTCTTCATGGGGCCGATCCCGATCCCGCAGGTGCGGCTGCAACCGGTCTTCTGATGCGGGGCGCCTCGCGTCAAAAATCGCAGGCGGTGCCCTTGATCTCCCAGTCGTTGTAGCGCACGGGCTCCAGCCCGCCGCGCCCGAGACGCTCCGGCTCGCTGGCGATCTCCGCCGCGCGGGCGTCGATTTCGGCCCGGCGCTCGGCCGCTTCTTCGAGCGCCCGGCGCGCCGCATCGCTCAGCGGCTTGCCGGGTGCCGCGCCGGGAAACGGCGCTTCAATCGCCTGGTTTTCCTGCGTATCGGGATGATTCTCGGTGACGCTCTCGCTGCTCATGCTGTCCTCGTACCGCTTCTCGCCCGGGCGGATCTTGCCCCGGGGCTAGTGCATACCCCACATATAGGGCGAATTTCACCAGGATGGGACCCGTCGATGAACTACTTCAAGACTGGCTTGCTGCTGGCCGCGATGACTGCCCTTTTCGGCGTGGTCGGGCTGATGATCGGCGGCGAGGCGGGCATGCTGATCGCCCTCGTCATCGCCGCCGGCACCAATGTCTATGCCTATTGGAATTCCGACAAGCTCGCCCTGCGTGCTCATGGTGCCCGCGAGGTGGACGAGGCGAGCGCGCCGGAATTCGTCGCGATGGTGCGCGAACTCGCCCAGCGCGCCGAACTGCCCATGCCGAAGGTCTATATCATCGACAACCCGCAGCCCAACGCTTTCGCCACCGGGCGCAACCCGGAAAACGCCGCCGTCGCGGCGACGACCGGGCTGATGCGGATGCTCAGCCGCGAGGAGCTCGCCGGCGTGATGGCGCACGAACTGGCCCACGTCAAATCCCGCGACACGCTGATCATGACGGTCTCGGCGACGATCGCCGGCGCGCTCTCGACGCTGGCGCAATTCGGCTTCCTCTTCGGCGGGCGCGGCGACAACCGCCCGCATCCCTTCATCATGCTCGCCATGATGATCCTCGCGCCCATGGCGGCGATGCTGATCCAGATGGCGATCAGCCGCTCGCGCGAATATGTGGCGGACCGGATGGGCGCGGAGATCTGCGGCAACCCGCTCTGGCTCTCCTCTGCGCTGGCGAAGATCGCAGGCGGTGTCGAGCGAATCCCCAATGAAAATGCCGAGCGTCATCCGGCCTCGGCCTCGATGTTCATCATCAACCCGCTGCGGCGCGAGGCGATGGACAACATGTTCTCGACGCATCCCGACACCGCCAACCGCATCGCCGCTCTGGAAGGTCTCGCGCAGCAGATGGGGATCGGCGGCATGAGCGCCCCGGCGGGCATGGCCGCCCCCGGCGCTGCCCCCGTGCGTCGCGGCCATGCCGGCCCGCCCCCGGGCGCGCCCTGGGCCGGCGGACGCAGCGGTCGCCGTCGCGGGCCCTGGGGGTGACGATTCCGGGCGGCGAGCAGGAAAAGCGCGCCCTCCATGCAGGCCGCGCCAAATCGTCTTAGCGCGTCAGCGCGCGCATGGCGCCGTCGAGCCCTTCCACGGTGAGGGGGAACATCCGGCCCTCCATCAGCTGGCGGATGATGCCGATGGAATGCGTATAGCCCCAATGCGCTTCCGGAACGGGGTTGAGCCAGGCCGCCTTGTGGAAATGGCCGAGCAGCCGCTCCATCCAGACCTGGCCGGCCTCCTCGTTCCAGTGCTCCACCGAGCCGCCGGCCATGACGATCTCGTAGGGGCTCATCGAGGCGTCGCCGACGAAAACGACGCGGTAATCCTCGCCATAGGTGCGGATCACGTCCAGCGTCGGCGTGATCTCGGTGCGGCGACGGCGATTGTCCTTCCACACGCCCTCATAGGGGCAGTTGTGGAAGTAGAAATGCTCGAAATGCTTGAACTCCGCCCGCGCGGCGGAAAACAGCTCCTCCGCGAGCTCGATATGCCAGTCCATCGAGCCGCCGACATCGAGAAAGAGCAGAACCTTCACCGCGTTGCGCCGCTCGGGGCGCATCTTTACGTCGAGATAGCCTTTTTCAGCCGTGCCGCGGATCGTCCCGTCGAGGTCGAGCTCTTCCGCCGCGCCCGTGCGGGCGAAACGGCGTAGCCGGCGCAGCGCGACGCGCATGTTGCGGGTGCCGAGTTCGCGGCTGTCATCGAGATCGCGGAATTCGCGCTTGTCCCAGACCTTCACCGCGCGGAAATTGCGGTTGCCGTCCT
>Ga0076930_100358_pt1 | contig 48563 bp, 75 predicted proteins | sample HotLakConsoUCCRE_FD_71149 | JGI IMG/M metagenome (GOLD analysis project Ga0076930, IMG submission 71149) | Hypersaline microbial mat communities from Hot Lake, Washington, USA - Hot Lake Consortium UCC-RE (version 3) (version 3) ...
CGGGGCGGCAAGCGTCTGATTTTCCAAAATTATCCTACACCCGTCGTCCGCACCATTCAAGTTTTCGGCATTTGATTTCATTGAATTATCTCCTCACATGAGGGGCGTTGCCGTCAATCTGAGGGGCGTGGGTGTTCTGCAACTTTTCCATTCCGGTCCTCGCCAGACGCTTGCGATCAACGCTCCTGGTGTAGAGCGAAGCCATCCCGCCGCCGTTCCATCCGAAGATTGCTTCCAACTCGGCCACTGAGGCACCCGCCTCGGCAACGCGGGTCGCGGCCAGTTTGCGCAGCCCATGCGCCGACTTCCTCACGCCAGCCTCATTGCAGGCCTTTCGGAACATATTTCCGAAGCTTTCCTTCGTGAGCGGAAGTCCTTTCTCCCCTGAAATGAATACCAGATCGCCGGTCGGACCCTCTCGCAACAGCGCCATGAATGATGGCTGTAGCGGAATGCTGACTTCCATGCCGGTCTTCTCGGTCTGGATTGTCGCCACTCCATCGCGGATATGCTGCCGTCCAAGGCGCACCGCGTCACCGCGCCTGAGTCCGGTGTTGATCAGAACCTCAAACCAGACGCGCTCGCGCGTGCCAACTGGCCAGTGCTTGCAATAGGCAGTTGCATCATCCTCGGTCCAGACGGCGAAGCCCGCACCCTTCTGGCGTTTCGGGTTCTTCACGCCTGCGGTCGGATCAACGGCGACAAGATCGGCGTCGACAGCCCAGCGAAACAGCCCGCGCATGGCGTCAAGGAAGTTCCGAGCTTGTGCAGGTGTCGCGGCGCGCTTTTCCCGGCCCTTCACGATGACGGCCTTTGTGATCGTGGTGTAGCGGGCACTGCCGGCCGATTTGTTCACGCCTGCGAAGATGTTATCCCGCTGCCGTCTTGTGGCCTGCGAAAGATCCAGATAGGCGCTGGTCTCGCGATACATGGCAATCAGCCATTCGAGCGTTCCATGACCGGCGCGGATCGTCCGCTTAGTTCCTTGGCCCTGTAGCGCGGCGGTGTAGGCTTCCCAGAACTCCGGGGTGTCAAACTCCGGCAACCTGGTCCGCTTGCCCTTCTTGCGCCGGAAATAAAGCCGCGCCTGCCCATGGATGGTGACTTCACGATAGCAGAACTGAGGTAGCTTTCTGGCCATGCCCTCAATCATAGGACCGGCTCCGGCTCGTCAATTGGCCGCTTGCCCTGTGGACTGTCATTGTGGATATTGGGGATGATCCGATATGTGATGTTGCCCGCCGTAATCTCGATTGAGCAGCCCTGCTTATTGGCCACCTTGGCGGCGCGGTTCAGGTCAGCTTGTGGGATTAGGGCGGGTGCAGTCATCTCTCCACCTTCGCGCGGTCTTGAGGGATTAGGGCGGTCATGGGCGGGTGGCTAGTTCGCGCTTGGCTTGAGCCAAACTGTTATCAGCGCAGGCGCATTGCGTGTCGTCGCAAACATCGGTGTCCGACCAACACCCGCCCGCCTTTCTGGCATTGGCGTCATTGATCTCAAAAGCCCTCTTGTATGGTTGCTTGTTCAGGAACTCTGGCCTGCGATAATTCCATGGTTTCATCCCGCGTCCTCCTTTGCAATGAGTGCTTCTAGGATGGCGATCAGCCATGCGCGGGCGGGGTCGTCACCCTTGGCGCGGTGGTCTTTTGGCAGACCGTCCAGTGTGGTGATCGTGCATCGCGCCTTGGGGATGGCCGTGCATTGCGTGATCTGAAACCACGCTCCGGGCAGCACCGATTCATGCAGAGCCTTGGCGGCGTCGAGAGAGCCGTGAAAAGCATCGACGGCGTTCATAGCGGAGGGCTGGCCGAAAACAGACAAGGTGTTGAGACCGTCGCCGATCTTCCCCGCCTTGACCTTATCCCTTAGCTCGACAAGGGCTTGCTTGCGCTCACTCATGGGCGGGAGCCTCCGGGGTGGGTGGGAGTGCGTGGAACGCGAACGCTTGGCGCTTGTACGCCTCGATTGCCCCGCGAACTCGGTCCTTCTCTGACAGGTCCGGGCGGGTCAAGGATCGCTCCCACTGAGCCATTGCGGCCTCGGTGCAGATCGCCTCGCGGCTTTCGTATTCGCCCGGCGACCCCTTCACCGGCTCCAGTGCGGGAGGGTGGGCGTAGAGGGGGCGGTATTCGTAGCCAGCCTTGCGAAAAAAGTAGTCGGTTGCCTCGATGGATGAGCATCCCTCCCACTGCGGTATAGCACCCGGAACGCTCGAATACCGAAGCCGTCGCTGCCACGCCACCGGCTCCGTATTGCCAGCAGCACCGACAAGAGCATCGGCAACGATCTGTGCCTGCGCATCGGTTGGGAAGGTCATGACGATTTCGCCGTCAATCAGTTTGTCGGTCGGGTGGCCTTCACGCTTGGCCGATGTACCGACATCGCCCGGCATTGACGCGGGCGCGACGAACACGGCGGGCGCTTCGCAATAGGTGCCGGTGTCGATGACCAGCTTACCCGCGCCAAATTCAATCGGCTTCCGAGCCGCAAGGATATCAAGGCGGATAGACGCCAGTTCGATCTCCGCGTGTTTGCGAACGTCATCGATTTCCATTTCGAAGTCGCCGTTCAACAGAGGGTCGTTCGTCACCCATTCGATGAAAGCCAAGGCGCGTTCAAGTGGGGTTTCATTTGTCGGCATCTGTCTGCTCCTTGATGAATTGGCGGCGGGGTCAAAAGCACAAAGCCGCTCAACCACTGCATTGCCTTTCGGCGTGGCCGTGAACGTCTCCGGGTCAATCCACCCGATATCGATGAAGTGCCTGCGGGTCTGATGCGCCATCGGGCTATTCCAGATGTTGGGCATCACGTTCGTTCCGGGCTTAGTGCAATAGTAGCACTCAAGCAGGATTCCGATTTCATGCGGGGTCATGTCATCTCCGTGTAAATCGGACGCCTTGGCGGCATCGGCTTTGATACCCGTTCTGGCTTGTCTGGTCGGGCAAAGGGCGCGGACTTGATCTTGCCTTGAGGGCGCGTGATGCCCAGGTGCTTCTTGCGGGTGTCTGCGATCTTGGCCTTGACCTTCATCTCGGCGGCGGTCTTTTCCTTGTGGAACTCGGCAAGGGCGGGGAACAGATTGCTTTCCCGATGATCCCCGCCAAGGATCAGCGCGACCTTGTGTTCAAGCTCCCATTTTTCGCCCGGCTGGATCTTGCGGCCTGAGATATGGCAGATGCCTTCCTCGCGGTCATAGATGCGCAGGCGGACCCTTGGGGGCACCTTGGCGTCATCGGACTTGCCGATCCACTCCTTGACGGTTCTGGCCATCAGTCCCAATCCCCATAGCTATCCAGATAGGCCGCGTCTTCTGCATCGCGGCGGCTACGGCAGGCCCCGCACACGCGATAGACGCGCCCGCTCATGCCTTCCTCATAGTCGCGCTTGTCGCGCAGGTCGGTGGCGTGACCGCTGCACCATTCGCAAGTGCCAGTCGCGGCTTCGATAGCCTCTGCCTTCCCCTCATCGGACTGGCGATAGGCGCGCTCTGCATCGACGCACTCTTGGCACATATCGATCATTTCGCAGCCAAAGCTGTCTGTCTCGCCCTGCACCCTGACCACGGCTAGGCGGTCTGGATGTTCGTCGCACGTCTGGCCATCCGGCACCGCGTGAGCCGTACCGGAAAGCGTTGAAATCGGTCCCGTTACATCGGCCATCCCTACATCCTCGCCAGTTGGTTCTCGACGCGAAGCGCCTCTGTGGTGGCGTCCTTGAGGGAGCCGGTGAGCGGACGCCATGCCTGGCGCTTCTCACGCCGTGCGGCGATCTGTGCCCGAATGACGGCCCGCCTGCGTTCAATGTCTGCCGCCTTGCGCTGCATCTTGAGACGGGCGCGGCGGGTGAACCAGTCGCGAACTATTTGGGTCAGGTTCATGTCCGCTCCCTCACCATTGAAAACCGCCCTGTCCGCCCGGCCCGATATTCAGCAAACCCGCCATCGGTATAGGCATACAGCCCGGCATAGGGCAGAAGCCGCCAATAGGTCCGCCATGTGTTGGGGATCGCAAAGACAGCGCGATAGGCTGCCCAGCAGAGAGCCCATTCGATCAGCGCGCTCATCCGATCTCTCCCGTTGCAATGTCGCTCGGGGCGGGGGTGAGGGCGGCACCGTAGATGTATTCCTCGGGCGACATTCCTTCCTCGTAAGCGAAGTCATCCGCGCTCACGTTGAGGTATTCCAAGAAGAGGTTCACGCCCGCTTCCCTGTCGTCTGGATAGGCCTTGAGAACGTGGTGCTTAGCGTCGTATTGTCTGCTCATGCTCATATCCTTTCGTTGTTGGGTAACCGGCGGGGCCAAGGGGATAACCCCGCCGGTCTAGACGTGCTGCGGGTGGGGAACCGCGCTCGTCATGGGGATAGAAGGTCAGCCGGCTCGACGCCGATCACGCCGGCCAGGTATTTGATGCAATCACCCTCGCTGTAGGGCTGCCCCAGAGAATTCACGCCCTTGCCAGCGAACTTGATATTTTCCTTGATGGTCTTCGCCTTTCTCGTCGTGGCTTCATTGGCGTCGGCGAAGTCGCCTTTCATCGCTCTGGCCTGATTGTCGACCACGCTGTCATCTGGCCCACGCGCTGCCCACAACTGCCGGAACGCCTTGATCAGCAGTTCCGTGTCCGGTTGGGCAGAAGCCGACGCGGGGGAGGATGAGTTCGCATCGGCAGGCGCTGCGTCGGAGGGGGAACCCGCCGCTTCGCCATCTGGGGTGTCTTGGATTTCCTTGGCTTGCTCGCCAACGTTGCCCGCTTCCTTGCGGAGCGTGTCGGGATCAACCCCGGTGATCCGATGCAAAAGCTCCATCATCTGATCAAGCGCCTCGGTCATTTCCGGGTCGTCAAGTTCGGTCAGCGACTTCGGATATTGCATCCACTGGCCGCTGACCGTCTTCGACAGGTTGACGATGCCGAGCGCCAGCTTGATTGCCTCGCTGGCTTCATCCTTCGTCTTCCATGGTGTCTCGCACTGCTTGATTGCGAGACCGAGGACAGCCCACCACTTCCTTACGAGAACGCGGTCCTTGTCTTCGGTGAACCGGACATTGACCACGGTCCCGCGCCGGTAGCTGTCAATGCGCTCGGAATCAAACGGAGTGGCCGGCACAAGCTTGCCGCCTTCAATGATCATGCGCAGCGGGGGATAATCGTGCTTGCTCATCACGCACCGCCTATGCGCTTTTCAGCGCGATTCTTGATCGCCAGAGCAATGCCCTGATTGACATCATCGCCGTCGAACACGGCGAGCGGGTCACGAGCGGCCCAAGCTTCTTCAAGGCTTTCCAGGTCTTCGGCTGTCAGCAGATCTGCTTCAAGTTCCTCGAAGAAATCGGATGCATCGAACGGCTCTTGAGCATCACCCTCGATGATTTCGCCATCATCCGTGACAATCTCGCCGTCCATGGATTTGTGGGCCGGTTCTTCGCCGGGTGGCGGCGGTGGCGGCGGCGGTGCCTTCGGTGTGACATCGCGCATTTCGGCAATCGTCGCGCCTTCATCTTCATCGTAGATGCCAGAGAAGCCGAACGCATACCGCGCCGCCTGGATCATGGCCTTGTGCCGAAGCATCCGGTGTTTCATCTTCCACGGCTCTGTCGGGCGAACGCATTCATCAAGATATTCAGTCACGACGACCGGCCCGGCGCGGTCCTTTCGGTACATTTTGCATGTGCAGGAAACCAGCCCGCCCTTTTCATCGTGTTCCATTTCGAACTCGAACCCGTCGCACTGCCCGTGGCTGTTGACGAGGGAAACCCAGCCGTCGATCGACAGGACAGGAACGATGCCGCCGCCTTTGGCCGGAAACGCATAGATTTCCTTCGTCAGCGGGTTGAGGCCGTACTCATTGGCCACCACCATGAATGCGCCGAACTCCGCTTTTGTCAGAGCGCGGGCGTCCCGGCCCTTCGGCGAGCAAGTTTCGCGGACGGTCAACTCAAAGGCCGCGGCGTCCATGTTGTATTTTTCGGCAAGCACTGCGGTTACAGATCGGCGCTCGGTCGTGGTGATTGCGTTCATGATCAGACTGCCTTTTCGATCTCTTTGATTTCCATGCCGTCGAACGGCATTCCAGACTTCGCCGCCCGGTTCGCCAGTTGGTCGATCACGGACTTGATGTCGGCATGGTTCATGGCGACGAGCGCCGCCGCCGCCTTCGCATAGTCCGTCACAACTCCGGTCTTCTCGACGCGGATGCTGACCTTTGCCCCAGTGCGGCCCGCTGAAGAGCGTTTGGTCTCGGCGTCACGCTCTGCCGCCTCTGCCTTCGCCTTCGCGTCTGCGGCTTCCTTTGCGGCGTTCTCGTCGCCTTCGCTGGCCTTCTTGAGGGCTTCAATCTCAGCCTGGCGCGCGGCGGCGGCTTCCTGCATGGCCTTGCGCTGCCGTTCTTCCTCGGCTCGCTTCTGTGCGATCAGGAACGGCTCGACGTGCCGCTTCAAATCCTTCGCCAGCGCGTCGGCGCCGTCCGTGATTTCCTTCCACTTCGCATCGACGGCGCGGCCACCTTCAAGGAAAGGCTCCTTCTCGGCCTTGCGCATGGTCTCGGCGCGGTTCTTGATCTCGGTCAACCGCTTCGCCCAGACCGCGGCCTTGTCGGCGTCGTTCTGCTTTTCGATCTTGGCCTTGAGGAACGGTTCGGCGGTTTCCTTCTCGCCAATCAGTTCGATCCTGATTGCCTCGAACGGATCGACATCGCCGGAGTTGTCGCCGATCGGTGCGGGCGGCGTGTCGTCCCACGTCTTGTACGCCAGCGCCTTTTCATAGGCGGCGTATTCGATCGGGTTCCTGCAGCACCATGTCCAGATGTCATCGGCGCGGACTTCGCGGCCGGCGCGATAGGCCAGCCATTCGCCGGAATCGTCATCCTGCCAGATCGCGACGGGTTCCCATTCCCCGCCCTTGCTCTTGGTCCGGTAATAGCCCTGCTGCGGATCGCCGTCATGGATCGGGCCGAAGTTGCCCTTCAGCGCGGACTGCCACCATGCCCACTTGTTCACGATTGTCGCGGCGACATCGCCGGCTTGGATTGCTTCAGACATCGGATTTCCTCTCAGCTAGATTGTTGAATTTCCGGATCAGCGGCGCCCGCAATTCCCGGTCGAATGTCTGCCGAGCCATGGCCGCTATTGCGTCGAGCCTGCGGTCTACTGGCAGGTGTGAAATGCTGGCCAGGTATTGGGTGATGATCTGGTCGGCGGATTGCTCGCGGAGGGTGGTCGCGGTCATGGCGACTTCTCCAGAGCGGCGCGGACAACGGACAGCAGGCGCATTTCCTCATTGGGAACCGGCGTCGGGGAGTCCGTGAAATATTCAACGTCGGCGCGGTTGTCGAAATAGTCTTCGCACTCGTCCAGAGCCTCGCGAAGTGAGGACGTGGCCTTTTCCTTGGCGGTGATGGCCGACTTGGCCTTCAAGAGCGCCATGGTCAGCTTGGTCCACTGAGGGCCTGTTTCAGCGCCGCGCCGGGAGACTTCATTCGCTGCGGCGATCAGGTCACGAAAGGCTTGGATCTCGCTCATACCGGACCCCCAGTCTTGCAAAACATCCAGAGCACAGCCCCAAGGGCGGCAAGCATCGTGAGAACGATCAGCAGGCTTTCAACCGGCGTGAATGGAAATGGACGGATTTCGCACTGGCGAGCGCGCTCCAGGTTCTCCCCGTCGAACACGATGCAGGGGATGTTGATCCCGGTCATGCAGCGCTCGTCATAGTCAGCGCAGGCAGGCCAGCGGCAGGTTACAGGTCGCGGATCCATTTTACGCCACCTTCCGGAAATGCCCGTCCGGGTCGTTGCCGCCCAGACCGGTGTAAACAAGCCCAGCCTCGGAATGAGCCTTGGCGATGAAATCCTCATCGGCGAGAAGGTTTTCCTTCGCCAGTTCGGCAAACTCCGAAATGCGAGGGTCTGTGTGATCGAGAAACGGCCAATACCTGCCAGATGCATATTTCTCGACGCGCTTGTTGATCAGCTTGATATCGTCAATCCTGACCTCGCCGTCCTCGTCATCTACGGAGCCGGTAACGCGAACGTCGTTTTCCATGATCAGGATGTCGCCCTCGGTGATTGTGGCGGTCCATTCGAATTTGACTGTCGTTGCCATTGCGGTGTTCCTTTCCCCGTCGCGGGGTGGGGTGGGTCAGCGGGCGGTCGCGTTGGCGACTTCGGCGCGGTTCACAACGTCGATCAGGACGCGGGTCAAAGCCGTCTGCTCGACTGCCGCTTGCCCCGGAAGGGACTTGGCAACAGCGCCGCAGATCACTGCCAGCTTCTTGAGCGCCAGAAGTTCGATCTGCGTGATTTCGATCTGTCCGGTCATGTTCCATTTCCCTTGTTGCCCCTCCCTCTCCGGCCTTGCGGGGGTAGTGGGGGGATGAGTGTTAGGGCGAAGTTCCATTTCCGTTTCCCTTGTTGCGCCTCTGGGGGGGGGAGTTGATGAGTTGGGCTGGTTGCTCATGCTCAGGACGGCAAACCTTCGATCATGTGCCGCACCATTTCCGTGGCCTGCCCATAATCAAACAGGTTGGTTCCGGTCGGCTCACGCACCGCTGGCCAAGGCGTGTTTTCGTTGTAGTGCTTCTGAAAGCTGATCCCGCTGTCGGGGCTGAAATCGGCGGGCAACTTCCATCGAAGGAATTGCTCGGCCATGTGCTTGATCTGGTCTTCCGTCATATCCGTGTCTCCTGATGAGTGGTTTAAGCGGCCCAGACCCAGCCGGTCCGGTAACGGTCGGTGGTGACCCAGTGGCCGGAAAGCTGGTCAGCAATGGCGCTCGAAAGATTGGCGCGCTCCACCAGCAGGGATGCGATGCGCTTGCGGTCCATGCCGAGCTTGGCAGCGAGCCGGTAGATTGCACCTATGCGAATTTCCTGAACCGTGGTCTGCATATCCGTCTCTCCGTTTGCTTCTGTCTCAGCCTGCCCCTCGTCTTCGGCCCGGAGGCGATCAGTGGGTGGCTGATAGGGAGGAAGGTAAGGCAAACTTACATTGGATGTCAACCGGGAAATGTAGGTGCGGCTTACTTTTTTGTTGACGGGATGTAAGCCGAGGGTTTAGGGATGGGGCAAGTGATGGGCAACCGGGTGCAATTCCCGTGCTGGTGAAGCCCACGGCGCAGGAGCGAAGTCCTCAAGTGTGCTGCCAGAAAATAAGGACGAGGTGTCGCCAATAGCCCCTCTGCCAATCGACCGACCGAACGACGGTTCAAGTCGAGGCAAGCGTTCCCTCTGCTTCTTGGAGCTTTGATCGGCTTTGAGGGGTAGGGGGAGCGTTTGCCTTCTCCCTCCCTTCTCTCGGGTTCAAAACCTCAGAAAAGAAGAAAGATAGAGGGTTTAGGCGTTACCCGCGAGAGCGATGTAGTGGACACTGCGAACCGACGATGACGGGAACCGCAATTCCTTGGCCGGGTTGAACTGTTCCAAAACTAACTCGTCGCTGTTGTGCCGCAAGAATTTTTTGACGTATGCGAGCGGCGGGCTGTCGTCATCGACGCATACCTGGGCAATCACATAGTCGCCCTTCTTGACCCTTCGGCGCGGATCAACAAAGCAAATCTCTCCGTCTTCGTATCTTGGCGACATCGAATCGCCAGAGACTGCCACGGCGTAGGCGCCAGAGATGCTGGATATGACAGGCGGGGCCATGACCTCGTATAGAACGCTTCCGTTCATCGAGAACTCACCATCAACGCCGCCGACCGCTTGCCCGAAGACAGGGATCATCGGCCCCGCTTCGGAAATTTTCGCGCCGATCCTGGCATTAGAAGCTTCGACATCCGCTTGCACTTTCCGCTTGAGCCTGTCCGAAATAGGTAGTTGTCCATCACCAGACAGATACCATTCCATCGATCCGCCCAAAACTTCGGTCAGCAACTGGTAGCGATCAGGATGGGGCTGCGTCTGGTTAAGCTCCCATTGCGTCACCGACACGCGGGACACATTCATGAGCTTCGCAAGCTGGGCCTGCGTCATGTCCTTCATTTCCCGCGCCTTGCGGATTCGGTCGCCGATCATTTCCATAGTTCAACCGTAAAATCGGCAGGCGTAAATTTCACCTACATTCGCACTTGACAGAGAATGTAGGTGTAGCTTACCTTCGCCTACATGATCACCATTGTTCAAAAAGCGGCAGAGAAGGCGGGGGGCGTAGTTTCGCTCGCACGTGAACTCGGCATCAAACACACGGCTTTCTACTCGTGGAAGCGTGTCCCTGCGGAGCGTGTGCTTGATATCGAGCGCGTCACGGGCATCGGGCGTCATGAGCTTCGCCCCGACCTGTTCACCACTCCCGAGGTGGCTGAATGAACACGATCAACTTTGATGCAGCGGACGCTCAAACCGGAGAGATCGTAGAAGTTCCTACTGTTGCGGAGCGCCGCCCTACCTGCCTCATCCTGAAAGACGACACAACTTACGAGCAGTGGGCCGAAATCGGTCAATGGCTCCAGACTGTCGAGCGGTCGGTTATGTGGTGGATTGGCGACTGGGTTCGTTTTGGGGAGCATCGGTGGGGCGAGAAGTACGCTCAGGCTATCGAAGCCACCGGTCATAGCTACCAGACGATTGCCGACGCTAAATGGGTAGCAAGCCGGTTCGAATTTTCTCGACGTAAAGAAAATCTCAGTTTCTCCCTCCATAAGGAGGTTGCTAAGCTTTCGATAGATGAGGCAGACCGGCTGCTTGATAAGGCAGCGCGGGACGGATGGACGGTCAGGGAAACCCGCGCTCATGCCAACCGCATCAAGAACGAAGCCCGTCTCCCCGCCGCGTGCGCCACTGTAGAAGGCCGCAAGGTATTCGACTTTGAAGCTCTTGTCCGTAACGGCGAGAAGTTCGGCACCATCTATGCTGACCCGCCATGGCTCTATGACAATCAAGGCACCCGCGCCGCGACGGGCAACCACTACGGCGGAATGACGGTCGAAGAACTTTGCGCTCTCCCGGTCAAGGATATCGTAGACAAGGACGCCCAGCTTCACATCTGGACTACAAACGGCTTCCTTTTCGAGTGCCCGAAGATTTTCGAGGCGTGGGGATTTGAGTTCCGTTCGTCTTTCATCTGGGTAAAGCCGCAGATGGGCATTGGCAACTACTGGCGGAATAGCCACGAGTTTCTGCTGACAGCAATCCGTGGCGATGCCAAGCGGTTTAACGACCGTTCTTTGATGAGCTGGATGCAGTGTGAGCGTGGCGTCCATAGCGCCAAGCCTGAGCAAGTCCGGCACTTCATCGAAAGGGCTTCTCCCGGCCCGTTCCTCGAAATGTTTGCTCGGTCTGGTTCGCCCAACTGGACCGTCTGGGGCAATCAAATCCCCGGCAACCTTCTCGACCACGGCATGGCTGAGGTGGCGTGATGAATCCATTCGAACGCTCACGCCAAGTAGAAGCTGAAGCAATGCGCCGCCTCACTCCGTTCATCCATGAACGCAGCGGCACAGCGGACCAGCCGGGACGGTTTGTTCTTATTGAGAAAGGCCCGCTCGCAAAAGACCTTCAGGCGACAGTCGGTGATGTCTTGATGACAAACCGAAAAACCGGAGGGCTGGTAAGCGTCGAGATAAAGGCCGAACAAAAACACACTGGAAACCTTTTCATCGAGTGCTGGAGCAATCTCAATCTCCACAGCGCCGAAAGCTGGGAGGCTCGCGGTAGCAATCCAGGCTGGGCTTGGAAGTTGCACCCCGGCTTGCTGTTTTATTACTTCCTCGATGTGGACGCGCTTTACGTCATCAAAGGCTATTCGCTTTGGAATTGGATGCACAACAAGCCTTCGCAGAGCAACGCGATTGGCGCGAGCCGCATCCACGACTTCCGGAAGATAAAGGTTAGTTCTGACCAGATGAATGACACCTGGGGGCACATTGTGCCGCTCCTCGTGCTTCAGGATGAGGTCGGCGTTCATCATTTCAATCCGCTTTCATTGATGGGAGCCGCCGCATGACCTCCGACCTCACCTGCATGGAAGCCGTAGAGGGGATATCGCCCCGCTCTGCGCAATCTCGTTTCAAGTCGGGCAGCGGCGCAATAGAGCCGTCCGGTCCCGCATGGTCCACCGACATGCAAACCGCCCCACGCGGCCACACAGAGCCGGTAGAGCGCAAGACGAAGGATGGCGTGGTCACGGATCAAGTATGGCGTCCTGACTGGATCTGGGCGGCTTCCAAGTGCGGCAAGGTGATCGCGACCTATTTCGCCCAGCCGACGAGCGGGCATCCCCTTGGCCAGTGGGTTTCATTCCGGTCCGACTGGGAGCGCGAGCCCGGCGATTTTGAGTGGCCTTTGGCATGGCGTCCTTTCATTGAGGGTGATTTTCCCCGCGCCGTGATCGACAAGAATGCCACATATCCCAACTGCAAGGCCCCGGAATTTCCGGCGCATCTGGTGAAGCCATGACGATCATCACATTTCTCGACCTCGCGATAATTGGCCTGCTTGCCGGGATCATCGTGTTCGCCCTGTTTGAGAAGCTGGCGGGCAACCGATGACCTCACTTCCTCAGCCCATCGACAATCCTGGCGACGATTTCGCCAAGAGGTTCCTCCGCCTTTGGCAGGAGGGTGAAGACACCGCTTCCATTGCAGAGATCTGCGGTGTCCGAGAGTGCGTTGTTTACAATTTCCTTCACTGGAAGCGGTCCGGCAAGACCATCCGAGTGAGCGTCCATACCCTTTCGCGGAGGGCTAACCGCCTCGTCGGCCCCTACAGGGGCGTCTAGTCCAATCAATCTCTCCGTCGCTGTGTTGTTCATGAGGATCAACATAGCGACGGAGAAAACCAAAGTGCGTCAAGTTTCAGACCACCAACCCAGGGACGGGGAGCGCCCCATGAGTACGAGTTCAACATTCGATTTTGGAGACTACGCCCGCAAGAGCGTCGAGCTTGAGGCACGGCGGCACGGGGATCAGATCAACGCCATTGATACCGTCGCAAGGCGTGTCGGGCTTGGATCGCGGGCTTTGCGCCGCCTCATGAACGGGGAGCGCAAGACCTACACGCCGGCGCTGATCACTCGTCTCAGGCATGCCTACTACGAGACCTTGCATCGTCAGGTGATCAAACTGCAACACGCGATCGACATCGAGATAGCAGCGAACGGAAATGCCAATGCTGATCTGGGACTTCTTAAGGCTGAAACTTCGGTTTTGGCTGAGAAAATTGAAAAGGCAAAACAAGGATCATGACAATTGAAAATCCTTTCCTTCGACATATCCAAGACCAAAACCGGATGGGCGCTTTGGGACGTTGCGTTTCGAAACGGCGTCCTTCCGGACATGCGCGGCATCAGCGGGATGCGGACAGGATCGTTCAAGACGGAAGGCGACACGCTGTTTGAAGCGGTGGCGTCGTTCCAGCCTCAATTCGTTCGCGTCGTCAAAGAGTGCAATCCCGACTTCGCTTCATACGAAGAGGGTCTTCCAAACATCAAGAGCTACGTGGGCGAAGGTGGAAAAGAGTCCGTTAATTCCAGCGCTCTCGTCCTCAATCGTCTTCTGGGAAGCGCACAAGGCGTCCTTATGGGTCTCAAGACTCCGCATGAAAGCGTCCCTGACCAGACATGGCGCAAGGCGTTCCTTGGCTTTGGCCGGAAGACCGGGTTTTCAAAAGCCGATTACAAGCGCGCTGCAAAGGCAATGTGTGACGAGCTCGGCATTGACGCCAAGAACCAGGATGAGGCGGAAGCCGCTGGTGTTTGTTTCTGGACCGCATTCCACAGCCAGCACCTCAAGAACATGATTTCCGAGGTGGCGGCATGATCGCGTCCGCCAAGATCCATGCCCGTCGATATGAGCAGCGGTTTATCGAACTGCGGACGGGGAGGGCGGCGGCGTGAGGGCGCTTGATCTGTTTTCCGCAGCGGCCGGCGGTTGGTCCCTTGGCTTGCACCGGGCCGGGTTCGAGACGGTCGCGGCTTGCGAGTTCATCGACTGGCGCCGCGCGCTTTACCTCCAGAATAACCCCGGCGTCAGGATGTACGACGATGTCAGAACACTCACTGCCGACCAGCTTCTTCGAGATATCGGGTTTCTGCCAGACATCGTCGTCGGAAGCCCTCCCTGCCAGGACATCTCCAGCGCGAACACAAAAGGCAAAGGCGTTGAAGGCGACCGGAGCGGGCTGTACTTCGAAGCCGTCAGGATCATCGGAGAAGTCCGACCTCGTTGGTTCGCTCTTGAGAACAGCTCTAATCTCCGAACTCGGGGCGCTGACGCCGTGCTCGCTGCGCTGGAAGCCATCGGCTACACCTGCTGGGCGTTTGTGGTCCGTGCTTCAGACATCGGCGCCAATCATGAGCGACCAAGATCATGGATCATCGGGTGCGACCTCTCCCAAATTGCCGACGCCGATAGCTGGCAACAGCGGGATCAATCGGAGCATGGTGGACGGCGTTCGCGCTGGGCCGAATCGTCCGAATGTGAAGACACTCATCAATCAGGCGCAGCGTCTTCCAACGCCGATGGCTTCGGACGGGATGAAGGACGGCAAAGGCGGCGGGGCCGGATCGACCTATCCATTCCGCAAGATACTGGCCACGCCGCGGGCATCCGGTGCGCACCACGGTCCGGAGATAGCGAAAGCCATGGCAGCGCAGTCAACGGGCGTGTCGCTGGTCACGCAGATGGAGATGGGCAGGCGCTTAGCCACACCTCGCAAGACGGACGCGGACAGGGGCTTCCGCGGGGACGTGCTGGCTCAGTTGCAGGGGCAGAACAACAAGCATGCCGGGATGCAACTCCCGACGCCCACGGCGGCCCGCTACGGCTCTCAGAGCTATCCGGAAGACCCGAGCCGGAAACGCCCGTCGCTGGAGACGCTTCTCTCGACGCCCCGCGCATCGGACATGAAAGCGGGCGGGAACGGCGACACGGGCCGGATGGGCACGGTTCGGCATCAACTGCAGAAAGCGCAGGAAACGCTCCCCACGCCGACGAAACGGGACAAGAGGCTGGACTCCTGGAGTCCAGCCTACGACCGGCGCAAGTCGCCGACGATGGATGCGGTTCTGGACGGAGCGCAGACGGGCAAGGCCCCGGAGAAGTGGGTCTATGCCCGACAGATAGCGACTATGCTCTCGGACGCCGGGCTGACTGGTCCCTCGATGACCTTGCCCATCACCTACGGGTGGATGCTGGGCTATCCGCCTGGGTGGCTCAGTCGCGCATTGCAGTCGGCGGTCCAAGAGGGACTTCTGCGGCATCCCTCATTGTCGAAGCGTTCGGGGACTCGGTAGTGCCCCAGATTCCAGAGAGCATCGGCAGGGCCATCCTGCGAACCGAAGCGGCATTGTCCGCTGTCTATGGGAGGCAGGCCGCATGACTCCCTCCCTCTCCCCAGTATCCCGCCTTTACCTGAACAAGGGGATTGCATCATGAGAAACTACGACGAATTTCTGGCGCACAAGCGCATCATGGACCCGGCGACGGGCATTGCCGCGGCGGTCGATGTTCCGGGGTTCCTTTTCCCGCATCAGGCAGACATCGTGAAATGGGCACTCCGGCGCGGGCGGGCCGCTATCTTTGCCGGGACAGGTCTCGGAAAGACCGCAATGGAGCTGGTATGGGCTGATCACGTTGCCCGGCACACTGGCAAGCCGGTTTTGATCTTCGCCCCGTTGGCCGTGTCTCACCAGCACATTCGCGAGGGCGTGAAGTTCGACATTGCCGCGGCGCTGACAAAGACCAGCGGAGACACGGACGCGCCGATCCGGGTGACGAACTATCAGAAGATCGACCACTTCAATCTTGATGACTTCGGCGGGATCGTTCTCGATGAAAGCTCCATCCTCAAAAGCACCGATGGGAAATACCGGACGCGGCTGATTGAAGAATGCGCCCGCGTCCCGTTTCGTCTCGCAGCGACCGCCACGCCGGCCCCGAACGATTTCATGGAACTTGGCAACCATGCGGAGTTCTGTGGCGTCATGTCCTACACCGACATGCTGGCGACGTTCTTTGTTCACGATGGCGGCGACACTCAAAAATGGAGATTAAAGGGCCACGCCGAAAGCGAGTTCTGGAAATGGATGGCGTCATGGGCGGTCATGCTGCGCAAGCCGTCCGACCTCGGATATGACGATGGCGGGTACGATCTGCCACCACTCAGGCAAAACCAGCATTCGGTGTCTGTGGCATATGAGCCATCTATGGAGACCGGCCTGCTTTTCCCGATGGAAGCGCGTGGGCTGTCAGAACGCATCGCCGCCCGGCGCGATACCGTTGCGGAGCGTGTCGAGCTTGCTGCGAGCCTGACCCCTACAGATCGCCCGTTTGTGTGGTGGTGCAATCTCAATTCCGAGAGCGAGCAACTGGTCAAGGCCATACCTGGCGCTGTTGATGTTCGCGGATCGGACAGCGACGAAGCCAAGGAAAAGAAGCTGGCCGATTTCACTGATGGCAAAATCCGGGTTCTGATCACAAAGCCGTCGATCGCTGGATTCGGCATGAACTGGCAGCACTGCGCCGATACCGGGTTCGTCGGTCTCAATGACAGCTTCGAGCAGATCTATCAGGCGATCAGGAGGTTTTGGCGGTTCGGACAGACGAAGCCCGTCAATGTCCATTTCATCGCGGCGGAGACCGAGGGCGCGGTGGTGGCAAACCTCAAGCGCAAGGAAGCCGACGCCGAACGCATGGCCGCATCCATGGTGATGCACATGGCCGATTTAACGAGCGAACAAGTGCGTGGCAGCGCACGAGTTCGCCCTGACTACAATCCGACCATTCCAATGACAATTCCAGCCTGGGTAGGGGAGTGCCACGTATGACCGTGAAAGCAATCGAGCAAGTCATAACGGACAGTTACGCGATATATCAAGGGGATTGCTGCGAACTGATCCGGGGCGTCCCGTCTGAAAGCGTCCACTTCGGCATTCATTCCCCGCCGTTCGAGGGGCTTTACAAGTTCTCGAACTATGACCGGGACATCTCCAACAATGACGGCGCGGCATTCTGGGAGCACTACGCCTTCCTGATCCAAGAGCTTTTGAGGGTGACCAAGCCGGGGCGCATCCACTCGGTCCACTGCATGCAGTTGCCGACCAGCAAGACCCGTCACGGCTACATCGGCATGCGGGATTTCCGGGGCGAAATCGTCAGGGCCTATGAGGATGCAGGGTGGATATTCCATTCCGAGGTCTGCATCTGGAAAGACCCGGTAGTGGCGCAGCAGCGCACGAAGTCGATCCGGCTTTTGCACAAGCAGATCACGAAGGACAGCACAATCAGCGGCATGGGCCTTGCTGATTATGTCGTATCGTTTCGTAAGCCCGGAGACAACGAAACCGCCGTATCGGGCATGTTCGAAGAATGGGCCGGCGACGATAGCCTTGACGTGTCCAGAGAAGCCTATGAGCGGCATGCGGCGCAGACAAGGGCAGAAGGCCGGCAGGCGTGGCCGTTTGAACAATGGCGGTCAATTCTCGTCTGGCAGCGATATGCCAGCCCGGTGTGGTCAGACATTAACCAGACGCGAACATTGCAGTATCGCGGTGGCCGCGACCAGAAAGACGAACAGCACATATCGCCGCTGCAATTGGACGTGATCGAGCGGTGCATGGATTTGTGGTCATGCGAGGGGGAAACGGTCCTGACCCCGTTCCTCGGCATTGGCAGCGAGGTCTATGTGGCCGCGCAAATGGGGCGCAAGGGCATCGGGTTCGAACTTAAGCCGTCATATTTCGCTCAGGCTGTCCGCAATCTCGCAGCGCTGAAAAAGGCCAAAGACGATACGTTGTTCGGAGCAATGGCATCGTGAACATGCATACGCCCCTTGAAGCCCCGGCGAACATTGAGGCCGAGCAGGCCGTGCTAGGCGCGCTCCTGATCAAGAACGACGCCTATGACGTGGTGTCGGCGGTGGGTCTCAAGCCGGAGCATTTCAGCGAAAGACTGCATGCCCGGATATTCGAAGCATGCGGCGAACTGGTCAACGCGGACAAGTCGGCAAATCCTCTGTCGGTCAAGAACCTTCTTCCCTCCGGTGTCATGGTCGGGCAGCAGACGATTTCGCAGTATCTCGCATCTCTCACCACGGCGGCGATCAGCATCTCGCGGGTTGATGAGCATGCAGAGACGGTAATCCAGTTCGCGAAGTGCCGGAACCTCATGGGCGCAAGCCAGCATGCATTCGAGGCGAGTTCCCGCTTTCTGTCTGATATGGAATTGGCCGATGTAATGGAGGCCCTTTCGGATCGTCTCGACATGATCAGGGCAGACGGGGCCAAGACCGAGGGCAGCAGCGCAGGGGCTCAATACCTCGCCATGTTCGACAAGGCAGCCAAGGCCCAAGAGGTGGCCGGTGTCCCGATCGGCATCAAGGAACTGTCGAAAGTCCTGTCAGAACCCACATTTGAGGAAGGCAACCTGTACGGGCTTCTTTCATCATCAGGCGAGGGCAAGACCAGCCTGACCATCCAACTGATCCTTGACGCGCTCAAGCAAGGCCATCCGTGCCTGTTCCTGTCCTATGACCAGAGCCCGGCCCAGCTGGTCAGGCAGTGGATCGCTCAGGAATACGGCATCGAGGTCAGGCGCCAGCGCCAGCCGGCCAAATGGCTCAATGAGCAAGAGCAGACGCAATGCGTCCAGTTCGCCCAATGGATCGACAAGCAGCCGCTGGAGATCATCAAGTGCAACCGGGAGGGCATCAAGCCGCTGATGACCTATATCCGGGCATTCTCGAAGAGGCACAAGCTCAATCCGAAAACCCGGTTTGTGGTGATCGACCACATAGGCAAGATCACGCCCCGCGACCCGAAGCTTTCACCTGACCGAATCAGTGGCGAGGTCACGGTCGAACTCAAGTCGATTGCCAGCCAGAACAAGGCCGCGGTGCTGGTTCTCAATCAACGCAACACCTTCGGAACGCGCCGTGACAATCCCCGCCCCATTGGCGCCGATCTGTACGGAGGGGAAGGGGCACGGGCCGATTATGACGCGGTTGCCTATCTCTACCGGCAGGAAAAATACAAGGCCGAGCGCGCCAAGATCGCGACCACAGACTCAGACTGGAAAAAGATCAACCAGGCTTTCGGCTCAGAGGTTGAAGGCGTTGCCGAACTCGGCTCGATCAAGGTCCGGTTTGGCGATCCCAACATTACCGAGACGCTGAAATTCGAGGCGAAGTTCACTCGGTACATCTCCCCGAAGGCAAATGACGAAGCGAGGATGCTATGACCTTTGACAGCCACGCACAATTCGAGGCGGAGCCATATCGACCGGCCATGAACCCGGAGTTTTTTGAGCGGCATGAGGCAATCGCCCTGAATGCCCGATATCGGTTTGACCCGCCATTGCCGCCCCGCGTTGTCGCAGTCATTCGGGATGCTTGTGACAAGCACCGGATCAGGATCAAGGATTTGATGGACGGCGAACGCACCCGGCCGGTCTGCATATGCCGCAATGAGGTTGTCTACCGGATCAGGGATCACCCGGCCAAGCCGTCATTCCCGACGATCGGCAAATGGATGGGCCGGGATCACACGTCCTGCCTCTGGGCCGCGTCCCGCCATGCAGCGGATAACGGGCTGCCTCCGGTCACCAGCTATGACGCGGAAGATGTTCGGGCTCACAACGCACGGCGGCGGGCGCTGAGCCACGCGAAGGAAAAGCGAGAGCGGAGGGATAGGAAGCAGGCTCGAAAGGAGGGCCGGATATGAACCAGGATGACATCGATCTGGCGAAGAAGATGAAAGCCGCTGGAGCCACATGGAAGCGGATTGGCGAGCGTTTCGGGTGCTGTCCCGAGACAGTCAAGAAAGCTGTCGATCCGGAGTTTGCCGCGCATCGCAGAGCGCAGATCAACGCCAGACGCCGTGAACGTAAAGGCGAGCCCACCCGGGCGCAACTCAACATCAAGCGTATGCCGGAAGATCGTGTCCCGGCTGAGGAAGCGCATCAACGGCTTGCGGAGATCCCCGAAGACCGGCGGGACATCACCGGGCGATTGCTTGGCGATCCATTGTTCGAGCGTTCGGCGCTCTATGCCATGCGGGGTGAGAGGGTATGAACGGACGGAGAGACAGGCGCGCGGCCCAAGCAATGGAGCGCAAAGGATTGGCTGGCAAATGGGGTGACTGGCGCAAGGTGCCGCTGCCTGACGGTATTCCCGGCGGCAAAGGGTGGTGCAGGGACGTTCGGGAGGCATGGAGCAATAACATCTATGTCGTCTTGATCCGTCCGTTCGCAGACGAAACCAGCACGATCCATATGGCGATCAGGACGGCAAGCCAGTTGGAGCCACCATGGCGAGACCTCCAGCGCATCAAGAACGAGATATGTGGACCTGAAGCTACGGCAGTTCAGGTTATGCCACCTGAATCCGAACTGATTGATGAGGCGGATATGTACCACATGTGGGTTCTCTCAAGCCGCCTGCCCTTCACGCTCGCTTACCGGCGGGAGATCGCGGCATGAACCACACGGCAGCCTACGTCTCCCCCCGTCCTATGGGCTATTGGGCCATGGTCAGGCTTCCAATGGACGGCAAGGCCAATCCTATCACCGAATGGTGCCCACGGGAGAGGGAACACAAGCCCAAGCGGTTCAATGATGCCTATTCGGCGCTGAGAGCCGCCACAGACGCGCTTGAGGAATATATGAACACACCGATGCACCGGGATGGCCCGAGGCTACTGGACGCCCGTTCTGAGGCTGAAAAGCATTTTGCGGAGGTGATGTCATGAGATGGTGGAAGACGGCGCATGTCGGGCAGAAGGTGGTTTGCGTACCATCTGCAAGCGTCGTTCGCCATGATGGCCAAATCATGAATATCAAATCGCCAGTCGTGGTTGGCCGAGTGTATACGATCAAAGCGATTGAGATCAGACCAATTTATGATGAACCAAGCTTCGACATAGGCCTTGAAGACCCCGTTTATGGCATATGGTGGGTGCACCACACCCGATTCCGCCCCGTCCAGCCCAAATCCACAGAAACCGGCATGGCCATCATCCGCAAGATACTGGACCGGGTGCCGGTGAAGGAAGATGCATGACCCCAACCCACGCCTTCATATCCGCGCTCTGCGCTGAATACGGCATTCGCATCATCCCGGCGAACCAATACCCGGCGATAGGGGAAACCCGCGCCGTGGTGACAATGCAGCGAATTATGGCCCGGTTTGGCGAGGGGCATCTGCGCATGGTGCTGACCACGCTGGCAGAGACTGCGAACAACAAGGCGATCCTTGACGAAGTGGGCCTTTGGATGGCGAGTGACATGATCCGGGCCTGTCAGCAGATCGTGGACACGAGGGCCGGGGAGTGGCTCGATGTCTGGGATAAGATGCCGGCCGGCGAATTGCAGTTCATCACCCGCGATCTGTCGGGTATAGTGCCGCAACGCCATGCGTTGGGCGGGATGATTTACGAACGGCTGGTCCGCGTGTTTGGACCGCAGGCAAACCAACTCGATATGCTCGATGACAGGAGGCAACCATGAACGCGATGGAAATTGAAGAACGTCTGATCCTGGCGGCGGAAATGGCGGCATTCGGGAACCACGTCGGGCCAAAGAAGCTCAAGGCGATGCAGATCCCCTACATGCACACCCAAGCCGACAAGAACGGGTGGGGCCATAAACGGGGAGACAAGCGCAGTTCTGATCCCCGCGCCAACGCCTGCCGCCTCAAGCCGGAAGATGAGGAATTGCTGGCAGCCTACAAACGGGACTTCTGGAGCGGCAAGATAACGAACCCCACGGCCCGCCAGATAAGCGAGGCAGACGAGGCATGGGGTTGGCTGCCCCTTGTCCAGAATGCGAACCACCGGGCCGCTCTGTCGATTTGGGCCACATGTCAGGCCAGCCCGAAGAAGCGGCTCAAGGATTGGTATACCGAACAAGGCATCTCACGGCAGACCGGACTGAGGTGGAAAAACGCCGCTGTATTGGCTATTTTGTCCAATCTTGTTCGCAAGCCATTGCAGCATAACGAAATGGCCGATTTTGGGGTGTTGCACGAAGACCCTGAAAACGGGCATATTCGTGTCACAGTCGAGAACGGCGCGGCCAAATCAGCCAAGCCGGTTTCATGGAAAGACGATCCAGCGTTTCAGCCGCTCTTGCGGTCCTATGCCAAGGGGTACGGAACCCGGCTTGAGGTTGATGACCGAGAATTCAACTGGGCAGCGAAACGCAACGAGATGCGGCGGCAGCGCCAAGCACGGCGGCAACACGACGCTACGGTTTGAGTGTAGAGTATCCCGGCTCCGAGGACTTATCGGGCGACCAATTCTGCGGTTTGGAGAAGCATCTATCTCGCCAGTCTCATAAACTGGAGTCCGTCGGTGCAAGTCCGGCAACCGCAACCAGCATCAGGACGGCGGCGCTGAGGGAAGCGCCTAATCACAAGGCTCCCGGCCAGTGCGCACTGAACGCCGGGGGAGTTGGTATCAAGCCCAACCCGCTCCTGACCAACTCGTGCAGAAAATGAACAGGTTCAATTTGCCCGCCCTGATCATTTTCCCGACGTCAGCAATATGATCGCTCGTCAAACCCCATCAGCAATCAGGCCCGCGGCGACCGAACGCCATAGCGGGCCTTTTGCTTGCAGCCGGGCCAGAACGTCGGGATGCAGGCGGATCGTGAATGGAACCGTCGCATCCGGGCTCTTGCCCTTGCCGGAACCCTTCGGGCGACCGGGGCCACGCTTCTCAGGGGATGGCATCGGTTTCGCCGACACTGTCTTCGGGGCGGGGTGTCGAGCAGGCGTCGACACATCAGCGGCGGGCTTTGCAGTCGGTTTGATCGGGGCTGTTCTGATCATCAACAATATCTCCGTGTACGCGGAAACATTATGGCGTGTACGGAATAAAGGCAAGAGACCGCCATGCCCAAGCTGACGCCAAAGCAAGAGCGGTTCGTCTCGGAATATCTCATCGATCTCAACGGAACCCAGGCTGCGATCCGCGCCGGGTATAGCCCGAAGACGGCAAATGAACAGGCAGCAAGGCTGTTAGCGAATGTTAGTGTCGCCGCTGAGGTGGCGAAACGCTCGCGAAAGCATGCTGAAAGGGCCGAGATTACCGCTCAGGACGTTTTGCAGGGTCTCCATAAGGAAGCCACACGCGAAGACGAAGGAAGCTCTCACAGCGCCCGTGTGAGCGCATGGGGCCTTCTCGGCAAATACCACAAATTGTTCACCGACCGGATTGAGGCCGACATATCAGCCGATGTCACGGTGACGGATGCACGAGGCCAGCTTGAATCTGTCATCGCTCGTCAGCTTGCCGCCGGAAGTAAGGACGGCAGCGCTTAGAACACTCTCGGATGCACAGTGCCGGGCGCTGCTCCACGATTGGAAGTTCCTGGCGCGCGAACAGCAACTGGCACCGGATGGGGATTGGCAGACGTGGCTGATCCTCGCAGGCCGAGGGTTTGGTAAGACACGCACCGGGGCAGAGTGGGTTCGCCAGCAGGTTCAAAGGGGAGTGGGGCGGATTGCCCTGATCGCCCCGACCGCTGCCGATGCGCGGGATGTTATGGTTGAAGGCGAGAGTGGATTGCTCTCGGTATGTTGGGCCGGTGACAAGACCTTGAACGGGGATGTTCTGGGACGCCCGGCCTATCAGCCTTCCAACCGCCGGCTGACATGGGCGAACGGGGCGACGGCGACGTGTTTCTCGGCAGAAGAACCGGAACGCCTTCGCGGTCCACAGCATGAGGTGGGCTGGGCTGATGAGTTGGCGGCCTGGCGGAACCTGAAAGACACCTGGGACATGTACATGTTCGGGCTCAGGCTCGGCGATGATCCCCGAACCTGCATCACGACGACGCCGAAACCATCGCCAACACTGCGCCAGATCCTCAAGGATGCCCGTACAGTCGTTACGAGGGGTTCGACGTTCGACAATGCCGGGAACCTCGCCCCGACGTTCCTGAAGGCAATACGGGACAAATACGAGGGCACCCGGCTTGGCCGGCAGGAACTGAACGCCGAACTGCTTGATGATGTGCCTGGCGCTCTTTGGACGCGGGACATGATCGACGCGGCTCAGGTCCGATCGATACCGGATATGCAGCGCATCGTGGTTGCGGTCGATCCGAGCGGAACGGCAGGCGAAAGCGACGAGGGCGACAGCATCGGTATCGTGGTGGCTGGGTTGGGCGTGGACGGGCTGGGCTATGTCCTCGCAGACCGGACATGCAAGCTCTCCCCGGACGGATGGGGCAGGCGGGCAGTTGCCGCCTATCATGAATTTGGCGCTGACAGGATCGTTGCAGAACGGAACTTCGGCGGCGCCATGGTCGAGCACGTCATTCGGACGGTCGACAAGACCGTATCATACAAGGAAGTCGTGGCCAGCCGCGGCAAGGTTGCTCGGGCTGAACCCGTTGCCGCTCTCTATGAGCAGGGCAAGGTCAAGCACCATGGCTCAATGCCGGAATTGGAAGACCAGATGTGCAACATCGCCTCGGATGGATATGTCGGGGAGGGTTCGCCTGACCGGGCCGATGCTGCGGTCTGGTCGCTGACTGAGTTGATGCTGAACGATCAGGCCGAGGCATTCTTCTACCTGTCCAAGAGGCACCGCTGATGAACCCGATCGCACTGATGGTCAACGCGGCCCGCCGACTTGAAACCATGTTTCCGGGCTATTTCCCCGGCACGAAGCACAACCACGCGCGCGACTTCGGATGGCCGGAGCATCTGACCTTTACGCAGCTCTACCAGATGTACCTGCGCAACGGCATCGCTCACGCTGGGGTCGAGAAGACGATCCTCAAGACATGGCAGGATGCACCGTTCCTGCTCGACCATGAGCGGGACGGGTCCGAAGGGGCCGACAAGAAGGAAACGCCGCTCGAGCTTGAGATCCGGCAGCGGTTCGATGATCTGCGCGTCTGGCAGCATCTTGCCGAGACTGATCGCCGCTCGCTGGTTGGCAACTATTCCGGCGCAATCCTTCGCCTGGCAGACAGCAAGCGCTTTCAGGAGCCGGTTGACCGGGTTCCGGGCGGGCTTGATGGTCTGGTCGAGATCATCCCGGCGTGGGAAGGGCAGTTGACCGTCGCCGAATGGGACACAGACGAGACTTCTGACGCCTACGGGCAGCCGAAGATGTTTCAGTTCAATGAGGCGCAGCTTCAAAAGGGCAATGAGGTCAACAAGACACGCCAGTTCATGCTGCACCCGGACCGGGTTCTGATCTGGTCCAAGGATGGCACGGTTCACGGCACGTCGCTGCTTGAGGCCGGATATAACGACCTGATCGACCTTGAAAAGATCAAGGGCGCGGGTGGCGAGGGCTTCTGGAAAAACGCCAAGAGCGCGCCGGTCCTGCAGGTCGACAAGGAGACCAAATTGGCCGAGATGGCGAAGGCCATGGGCACCACGGCGTCCGACCTTGGCGACAAGATCAGCGATCAGGTCGAAGACTGGCAGAAGGGCTTTGATCAGTTGCTCATGCTGCAGGGCATGGAAGCCAAGACCCTGGGCGTGACGCTGCCGAGCCCTGAGCACTTCTGGGCTGCACCGCTGCAGTCCTTCGCCGCCTCGATCCCGATCCCGCTCAAGATCCTCGTGGGATCGCAGTCGGGCGAACGGGCATCGACGGAAGACGCCAACGAATGGGCGCAGACCAACACGTCGCGTCGGGCAAGCCAGACCATTCCGAACATCATGGCGCTGGTCAGGCGGCTTGAGCGGTTCGGCATACTGCCTGAGAAGGACTGGTATCTGGACTGGGCAAGCCTGCTTGATCCGAGCCCGACAGAGAAGATCGACCGCGCCGGCAAGATGGCGGAGATCAACGCCAAGATGCAGTCCAGTGGCGAGATTGTTTTCACTCACGAAGAGATCCGCGCCGTCGGCGACTATGAGCCGTTGAGCGATGCCGAGAAGTTCCGGGATGATCCCGATGATGAGCGAGACGCGATCACGCCTCCGGGCGCGGTGACCGAACCAGAAGACGAGGAATAGGCCCTATGAAGCGATACGTGACGATCAGCCGATGGAATGGCGATCTGGACCGGGAATGCCCCGCTGTCGATTGCCTCGCCGCCACGGTGCTGGAGAGCGACAAGACCCCCATCAACACTGGCCTCGTTGATGCCCATGGCAACGCGATCATGTCGGTGCAGGAAACCGGCACGTTCGGGTTCATCAAACTCAAGGAACGGACATGACCAAGACAATCCGCGTCAATGTGCGCTCGCTGGCCAATGTCGCCGCCGTCCGCAAGGAAAAGCGCAACGGCCGGGACGTGGTGATCGTGCCATCGGCCACGCTGCCCGACGACATTGTCATGAATTCGATCAAGTATCCCGCTGCCGAGATCGCCAAGTCTTTCATGACCCTGAACCGGACCCCGGCACCGTTCGGCCACCCGCTGGTCAATGGCAAGTTCGTTTCGGCCCGTGACCCGGAAGGGATCAACGTCGGCTATATCGGGGCATGGAACGAAAACGTGCGCCAGGAAGGTGGCCGGGTGCTTCTCGACAAGGTGATTGATGTAGAGGTCGCCAATCGGACACAGAACGGCAAGGACGTGCTGAACGCCATCGACAAGGGCGAGCCGGTCCACACGTCCACAGGTCTGCTGTGCGAGCTTGGCGCCGCCAACGGTTCGGATCACAAGCACACCGCGACCAACATCATCTTTGACCACGACGCTATCTTGATCAACGAGGATGGCGCGGCCACCCCTGACCAGGGCGTCGGCATGCTGGTCAACGCCTCGGGCGAGGCAGAAGAAATCGAGGTCATCAATTCGGCTCTGAGCGAGGCGGATCGTGATCTGGACTGGGCGCTGGATTCAGCCGTCCGGGCTCTTGAGAAGCGCCAGCGCGCGCCGATCATGGAGCGACTGAAGACCGCACTTATCGAAGCCTTTGCCGGTGTCGAGCGGGAACCCTCTATCAACACGAAGGAGAACGACATGACTGTTTCCAAAGAACAGTTTGATGCCCTCTCTGAGGAGGTCAAGACCCTCTCGGATGGCATTGGAAAGACGATTGGCGAGGCCGTCGCGAACGCGGTCAAGCCGCTGACGGACAATCTGGAAGCTCTCCAGAATGCCCAGAAGGCAAAGGACGAGGCCGAACTCTCCGGTCTGGTCGCCAAGATCGTCAAGGCCAACATCCTTGACGAGGAGTCGGCCAAGGAACTGACCCTCAATGCGGCGCGCAAGCTCGCTGAGAAGGCCGCTCCGGGCAAGGCCGCTGCGCTCAACGGCGCATTCAAAGGCACTGACGGCGATGACGAGTTCGCCGACATGGACCTCAACGCTGGCATGGAGGCCAAGTAACATGGCTGGAAACGTCATCTATCGCGGCCCTGTCACCTCTGGTTGGCAGCCCCGCACCGTCTCTGACAAGCCTGTGGCCGGCGCTTATCTGCCGGGTACGTTTGTCGAGGAAACCGCAACCGAGCTGGTCCAGCTGACCACCGCTCTGGCGAAGCTGCCCATGATCCTCTCCAACATGGAGTTCAAGGATCAGGACATCGACACCGCCTATGCCGATGAAGATACCGGCGTGGCCTATCACATCGAGCCGGGTCAGGTTTACCAGTGCCGCATGGCAGCTGCGACCTATGCCAAGGATGCCCCGCTGACCATCGGCGCTGCCGGCCGTCTTACGGCGGCTACCGCCGCCACGCCGGTTGTCGCGTTCTTCTCGGACACCCCCGGAGCCTACTCCGCTGGTGATCTGGCTGATGTCGTGATCGCCAACACCTACACCGTTCCGGCCGCATAAGGAGAACCGATATGCTGCGATTTACACCTGAACAGCAGGCGTTCGTCCTTGCCAACCGCCGGGAGTTCAATACCCGGCAGTCGGCAATTGCCAACGCACACGGTCAGATCCTGATCGGCAACGCACTGCCACTCCCCAGGGATGTCTGGGGTCAGTGGGACCGCGAAGGCATCGAAGTGCAGCGCGATATCCTCGCTGTCTTCAACGACCTGTCGGCGTCGGTATCCACTCCGATGCCGATCGGCAAGCTGGTCCACCACTTCCAGACAATCTCGGACAGTGGTTCGGTCAACAAGTCCCTGGACGGTCGTTCCAAGGCTCGCACCGATCAGCCTGTGTTTGAGTATCACGGCACCCCGCTGCCCATTTTGGACTCCACGTTCAGCTATGGTTGGCGCCAGGTTGCCGCCGCCCAGACTGAAGGCTTCCAGCTTGACGCCGCGGCCCGGACCAATGCCATGCGCAAGGTGGCCGAGGAACTGGAAACCCAGACCCTCGACGGTGATGCCGGCATCGTTGTCGGCGGCGATCAGCTTTATGGCCTTCGCAACCACCCGAACCGGAATACCCGGGCCACGACCAACGACCTGAACGCATGCACGGGGCCGGAATGGCTTGCCGACGTGAACGCAACGCTTGCGCTGCTTCATGCCGACAACTTCTATTCCCCGGCCACGCTGTATGTGAACTGGGCAGACTGGCGCTATGCCACTTCGACCGACTATTCCACGCAGTATGCGGGCAAGACCATTGCCCAGCGGATCATGGAAGACTCGGGCGTTGCGGCCATCGTGCCATCGTCCAAGGTTGCGGCCGACGAGATCATTGCGGTGATCAAGGACCGTCGTGTCCTCCAGGTTCTCAATGGCATGCCGATGACCACCCGCGCTCAATTCCGGGCCAATCCGGAAGACGAGTACAATTTTGTGACCATGGCCGCCGCGGCTCTGGAGATCAAATTTGATGCGGATGGTCAGTGCGGTATCGCGCATTCGACCTGATCGTGACGATCCATTGACGGGGCTGTAGCGGCCCCGTCTTCACCCTCAATGGAGAATGAAGATATGAAAATGGAAGTCACACGCCGCGGCGTCTATGACGCGAAGGGTAAGATGATCGAGGTTGGGACCGTGGTCGATGTCAAAGGCGACAAGGTTCCCGGCTATCTGCTGAACAAGGCCACCGAGGTCAAGTCCGGCAAGACTGCCGTGACCAATCCCGCCAAGAACCCGGTTCAGCAGACCGTGGGCTATGCCGTGGCCGAGAAGTCGCCGGGCTGGTTTGTCGTTACCAAGGACGGCGCCGAGATCAGCAAGTCGCTGCGCAAGTCGGATCTCGACGGCTTCGATGCCATGAGCGACGAGGACAAGGCAGCCTTCGCCGATCTGCACAAGGCGGAAGCCTGAGCCATGGATCGCATGCCGAGCACCGCGAGTGAGGTTCAATTCCATTTGGACCGTCTCGACGCATGGTTCCGCGACCTTTGGGAGGTAAAAGACATGGACCTCCATATGTGCGACGGGACCGTGAAGGAAGGGCAGCGCGGGACGCTTCTGAACATTCGAGACGACGTGCGCGTGTTGCGCGCGGAACTCGCCAAGCATCGGAAGGCCTGATCCATGTATGGTGACCTGGCAGGTTTCAGGGAATACGCAACGGCACGGGGCAACAGCGCCCCGGCCGACGCCGTTGATGCCGACGCTACGGCTGCACTGGCCCGTGCATCCGACATGATCCGGCTGCGCTATGTCCCGAACCTGTTGCCGGGCTATGGCGTCGATTTCACGCCGTCCGGGTCCGATCTGCCGTTGGTCGAGGAAGCGGCCTATATTGCCGCCGCAATCGAGCTGACCACGCCGGGCTTTTTCGCCAAGACCTATACCGAGGCAGAGAGCAAGGTCTTGACCGGCGTGGGATCGATCAAATGGACCGTGACGGGCAAGTCGTCGGGCATCTATGCCTACGTGCCTACGTCCAGCCTGATCGACGCGCTGTTCTGGCCGTATGTGGCTGATGTCGACGCAAATCAGTTCACGATGATGTCGGTTGGCCGGAGTTCGTGTCTTGAGTGAGGATTGGAACGCGATCGCCGCGGAAGTCGACACGGCGCTGAAATCCATCGGATCAACCGACGCTGGCTTTCTGGCGACGCTGACACAGACCAGCACCACGGGCGGCGATCCATGGAACCCGGGCAGCGGCACCACGACCACGACCACGGTCAACACGTCTGTGGCTATCGTTCTGTCCGAATACCGCAAGGATGAAATTGACAGCACACTTATCCTGTCGAAGGACCGCAAGGTGATGATGACGGCCACGGCTGGCGTCGAGCCCAAGCCGTCCGATGTCCTCACGATCTCGGGCGTGGCGCATAACGTGGTGAATGTGTCGCCGCTGTCGCCGGCTGGTGTGGTCGTGATGTATGAACTTCAGGCGAGGGCGTGATGGCTAGGCGCCCGACACCACGCCAGCGGATTGAGGCCGAACGATGCTGAAGCGCCTGTCAGCCCGCGAAATGCTGGAGCAGTTGGCCGCAGATTGGGAACCCCAAATCCGCGCGGCATGGCTGGCCTCTCTGGCCGATATTTCGTCAAGCATCGTGATCACCCGCGTGATCGAACGACTTGAACGAAACGACGTGGCCGGCGCGGTGCAGATGCTCAATATCCGCGAGGAAATGTTCGCCCGCGTCGAGGGTGCTATTATCCAGGCATACAATGCGGGCGGGCTGGCAACGGTCAACAACATGCCCCGCCTCATGGACCCGGAGGGCAACCGCGTTGTGCTGACGTGGGGCGTCCGCAATCTTCAAGGCGAGCAGGAGCTTCGCCAGCATGCCGCACAGGCCGTTCGTGGCATCGCGACGGACATGCGGGCCGGTATTGCCGAAACGCTCTCAGAGAGCCTTTCTCGCGGTGACAATCCTACGCGGGCGGTTCGTCAGATCGTCGGAACCGGGAAGATCAACCCGCTCACCGGCACAAGGATGGGCGGCAACCTCGGGCTCACGCAACGCCAGATGCAGACCACGGCATGGATACGCCGTGCGATGGCAGAGGGCGATACAGCGAAAATGAGGGCCTATCTGGATTTGAGCCCGGCCATTCGGGGCAGGCGATATTTCGATACGGTCACAAAGGCCATCGCAGAGGGGAAAGCATTCACAGTCGAAAGCGCGAACAAGATCGCTGACACCTATGCCGAACGCGCTCTGGACTATCGCGGCCGACAACTGGCACTGCACGAAACCCGCATCGCTCTGGACAAGAGCCGCGACGACGCCTTCGCCCAGCAGATCACCGAAGGCAAACTTGATCAGCAGGACGTGACCGCAACGTGGTTCCATACCAAGCGGAAGAACCAGCGCGATCAGCATGCAGCCATGGACGGGCAGACAATCGCCTATGGTGAGAGTTTCATAGCGCCAGACGGCACAATGATCCGCTATCCGCATGACCCGGACGCACCGATTGAGCACACTATCGGCTGCTGGTGCCGGGTAGAGTACAAGATCGACTATGCCGGCCGGGCGGCGAGGCGCTACCGGGATGAGCAAGTCTGATGGCTGAGACCTTTGCGGCCCAGATTGGCGATTGGGTGAAGCGCGTTACGGGCGCTGAAGAAGCAGTTTTCAAGGAAGCCGCTCAAGAGCTGATGTCGCAGCTCAACTCGCAGATCGAATCCATGATCTACGAGACGCCGGAGACGGAAGGCTACAAGCGCACAAAGTTCCTGCAAGCCTCGCTGATGGCGTCGAACTCCACGATGCCGCGGCTGAGTGCTGACAATCCAGGTCAGCCGGTATCGCCGAACTTCGGACAGATCGAGCTTGTGATCAACAACGCCGAGTTGGGCGATACAATCTATCTCGGCTACACCGCGAAATACGGGCCATATGTTCATTACGGCGCCAATGGCATGGCTCCCCGCCCGTGGGTGGCCCTTGTGGCGCAGCGGTGGCAACAGATCGTGGCGTCGGTGGTTCCGAAGGTGAAGGCTGCCTACGGGCTGTCCTGACCATCTGACATGGGCTCAGGCATCGGCGTGAAGGGATAGCACATTGGCGGCTCACATTGAAACCAAAATAGCCGAGGGGTTTGCCGCCCGGCTTGCCGCTTTGGTGTTTACCCCGGCGCTGCCGATCGCATGGCCCAATGTGGCATTTACGCCGCCCGCATCGGGCAAATATCTCCGCGCCAACCATCTGCCGAACACGACTTCTCAGATCAGCCTCGGAACATCGGGGCAGAACCGGCACATCGGGCTCTATCAGATTGACGTGCTCTGGCCGCTCAATTCCGGAGACACGGCGCCGAAGGAAATCGCGGGCGCAATCGCAGCCCATTTCAAGCGCGGAACCGAGTTCACCCGTGAAACCGTCCTCATCCGCATTCCATCGCCGCCGTCAATCGCGCCGGCATTGGTCGGCAGTGCAAGCTATCAGATCCCGGTGACCGTCAGTTACCTGGCAGATGTCGCCAACTAGGAGAACCCCCATGTCCAAGGTTGAAATGCTGGCGCTCCGGCGCTTCCCGCGCATGGATGGGCAGGCAATTCTCCCCATTCGGGAGGGCGAAACATTCATGGCCGATGAAAAGGAAGTCGCGGCGCTGTCCGCATCCGGCAAGGCTAAGCCGATTGAAACCAAACCGGCTGCCGCGCCGGGCAAGAAAGGATCCTGACAATGGCAACTGGTAGCGATTTCGCGCGCGATATCTCCTACGTCCCCGAGGTCACGTTCGGCACCACGCCGGGCACACCTTCGATGAAGTTCCTGCGCTTTACCGGCGGGTTTGCCAACATCGAAAAGCCCGGCTTCGTCTCCGAGGAAATCCGGTCTGACGGGCAGATTGCGGACATGCGCCACGGCATGCGCCGGGTCAACGGCGATCTGGGGTTCGAGCTGTCCTATGGGGCGTTCGATGACTGGTTGGAAGCGGCCCTTGGCGGGACATGGACAACCAACGTGCTGAAGGCGGGCCGCACACCGCGGTTCTTCTCGCTTGAGGAACGCCATACCGACATCACTCAATATGCGGCGACAACCGGCGTCGTGGTCAACACCTTCTCGCTCAATATCCAGCCCGAGGCGATGGTCACCGGATCTTTCGGCATCGTGGGGCGCAACCAGTCATGGTCCGGAACTTCGCTTGGCACTCCCACTGCAGCCGGCACCGCTCCGCCGTTCTCCGGCTTCACAGGCGCCATTGAAGAGGGGGGCGGCGCGGTCGCCAACCTGACGGCGCTTGAATTCAGCATGACGCGAAATGTGGAGCCCATCTTTGTGGTTGGCCCGGCCGACACAGCCAAGGAGATGAACATCGGGCAGAACGTGCTCACCGGCACAGCGACCTTCCTTCTTGAGGACGCGACGATGATCAACAAGTTCCTCAACGAGGACGAAAGCTCGATTGAGGTGACGCTTGACGGGCCTTCCGGGGATGATCTCACGATCTTGATCCCTCGCCTGAAATACACTGGCGCGGCCCGTCAGCGCGGCGTCGGCACATCAATCGTGGTCTCGATGCCGTTCCAGGCTCTCTATGACAACACCGCGGCGTCGAACATTGTTCTGACCCGCATCCCGGCTTAACAGGAGCTCCCATGGACCTGAAACAATTCGAGGGCCTTGCAAAAGGCTTTGACGACGGCATCGAAGTCGAAATCCTGCACCCCGTCACTCAGAAGCCGCTCGGAATGAAGGTGCGCGTTGCGTCCTACCAGTCGGAGCGGGTCAAGGCGAAGGTGCGCCAGATCGAGAACCAGCGCCGGCAGGACGCCAAGCGCAATCCGCGCAAGATCGTGTCGGTCGAGAAGGATGAACAGACCAGTCATGATGTGTTTGTCGCGGCGGTCATCTCATGGGAAGGGTTCGAGGTCGGCGGCAAGCCGCTCGAATGCACCCCGGCCAATGTGCGCATGATCGCGGACAATCCCGATCTGTGGTTCATCGTCAAGCAGGTTGATCAGGCTGCAGATGACGAACTGGCTTTTATCAAGGCCTGACGGCCGATCTCTGCGAAGTCGTCAGGCAGCAGATCAGGCTCGACACGGCGGATGAAAGCGGCGTCACTGCCCGGCAGCACCTCATGCAAGCCGGGCAGGAAGTCGATGAGCCTGACCCGCCTGCGGGCTATGAATACCTGCTCGAATGGGCGTGGACCCTGGCAAACCGATCAGGCTCCAATGGCTTTGGCCGAAACCCCGTGACCTACGTCGATATCATGGCATGGGCGGCGCTAACCGGCGCGGCTCCCGAACCATGGGAAGTCGGGATCATCGTTGATCTTGATGACGCGATGATGAGTGAGAGCGCGAAGATCAGTCGGGCTGGGTGATCACCCAGATGGACGGCTATTCGAAATCCTCGCGGGTGCCGTCTTCGAAAAGCACAGATCGAACGCAGGTGAACGCCTCGGTTTCTTCTGGCTTGAGATCAAGCAACCTCTCAAAGGTGTATTGCCCCCATGTGCCAGTCTGGGTGAACGTGCCGCCGGGAGAAACATCCACATCTCGCGTAAGGGAAAACCTTCCGATTTCCTGCCCAAGAGCATCCCTAAAACCGGCCGATCCATCAATCATACGGATCGGCTTGGTGAAATTAGATTTGAATGTGGTCTCTAGCCGGTTCGTATCCGCATCGATGGACTTAATAGACCAATTCTCGACAGTCAGAATCTGATCGTTGCAAGCGGCATAGCTCGCCGAAGTTGCGGCAAGAAATGAAATCCAGAAAGTCAATGCGCGCATTCGTGCCTCCATAGGTTGGGGCGCGAACGCTAGACATGATCGCATCGAAAGGCAACAACCATGGATTTGGCCACTTTAGGCATTGCCGTTAGGTCCGATCAGGTCGTGCAGGCAAACCGCGAACTTGAGAAGATGCCAGGCGCGGCACGGCGCGCCGAAAGCGCGGCCAAGGGGTTCGGGACCAGTGCGAGCGGCGCGGCGCGTAAGGTGGCGGCCGCAAACGACAATGCGGCGCGTTCGGCCGGCCTCGTGACCAAGGCCTATGGCGCGATGAGGATTGCGGTGGTGGCGGCGCTTGCCACCATGACGGCTGTCCTCGGCAGGTTTGTCACGACTTCAATCTCGGCAGCGTCTGACCTGAACGAAACCATATCCAAGACATCGACCATATTCGGCGACCAGGGTGCGGCCATGCTCGAATGGGCGTCGAACAGTGCGCAGGCGATGGGTTTGAGCCAGCAAGCCGCGCTTGAGGCCGCGTCCACGATGGGCAACATGTTTTCGCAGCTTGGCGCGGGTCGCGAAGTTGCGGGTGGCATCAGCCGTGACATGATCCAACTCGCCGCCGACATCGCTTCGTTCAACAACGTGGCCGGTGGTGCGGTGGCGGTTTCGGACGCCATGCAGTCGGCGTTCCGTGGCGAATACGATTCACTCCAGCGATATATTCCGACCATCAATGCCGCAACCGTTGCGCAGGAAGCTTTGCGCATGACCGGCAAGGCGAACGAAAAGCAGCTGACGGCACTCGAAAAGGCATTGGCCGCTCAAAAGCTGATCATGGAAGGCGCTGGTGTTGCCGCTGGTGACTTTGCTCGAACATCGGGCGGACTGGCGAACCAGCAGCGCATCCTGGCAGCTTCCCTGACCGATGTGTCGGCGAAGTTCGGCGCGGCGTTTACACCATTGGCGACGTTGATCGTCCAGGGTCTGAATGCAGCAGTGTCGGGCCTTAGCGCGGGAATGTCCATCCTTGCCGATAATATCGACACGATCGGCGTTGCGGCCGGAACCGCTGGCACCTTGATGCTTATCGCCTTCGGGCCGACCATTCTTGCAAGTATGGCCGCTGGTTTCGTGGCGCTCGGGACGGCTGGCGTTACCGCTATTCGCGCCATCACGGCGGCGATAGCGGCAAACCCGCTTGGCGCTCTTGCGGTCGGTATCGTGGCCGCAGTGACCGCACTCTATGTGTTCCGTGACGAGGTCCAGAAGGCAATCGGCGTCGATGTCATCGGCATCGTGAAGAACGCGGCCAATCTCATCATTGGCTCGTTTGTCGCGGCATTCGAGGATATCAAATTCGTCTGGTCGAACTTCGGAAACATCATTGGCGGCGCTGTCATGGGCGGCGTCAATGTGGTGATCGCAGGCGTCGAGATGATGGTTAATGCGGCCATTTCCGGGATCAACAAACTGATATCGGCCGTAAACTCCCTGCCTGATTGGATGAAACCGGAATCGCTGGAGAACATATCCGCCCTTGGCGACGTGTCTCTAGGTCGCGCGGCAAATCCCGGTGCTGATGCGATGACCGGCGGCGGTCGGCATAGTGCGCTTTCCCGGCACAATGAGCGCCAGCAAGCGGCATTGAACACCGACTATCTCGGATCAATCGGAAAGTCGGCAGAAATGTCCACTCCCGCGGTGCAAGCGCTCAATGCCGCGATTGGCGTGACAGAACAGACAGCGGCGGGCGCAGGCAAGGCAATGAAGGCCGCAGCCGATACAGACCCATGGAAGGGCATGCGCAAAGCGGTCGATGTAGTCAATGAGGGTCTAGAATTCGCCAAGGGACTCGCCCAAGGCATTGGATCGGACATCTCAAGCTCTTTGCAGTCGGGGATGAGCCTTTGGGAATCGTTCAAGGTCGCCGGCGTGAATGCAATCAAGAAGATTGCCGATCAGTTCATTTCGTCTGGAATTGAACGCATGTTCTCCGGACTTGGGAAAGGCAGTGGTGGCGGGTTCTTCGGCACTCTCTTGAGCGGTATCGGCTCACTGTTCGGATTCGCCAATGGTGGGTACACCGGAAGCGGCGCGGCATCGGCGGTGGCAGGCGTTGTCCATGGTGGTGAATACGTGTTCTCCAAAGCCGCGACCGATCGCATCGGGGTGAGCAATCTTGACAGGGCTCATAACGCGGCAAAGGGCTACGCCAACGGCGGATATGTTCAGCCACGGATGCAGGCGCCGGCCAATTCCAACGGTGGCGGCGTATCCAACCACGTCACGATCCATCAGACGTACAAGATTTCCGGCGCGGTCTCGGAGAAGGATGTCAGGGCGATGGTGCGCAAGGGTTCCGAGGAGTCGGTTGAATACGTCAAGCAGAACCTGCCGGGATGGAGCAATGATATTCAGGTTCATGGGGTGCCAGCGTGAGCCGGCCGCTTTACACATGGCGTACAAGCCTCAGACCGGTGCGCGGCGTGATCCGGGTTGTCTCGACAGTCGAGGAAGGTCGTGTCTCACGGTCTTCATTCGAGACATCTGCTGCCATTCCGGGCGGACGGTGCGTTCTCAAACTAGAGTTTGATTATCAAGGTCAGAACGCAATCCCTCTTGAGGATTATTCGTGGACCTGTTCAAAGCTCAAGGGCAACCTGTTCCGCGTCCCGGTTCCGGAGACTGCCCAGATCGCCCGCGACGTGGATATCGGCGTTCCGCATCTCTATGGGTACGGTGGCATTCCATTTGAGGGCGCGGCCTTCTTCGAAGGCGGATCAGGCTTTGCCTTCACGCCGACCGTTGATATCGCTGCGGTCGCGCTTGAAGGCGAGAACACGATCACCCTTGATGAGACCAGATACCCCGGCATTCTCCGCTATGGCAAGTGGATCGGATTGGGCCTCGGATGTCATCACATCGATGATGTAGAGCGGGACGGAACGCAAGTCACAGTCACCGTCAGCCCGCCATTGCATCGTGATTTCGCATCTGGCGAATTGGTCTCGCTTCGGCCTTCACTGATCTGCCAGGCGCGGGACATCGACAGCTTTGTCACGATGTACGAGCCGGCAAGCCTGATCAAGCCGGGCTCTCTCACGCTGGTGGAGGTGATCGATGAGCGGTTTTTATGACGCCATCGACGACTATCTAGACAGCACTGCTGAGAGCGATCGGCAGATGGATATCATCGACGCGATCTATGTCGAGATTGACGGGTTTCCGGCATGGCGATGGGCAGGCGTCGAGGGAACGCTGATCACGCCCGATGGCGAGCGGTGGGCGGGATGGTACTATGAGGGTCAGCCCTATATCAGCCCTCCGAAGCTGACCGATATCAGGGACGGGAATTCACCGCTCTATGAGCAGGTACTCGGCTTTGTTGATGAGGAATCGTATCTCAATCTCCGCGATAACAAGGACGCCATCAAGGGCAAGCTGCTGATCTACTACAGCATCCTGATGACGAACAAATCATTGCGCAGCGAGTCCATGCCGGGGGATGCGTGGCGGCTGCGCATGGTGGCGGCAAAGTTCACCGAAATCACTCAGAAGGATGATGACGGAGGGCACAAGAAGATGTTCCGCGTCTCCGTGCTGGCAAAGAACGCCAATGCCGGCCGGTCACGGACGTTCTTCGGAACCATGACAGAGACGGGCCAGAAGGCCAGATCAGAGCGCCTGTTCGGGATCACGGGCGATGTCTATGGCCAGTTCCTGATCAAGTATGCCGGCGGCTACACGATCAACCTCGATGCCTGATCTTGATGCACTGATCATCGCCACGCTGGACCGCTGGCACCTGGAGCCGTTCGTGTGGGGCATGTCCGACTGCGATATGTCGATGGCTGATTATGTCATCGATCTGACCGGCAAAGATCCGGCATCATCATGGCGCGGAAAGTATCACGACGAGGTGAGCGCGCATGAATTCGTCGATGCGGCTGGCGGCAATCTGCACCTTGTCACCGAAGGCATGAAATCAATCGGCATTGACCCGTCAGCAGCCCCGCAGCGCGGCTCCGTGGTGGTGGTCGATGTTGCCTGTAAGCAAATCACCGGGCTGTACCTTGATCCCTACGTGGCGCTCCGAATGCGGCGCGGCGTGATGCGGACCATGCGGCTTGAAATCTTGAGGTCATGGCGATGCGTTTGAAGTTGATCGCTCTTGCCTTGATGGCTACCACGGCAATGGTCACGCCGGCACTCGCTGATCCGATTTCGATTTTCGTCATCGTCACGGCCACGCTGCAGTCGACCATCGGCGTGTTCGCCACCTCATTGCTCTATGGTGCAATTCAGATCGCCGCGGGCGCTGCGCTTTCGGCTTTGGTTGGATCTCTGCTTGCGCCAAAGGGATCGGCCAATACCGTCCGGCCACCTCAAGAGCTGGTTTCGAACTTCGCCCAGGAAATCCCTGATCGGTTCTGGGCCATGGGGAAATGCCGCATCGGTGGCAACCTTGCCCTTGGCGAGCAAAAGGGCGGGCAGCTTTCCAAACTGATTGCTCATTGCGATGCCGAGGCCACAGAAGAGCTTGGGCTCTATCTGAACGATATTCTGGTCACGTTGGACGAGGATGGCTACGTCACAGATGCCGAGTTCCTGCTCGACAGCGGGGCGAAGGTGATCCAGCTCGAAAGCCGCCCCGGCACTGGCGATCAGGTTGCCATGCCGACGCTTACGGCTCGGTTCAGCGAATGGACCGAAGATCACATTGGCGCGGGCGTTGCCGACACGCTGATGACCATTGCTCCGGTCAGTCAGGCCAATCGCAGCCAGATCTACAGGCACCGCGGCGTTCTCGGGCTGGGTGAGCCAGATATTTCGAGAGTGGCCCGCTGGGGCCGCTATTACGATCCGCGCAATGACAGCACGAACGGCGGGACGGGCTCGGAGCGATATGACGATCCGGCGACATGGGGGCCGGCGCTCGGAAACCTGCCCTTGATGATCGTGGCGCATCGCATGGATCCTGAGCGGTTTGCGATGGCCCCAGAAGACATCGACTGGGTAAACATCGCAGAGCAAGCCGACATCGCCGACATCACGGTTGTCGATCGCTACGGCGCCAACGTCCCGCTCTATCATGGCGGCATCGTCTTCTCGAAAAACGCAACGTCCTATATCGAGGGCGAGAATGCCATGCTTTCCGCGTGTGACGGGATTCGGCGTGAAGACGAGAGCGGCAAGTTCGGTATTCTGATCGGGAGATATTACGAGCCGACGCTGATCCTGACCGATGCCGATATTTTCGAGATCGCATCATCCGAGGCAGACAACGGGGAGAGCGTTTTCACGCATCTTTCGGCGAAGTACACCGAACCGCAGTTTGCTTACAAATCGGCGGCAACGCTTCCGTTTGTCAACACGGACATATGGTCGGAAGGCGATCAGGTCACCAGCCGTGAAATCCAGCTCTATGCCGTGCAGCACATCAATCACGCATTCCGGATGTTGAAGGCGCTGGCAAGGCAGTCAAGTGCAGAAAGGCAGTTGAATGTGGTCGCGGGGCCGCGCGCAAAGCGAGCCCGAGAGCATCGGTTCATCCGGCTTGATCTTGCTGATGCGCAACTGTCCGGCGTCTACCAGGTGCAAAGCATTGGCCGCAGTCAGGACCGAATGACTGTGCCCCTGGCGCTGATCAAGGTCGATGACGACTGGTGGACCCTGAACGAGGGCGAAGAGCCATCGCGGCCGAACTTCGCCACGGCCATCGAGGTGGATGCGACGATCACGAACATCGCAGACGAGGACATGGTTATCGTCTCTCAGGCGGTCACGACATCATCAGGTAGCGCGGTGCGGTTTGCAGCAACATTCCCGGTTCCGGCGCGGCCCGACCGGATCGTTGAAATCGAGCACAAATATGTGACCGATACAGCATGGCTCTCATTCTCGGTGCAGTCCGAAGATGGATCTGGGACATCATCTGTGGTTTCCGATGGGTCGAGCAATCAACTCCGCTGGCGGGTTTCCGCAATGTCCGGAAAGACTTCGGGATGGAGCGACATCAGGACGATCAGTGCCGTTGCTGATCCTGTCGCGCCAGACGCACTGACATCGTTTGCAGCAACGGGCGGTGCCGGTACGGTTAATGTCACCTACACCACGGCAAACGATGCACGGACTGCAGCTGTGGCAATCTATGCCGTTGCGACTGGAGATCCGTTCGTCGCCGCTGATGAAACGCCCATCGGGACATATGCAGCAAGCCCCAATCTGGCCTATTCGACAGACATCGCAATAGCGGCCGACGATTGGGATTTCTACGCGATCCCATTGAACGGATCTGGAGTGCCCGGAACGGCTTCCGGACCTGAAACGGAAACCGTTACCTAATCCTCGGACTGGAGATTATAGGCGATCCCATACGCCTGGAGCGATGACCAGCAATTCTTGAGAAGGCTTGCCCCTTCCGGATTGACGATCACTGTATGGATCGCGTTGAACCCACCGGCCTTGGCCTGTTGTTTCATAAGGGATATCGCATTCTCTCGGCTTGGTTCCGGATCCCACATCTTGCTCTTGCAGGAAAGGCCGTAAACCTGAGTTCCGCGGGGGCCTGTATCCGTAATGGTGACGCCGGATGGATTTTCAGGAACCGGACGAGAATCACCAGCATAGATGCCGACTGGGACGTCGCTGTTCAACCCGGGCGGCGTTCCACATGAGCTCAATGCAATCAGGGTTGATAGCCAAACAAGCCTTTTCATGCCGCATCCTCCGTCTCGTTCTGGGTCGGCAGGAATAGCAGGGTTTCGGCTCATTCAAAATCACAAATCGAAAGATCTTCCTCTGGCCAATCGCCGGAGAGCTTTGCATTGGAGAAATCAATGACCGTCTTACCTCCTAAAACGATCTATGGCGGTAGCCCGTACAGAGATGATCATGATCCGAACAAGCTTGAGATCGTGACCTTTCTGGATTGGGTAGTCTCCATGGTCACGGCCATGGGCTACGCCAATTACCAGCCGTTCGAGACAAAAGCTCTGATGGATGGTGATCTTGATCACGACGCCAAGACGCTCGCGGTTGTCTACGACGACGCCGGCAATGAGGGGATCTACATCAAGATCGGGGCATCGGGCTCGGGATCATGGAGCAGGATCCTCGATTTCCTGCCGGGATCCCAGTTCGTGGCGTTGACCGTCACGGGCGGCACGGTCAACGCGATCGAAGCGACGGCATCTCCGGGGCTTTCCGCTGCTGACGGAGTGCAGAAGGCACTGCTGTTCGCACCTGGCACAAACACGTCTACCACGGTGACTGTCGAGGTTGATGGCGTGACCTATCGCGTCAAGACGGCATCCGGCATTGATCCGGTGGTTGGCGGGATTGTCACGGGCATGCCGCTTGAGGGTGTCGTGGCCAATGGCGGGACATGGTTCCGGCTGACATCCGACCAGGCAAGTGCGGCCATTCAGGCGGCGGCAGAAGCTGCGGCGGCTGATGCAGAGGCGGCTGCGGCGAGCATCTTGTACAAGACAGCGGCCGACAGGACTGCGCTCGCTGCCCTCACTCCTGCAAGCGCGGCAATTGTGCATCTCAACGAAGCCAGTGAAGAAAACTGGTGGATCTGGAGGTCGGACGATCTATCCGCCGAGGTCGCCGGGGACACATCTGACCGGTACGTGCCGCTGACCGGTGACGATGGGTCGGGCGGCGCTTATGTCATGGCGGGTGCCGTGCAAACCGGCAGTTTCTTCAAAACCGATACTCCTGCGGCTCGCATTATCCCTATCGCGGATCGGCTCATGGGTGGCGACAGCGTTGCCTATGATGGGACGCAGGGCGCGCTCGCTGAAGGGTCTTACCAATCGCTGACTACGGGGATAGCGGCGGATTCGACTGCAAGGCTCCCCGGACTCGGTTGGATCGAGCGAAATGCCGGCTTCTCCTGGGCGGTGGGGCACGGGCAGATTGCTGTTGCTGGTTATGCGCACACACTTGGCGGCACAGCTGGGGCCAGCATTGGTGTTTCTGCCGCCGTTTCGAACGATACAGGTGCTGCGACAACGGCCAACGCATGGGCCAGGTATGGCGATGCGCAGCGCTGGCCGGGCAGCCTGGGGACGACGTGGGGGGACGAACTCAATATCTCGAACCACGGATCTACCGTGGACGACAGCGCCTATGGCGCAGACGCAGGCGGCGGTGTCACAAGAGGCCTTGATCTGGCGATTGGTGGCGGCTCTGCTGCAATGGGCCTGTCCAACCCGGTGTCGGCCGGATACAGGCTCGGCTCGAATGGTGGAACGGCTCGCAAGGGCTTCATCTTCAGCAGCACGGCGCTCTATGACTATGGCGATTACAAGATCGCGATCGAGATGGGGGCACGGGCGCGGTTGCAGTGGCTTGCCAATGCCAGCAAGACGCTCGGGGCTTACATCCAGTCGGATGTCAACAGCGCCTCGGTTGGAATGGGATTGGTTTTCCGGAACAACTCAACCGTGTTTGAGGGCATTGGCGGGGAAGAGGCTTTCCACGTCAATCGGACAGGCAGCGCGGTGAACTACCTTTATGTCTCGGGCGGCGCGGCCGGCAATGGCCCGACGCTTGGAGTCGAAGGAAGTGATACGAACCCTGATATGCGGATTGTCTTCAAGGGGACCGGGACACTCAATTTGGTCAATATCGCAACAGCGACGGGAGCGTCGGCAGGAGGTGGCAGCGCCCTACCGGCTGCACCTGTCGGCTATATGACAGTGAAGATTGCGGGCTCAAACCGTAAAATCCCATACTACAACACATGAGGACTGAACATGAAAAAGGCAAAGTTAAACTCAGACGAGGAAGCCCGCGCCGCATATCTCAAGGAAGTTGAGGATGAAATCGCGGTGCCTCTCCCCGACGAGTTCGAGCAGAACTTCATGACCGTGTTCCGAGATGCCATGAAGAATGGCAACGAGGTAAGCTCCTTCCCCGGCCCGGTTGTCTACAGCACGGAGATTGGCAGGGTGGAGTTCAAGTTTACCGATCCGCCAAAGAGGTCGGTGCGCGCCGTCCTGATCGATAGCGAGGAGATTCAACTCGGGGTGGACGCTCTGAACAAAATGGACATGATCCTCATGGTCAAGCAGCCCGGGAAGAAGGCCGCCGAGAGAAAGGCTGAGGAAGATCGCAAGGCGCAACTGGCGAAATTCATCAAAACGAAGTGAGGAAAAGATCATGCAAAAGTCCGCCGAAACCTATACGATTATCTTGACCTCACAGCAGCTGAACCTGGTCGCCGCGGGGCTGAAAAAGCTGCCTTGGGAAATGGCTGAGCCGGTGCTCGTGGCGGTCGATGCCCAAGTCAGGGCGGCGATGCAGCCAGCCGAGGCGGAAGTCGCCGACGAACACGCGGAGCCGGATGAGGCGTGATGCGATCAGCCGCCGGGCCTTGCGCGATTTGCGCGAGTGTGGTTTGAGGCTTCTCGTTCCCACACCCCGGCGGAGGTCATCTTGACAAACTCGGCATACGATATCGACGCAATCCCAAACTTCGCAACGCTGCCCAAGGCGATCCACGAAGCGGATGAGATGTTCAATGCCGCCCGCGCGCTTCTCCCGACTGCTGGCGAGCCATGGCGCTATTACTTCCATTCCGGGTGGCTGATGACGTCTCGCATGGAAACGTTCCTGCGACAGATCAACAGGCCGCCCGAAGAGCGGACACTGCTGGACTTCGCCTGCGGCTACGGTCGCCTGACACGGTATTTCGCGCGGACTTTCAAGAGCGTGACATGCTCGGATCTTGAGCAGTCCATGCTTGATTTCAACAGGAAGCATCATGGGTGCGACGGGTTCAGGTCGCAACTTGATCCCGAAGCGGTCGAGTGGCCCGCAACGAAGTTCGATGTCGTGTTCAGCTTTTCCCTGTTCACGCACCTGCCGCCCGAAAGCTGGGCGACATGGTTCTGGTCGCTGTTCGATACGGTCAAGACGGACGGGCTTTTCATCATCACCACAAGGCCGGTCAGCATGGCGGCTCGTGGCAAGGAGGTCATCGGCAGCGGCGACCTGATCACCTATACCCTCCGCAATGAAACACGCGGCCGAATTCCGCTGGAGAACTACGGCTCCACGACGCTGCGGACCAAGTTCATTGATGACGTGGTCTATTCGCAGCCTGACCGTATCGAACGGGTCGCCATGTTCCCGGCTGGGACGATGGACCAGTACCAGGACACCCACGTTTTCAAGCGCATTTCATAGCCTCGGCTAGCGCCTCAATCACATAAAGACATCGTTATAGCTTACGCCCTGCACCTGCGGGGCGCTTTGCGTTGTCATCATCAAAGGAACACCCATGAAACCCATCGCCAACTGGCGGGTGGTGCTTCGCCGTGCCTGGTCGGTGCGGATCAACACATAAGGACATCGTTATGGCAATCCAAACTCTGGAAAGAGCAATGCCGCACGTCTTCAAGGTCGAAGGCGGCTATGTGGATCATCCTGCCGACCCGGGCGGCGCAACAAACCTCGGCGTCACTCAGGCCACTCTCCGGGCTTGGCGCAAGCGCCCCGTCTCGAAGGCAGACGTGAAGGCGCTCAAGCATGACGAGGCCACGGCGATCTACAAGGCCCAGTATTGGGACAAGGTAGCGGGCGATGCTCTGCCTGCCGGTCTGGACTATGCCATGTTTGATTTCGGCATCAACTCCGGGCCGCGCCGGGCTGTCCAGTTTCTGCAACGGATCCTCGGCGTCAAGGATGATGGCGTGATCGGCGTGATGACGCTTGAAGCTGTCGCCAGCCGCCCGGCGCTCCAGTTGATCAAGGAACTGTGTGACGCTCGCCTCGCATGGCTTCGCAAGCTCAAGACATGGGGCACGTTCGGGAAGGGCTGGACCCGCCGAATTGAACACGTCCGCGCCACGGCGATTTCGTTCGTCAGGCATGAGCCCGCGCCGGAGCCCAAGGCCAGCCAGCCGACGACGCGCCAAGAGCCTGAGAAGAAGATCACAGAGACGCTGAAAGACCCGGCAACATGGGGTCCGCTCACTGGCCTATTCTCCGGCCTCGGTTCGATCCTGTCCGGATCCGGCCCGGTCCAATGGGCTCTTGCGGCAATCATGGTCATGGGCTTCGGCGTCGGGATCTACCTGCTGGTCAAGAAACTGCAGAAGGATGATGTCTGATGGGCTGGCTTGCCTCGCTCATTCCGGGCGTCAACTGGCTACAGCTTGGCGCTGGCGCGGTTCTCGGCATCGCTTTGGCATCCGCCCCCATCTATCTCTACGGCTCTCACAAGGGCGCTGTGGCGGAACGCAACGCGGCCCGTGCGGCGGCTGCAATCGAGATGATCAATCGCATCGAATCCATGGAGAAGAACAATGAAGCTTTCCGCGATCTCCCGGCTCGTGAGCGTTGTCTTGCTTTCATGCGGGATAGCGGCTTGCCAGTCGAAAAGTGTGACGACTGACGGCTCTGGTTATCAGTTCACACGGTTCTCTGATCCTGCCGCCGCTCGACTTGCATCGCAGGACGCGACCGCAGGGCCGGCCATTGCGTCGAACAATGCGCAGTGCCGCAAGGACCGCGCCTGCCGCAAATAACCAGCGGGCCGACCTGAGATTGCGCCTCGGGCCGACCCTGACCACGCCAGCCGATAGGAGGCCACCATGGCTAAGACAGACACTCTCACGCCGGGGGTAAAGCAATCATGAATGCGGGAGCCATTCTTCTTTTCGTGGTGCTGGTCGCCTTCGTCGTGATGGGCGGGGTGATCCTGTCATGACGGACACGACACGGGAACTGCTGGCGACGATCGCTGAGCAGGTCAGGGGCCTGAACACGAAGCTCGACGAAACACGGTCGGACATGCGTGGATATCAGGACAAGTCCGACAAGAGTCGCGCCGTCGTGCACAAGCGGCTGGATGACATGAATGAGGAAATGCACGACTTCCGTCTGACATCTTCCACCCAGGCATCCGCGTTTGAAGCGCTGAAAAAATCCGTGGCCGATGTGCAGGCCGTGACCGATGACGTGAAGAACATGCGCCAGCAAGCGCAAGGGGCAGGATCTCTCGGCCAGGCATTGCTGAGGCTTGGAGGCTGGGTGCTTGCCACGGCCGGATGGGCTGTTGGCGTCTACACCTACTGGACCGGCCGCCCGCCGCCCTGACCTGATCGGCTGCATTCCGTAGCCGTTGCCCGCCGGTGCTCACCGGCTTCTCGACGTACATGTCACATGGTAAGAGCCTCACGTCCCGCCGGGCGTGGGGCTCGATTTGCGTTCATGGGCTATGGAGCGCCACGATCAAGCCAGCATTTGACGGCAGCGGCAACCGGACCGGGAACGCTGTCATTGGTCACATACCGCCATATTTGTGTGCGGTCGATGCCAAGATGCTGAGCGAGCGCGGATTGCCACCCGCGCTCGCCAAACAGTCGCATACCGGCCTCTTTCAGTTCTTCACCTGTCATTTTCGAACTCGGTAATGAACCGGATCACCGATTCCGAGAACCCGTCGATGTGGGTCCAACGACCATAGCCGACGCCATTTCGGCTCGACGCCACATTAATCATGTAGGGTCGGTCAGCGACAGGATCCGGAACGCGGTCATGGGACTGCTCATCGGTGATGACGATCAAGCGATCATGCTTGACCTCCCGGTTGATTGCCTCAACAGCCGCGCCAAGATAGGTGCCACCATGGGGCTGTGACCGGACAACCGCATCAACGCCAGCCATTCCGCGACGGGGCGGCACTTCGACCACCTGATGCGAAAACGTGAAGACGCGAACATCACCGTTGATGACCGACGCCAGAGCCGCAGCAGCATCCATGCGCGTCATGTCGGACTTGGCAGACAGTCGCTCGCCCATTGATCCGGACACGTCCACGAGGATGGCTGTCACCCCCGACAGTCGCGGACCCGACGCAACAGCTTCACAAAGCGCCTGATCAATGACCGGCTCCAACTGAGGGCAGGCACGGGCGGCGGCGACATAGCGGAAGGGGAACACCAGATCGGCACCCTTGCGGGCAACGATGGCATCCTTGATCAGAGCCATGTCGCACCCGGCATCGACCATATTGCGCAGGTTGCGCAGCACGGCGAGATAACCAAGCTTGCCTTCTCGGATCAGACGCTCGAACGTCTCGCGCTTATCCGCGCCGCCCGACAGCCCGACTTCCCAAGTGTCAGGGGTTACCAGCGAGCGTTCAGCAACGCGCTTGAACAGTGCTTCCTGCTCGGCATCCTTCGGCTTCGGATGGGTGAGAAACAGCACGTCGCGAAGGCGCACCGGTCCGTCACGATCATACTTCGCAAGCTGGTATTCCGAGAACTTCCCGAACGCATGAGCGAGCCCAAGCTTCATCTGCTTGGACAGGGGGCGCTTTCCATCCCTCCAGTAGATCGACACCAGTTCTGCCATTTCGTCGGCGCGGCGGATCGTCTGGGCAACCGTATCAGCCACACCAGCCCCGCCACGGCGGATCATGTCGGTGAGCAACAGCAGAGGAACATGCCGCAGCCCATGGACGTTGCGGGCCTCGATTGCGAGAGCCGAGACGGTTTCGGCGTTGCACTGCGCAGCGGATTCGATGATGCGATCAGCAATGGACTTGCCGTCCTCATAGAATTCCTTTTCCCAGAGGAGGCAGGAAAGCACCGACCGGCGCAATGCCTGGTCAGGTGAAATGCGCTTTGCGGGCGCGCCCTCATGGGTGTATTCTCGGGGGATTGCAGAGGCGGTATTCAGGCGCATGATCTATCTCCAGATAGCGCCGAATGGATAAAACTGCATGGCGGGAACAGGCGCGCCCGGATATTATGCGCTCTACCAACTGAGCTACATCCGGCTTGCGCCGAACGACTGGACTCGAACCAGCGACCTCATCCTTAGCATGGAAGTAACCGACCGCTACACCACGCCATGCAGTTTCAAACCATTCGGGAACAAGCGGCAACGGGATGGTTTCATAGCAAGAAGTACCCGTAACCTTCACCACGATTGGCATGCTCTGCTTAGCACATACGTTGCAGATTGCAACACAAGTTTTTCACATTTTGTGGTAAGAGCGCCGTGGCCCCGCCGGGTCGCGGCGCTCATAATGCGTTTTAGGCTGAGGGGCGCGTTCCGGGTTTCGCAATATAATCAATGCGGGGTTTGGGAGGCTGCGGGGCGGCAAGCGTCTGATTTTCCAAAATTATCCTACACCCGTCGTCCGCACCA